>VOFF01000264.1_pt1 | contig 20023 bp, 22 predicted proteins | sample 5384061 | NCBI WGS metagenome assembly VOFF01 (sample SAMN12384725, study PRJNA508395) | human gut metagenome | isolation source: healthy gut E | host: Homo sapiens
CCGGCCTGTGGTTTCTCCAGCATTATAAAGGAGAAGCAAACCCTTTGTAAAGCGGGAGAAGCCACCGGCCCTCCTAAAAATATAAGGAAGAGAAATTTTTATTGGAGGTTCGACCCTATGTCCACTTTTATGGCCAACAAGGGCAACATCGAGCGCAAGTGGTATATCCTTGACGCCGCTGGCAAGCCTTCTGATCGACGGAGACCCACAAGGGAGCCTGACAATCAGCCTGGGAAATCCGCAACCGGACAAGCTGCCCTTTACCTTGTCCGACGCTATGGGTCGAATCTTGATGGGCCGCTCCGTCCCGGCGAGGGTATCCTGCACCACTCAGAGGGCGTAGACCTGATGCCTGCGGACATCCAGTTATCCGGTATGGAGGTATCTCTGGTAAACGCCATGAGTCGTGAGACTATCTTGCGGCAATATCTGGACACGCTGAAGGGGCAATACTCCCATATCCTCATCGACTGCCAGCCCTCCCTGGGTATGCTCACAGTCAACGCACTGGCGGCTGCGAACAGGATCATAATTCCCGTTCAGGCAGAGTATCTGCCCGCCAAAGGACTGGAACAGCTGCTCTCCACGGTAAACAAGGTAAAGAGGCAAATCAACCCCAAGCTCCAGATTGACGGTATCCTGCTGACGATGGTGGACAGCCGAACCAACTTTGCCAAAGAGATTTCCGCGCTCCTGCGGGAAACCTATGGCAGCAAGATCAAAGTATTCGGCACAGAGATCCCCCATTCTGTCCGGGCAAAGGAAATCAGTGCAGAGGGGAAAAAGTATTCGCCTATGACCCTGGCGGCAAAGTGGCAGAGGGGTATCGAAATCTGACGAAGGAGGTGTTGAAACTTGAAAAGCAGCGCGAAAAAAAAATAGAGCTGGCCTCGGTAGATGATCTGTTCTCCACCGAAGAAGTCCGTCAGGATGCAAAGCTGGAAAAGATTCAGGAGATTCCGCTGTCTGAACTGCATCCCTTTAAGAACCACCCATTCAAAGTCAAGGATGACGAAGCCATGATGGAGACCGCTGACAGTATCAAGCAGTATGGCGTTCTGGTTCCGGCGATTGCCCGACCAGACCCGGAGGGCGGTTATGAGCTGGTAGCCGGACACAGGCGGCACAGGGCCAGTGAGCTGGCAGACAAGGAGACTATGCCGGTCATTGTTCGGGATTTGGATGATGATGCCGCCACGATCATTATGGTTGACAGCAACTTGCAGCGAGAAAGCTTGCTCCCCAGTGAAAGAGCATTTGCCTACAAGATGAAGCTGGACGCCATGAAAAGACAGGCTGGCAGACCGAGTAAAGAAAATGTGTCCCAAGTTGGGACACAAAAGCGATCAGACCAGTTGCTTGCTGAACAGGTGGGGCAAAGTCGAAATCAAATTCAGCGCTATATCCGTCTGACAGAGTTGATTCCTGAATTGATGGATATGGTGGATGAAAAGAAGATTGCCCTGAACCCTGCCTATGAGCTGTCCTTTCTCAAAAAGGAAGAACAGATAGACCTACTGGACGCGATGGACAGCGAACAGGCTACCCCTTCTCTTTCTCAAGCCCAGCGGCTCAAGAAATACAGTCAGGAGGGGCATCTGACCCTTGATATGATGCGTGTCATCATGGGTGAGGAAAAGAAAAGCGATCTGGACCGAGTGACATTTACCTCTGACACCTTGCGGAAGTATTTCCCTAAAAGCTATACGCCCCAGCGGATGCAGGAAACTATTATCAAGCTGCTGGAACAGTGGCAGAAAAAACGCCAGAGAGATCAGGAACGATGAAAGGAGCCGCCTATGAGGGATATTTCAGCCCGCGAGCTGAAAGGACACAACATTCTTGCCGTGGAGCGTTTTCAGGATAACACCCGCTGGATGATTGAGTTTTCCGTCCTGCGTCCCAGCACAGCTTACGGTAGCCCCGGAGAGGAAATACGACTGTTTTTGACTGAGGACAGGTATCAGGTCGCCCTGCAAAGCCAGCAGCGTCGGGAGATCAAGATCAAGCGTTACGCTCGTGTGATTGAGGGACATATCCTCGATTTCAAACCGGGAAAACGCCGCCGCTCATAAACCCATACAACGAAAGGAAAGGAATGACTATGTGTACGGTAAAGGAAATTCAAGAAGCAATCCGGGAAGATTGCAAATCTCAGCATGACATGGATACAACGGATATTGACCGCGTGATGCAAACACTTCCTTTCGCCCAGGAGGAGCCATTTACAGAGGCGCGTCTTCAAAAGCCGCTGTTTTGGTTTTATGCAAGAAAATTTGAAAAGTGTTGAACACCGCAATTCTTTGGAATGAGGATTGCGGTTTTTTTGTACCCAAAATTCGGAAGGAGTGAGGTCGATGGCCGTTTTTCGCATTGAACGGACCCGTGATTATACCGTGATGAGCAATCATCATTTACGAAATGCAAATCTGTCGTTAAAAGCCAAGGGGCTGCTTTCCATGATGCTGTCTTTGCCAGAGGACTGGAATTACACCACCCGTGGTCTTGCAAAGATTTGTAAGGAGGGCGTGGATGCCATAGGCGCTGCGTTGCGGGAATTGGAGGCTGCCGGTTACATTGTGCGGCACAAACTGCGTGACCGCCAGGGACGCATCAGTGATACGGAGTATGTCATATATGAGCAGCCACAGCCGAAGAACCCGGATACGCCCCAGCCGGATACGGCTTCACCAGATACGGAAAACCCAGATATGGTGAAACCGGATACGGAAAAGCCCGCAGAATTAAATATAGAGAAATCAAATACACCAAAAAAAATTACTCATGGAGCAAGTACCGATTCCATTCCCTTCCGGGAGCCAGCGGCAGCACAGCTGCCGGAACGGAAAGGAAGGGATGCGATGTCTGTCTCAGAGATGGAAAGTTATCGGGATTTGATTCTGGAGAACATCGAGTATGACCACCTGTGCCGGGAGTTTACCACCTACCGGGAGGACCTGGACGAGATTGTGGAGCTGATGGTGGAGACCGTCTGCGCCAAGCGGAAAACCACCCGGATCGCTGGCAGCGACTTCCCCCATGAGGTGGTCCGCTCCCGTTTTTTGAAGCTGGATTGCTCCCACATCGAGTTTGTCATGGAATGCCTGCGGAACAATACCACCGAAATCCGCAACATGAAGCAGTATCTGCTTGCAGTGCTGTTCAACGCGCCCACCACGATCAGCAACCACTACACCGTACAAGTCAATCACGATATGAACACAGGCGGCTGGTAAACAGCCGCTTTTCTGCTACCCGAAAACACCGGGAGAAAGGATTTTGCCATGAAACGACCTCTTGCCTACATTACGGCTCCCTGGAGCAACAGCCAGTATGAGAACGCCGAGAACGCTGCGGCCTACTGTCGTCAGGTGTACGACGCCGGGTATTCGCCCATCTGCCCGGTGCTGTTCCTGCCTATCTTCCTCACGGACGAGATTCCCCAGGAACACAAGGACGGGCTGGATATGGCGCGGGACTACCTGCGCCGGTCCCATGTGCTGGTGGTCTGCGGCCACGGCATCGACGAGACCGTGAAGAATGACATTGCCACCGCCGAGCGCCTGCGGATCACCGCCACCACCCTGGACGGTATCCTGACCGTGAAGGGCCAGGGACGCGGGAAAGGAGGTGCACGCCATGTCTGAGGGAAAGACCATAGGGCAGCTGATGGAAGAAATGCGGGTAAAGGCAGGAGCGCAGAATTATCACGGTCATGGATATATGGATCTCCAGCGTTTTGCGGAGGACACCCGGCACATGATTATTTTTGATGTGCTGACGAACGATTCCCCTGTTGGCTGGAAAGGCGAACGAACCCGCCTGTTCCTGTCGGATACCGGTTATGAAAAAGCACTGGATAGTCAGGAAAAGGGGCAGATTAAGATTTTGAGTCACGCAAAGGTACGCCAGGGCAATCTGCACTATGACCGTTCTGACCAGTTACGCTAAGGAGGGCGGTATGAAGCGTTATCTTCTGCGGCGGCTGGTGGTTCCGCCTTAGCAAAAAAGAGATTCCCTGCAAACTTCGTGGAAAGGAGGCGAGAAAATGCAGGAAGAAGTGGAAAACAGAACTTTGACGCTGGTTGTCAGTGGAACAAAGTTTACCGGCAGAATGTTTAAGGCTGCCATAAGCAAGTACATGGCACATCGCAAGGAACAGAAGCTGGAAAAACAGAGAAGCCGTGATGCGCCGGTTGTTCCGCATGGGAAACAGACTGTGAAGCAGCTTGTCGGGCAGAATCAGGGAATATCCAATATTGAGATCACAGACCCCTCTATCAGGCGTTTGAGAAAATCGCCCGGAAATATGGTGTGGATTATGCGGTGAAAAAGGACCGCAGCAGTTCTCCGCCAAAGTACCTGATTTTTTTCAAAGGCCGTGATGCAGATGCTCTGACAGCAGCTTTTTACAGAGTACACCAACAAAAAAAGGTCAAAAGGCAACGAAAACAGAGCGCCCGTCTGTACTGGCAAAACTTAACCAGTTCAAAGAGATGGTTAAAAATGCTGTGGTGGATCGCACCAAGCGAAAGGAGCTGGAACGATGAAAAAGACATTGGACATCAAAAAGCTCGTTTTGCTGAATATGCCGTATATCCTGCTGGGGCTGTTTGCTACCAATTTTGGAGAGGCATGGCGAATGGCACAAGGGGCGGATGCTTCAGAAAAGTTTCTTTCGCTGGTTGCGGTTCTGCCTGGGACGCTGCAAAGTTTTTGGCCCAGCCTGCACCCGTTGGATCTGCTGGTGGGGCTGTGTTGCGGTGCTGGTCTGCGTCTGGCGGTGTACCTCAAAAGTAAAAACGCCAAGAAATATCGACATGGTTTGGAATATGGTTCGGCCCGCTGGGGAACCCGTGAGGATATTGCACCTTACGTTGATCCTGTATTTCAGAACAATGTGATTCTGACGAAAACGGAGAGCCTGACAATGAACAGCCGCCCCAAGGACCCAAAGACCGCCAGAAACAAAAATGTGCTGGTGATCGGCGGCTCTGGTTCCGGTAAGACCCGCTTCTGGCTCAAACCGAATTTGATGCAGATGCACAGCAGCTACGTCGTGACTGACCCGAAGGGAACCATTTTGGTGGAGTGCGGGAAAATGCTCCAAAGGGGCGCACCCAAACTGGGGAAAGACGGAAAGCCCATGAAGGATAAGCACGGCAAGGTCATTTATGAACCTTACCGCATCAAGGTCCTAAATACCATCAACTTCAAGAAGTCCATGCACTATAACCCTTTTGCCTATATCCATAGCGAAAAGGACATCTTGAAGCTGGTAACAACGCTGATCGCCAATACCAAAGGCGAAGGCAAGGCCGGAGACGATTTCTGGGTCAAGGCGGAAACATTGCTGTATTGCGCGTTGATTGGATATATCCACTATGAAGCTCCGGTGGAGGAGCAGAACTTCTCCACCCTCATCGAGTTCATCAACGCCATGGAAGTCCGTGAGGATGACGAGGAGTTCAAAAACCCCGTAGACCTGATGTTTGATGCACTGGAATCGGAAAAGCCAAACCACTTCGCAGTGCGGCAGTATAAGAAATATAAGCTGGCAGCCGGTGATATATGCTCTAAGTGACTTCTTAATCATGATTTTGTCATGGTTAGTGAAGCAATCACTTAGAGCATTTTTGTTTCAGGAGGTACAGCTATGAGAAACGAAAAAATCACCCCACTATACGAGCGCCTGAGCCGGGACGATGAGTTACAGGGCGAGAGCAACTCCATATCCAACCAAAAGCAGATGTTAGAGGATTTTGCTCGCCGGAATGGGCTGCCAAACCCTACGCACTTTACCGATGATGGTATCTCAGGCACCCGTTTTGACCGCCCCGGATTTTTGGCGATGATGGAGGAAGTGGAGGCAGGGCGTGTAGAGGCAATCGTCATCAAGGACATGAGCCGGTTAGGACGCGACTATCTGAAGGTCGGTCAAGTTATGGAGGTTTTGCGGCAGCGAGGTGTTCGTCTGATTGCCATCAACGACGGTGTAGACAGTCTGAAAGGCGATGACGATTTTACCCCGTTCCGCAACATCATGAATGAATTTTACGCCCGTGATACCAGTCGAAAAATCCGCTCTGTGTTTAAGTCAAAAGGCATGAGCGGTAAGCACCTGACAGGCACTGTGATTTACGGCTACTTGTGGGATGAAAAACGGGAGCATTGGCTGGTAGATGAAGAAGCCGCCGAAGTGGTACGCCGTATCTTTTCCCTCACGCTGGAGGGATATGGGCCTTATCAGATTGCTTGCAAACTATCCGCAGACCGGATTGAAATTCCTGTCGTACACCTTGCCCGCTTCAACGAGGGTGTGAACCGTTCAAAGCCGGTCAAAGACCCCTATGGATGGGGATCATCTACCATCGTGAACATTTTGAAAAAGCGAGAGTATTTAGGGCACACCATCAATTTCAAGACCCGCAAGCACTTTAAGGACAAGAAAAGCCACTATGTTTCTGAGGACGAATGGACGATCTTTGAGAATACCCATGAAGCCATTATCGACCAGCAGACCTTTGATTTGGTGCAGAAAATCCGCAGCAATGTACGGCGTTATCCAAACGGCTGGGGCGAAGCGGCTCCCCTCACAGGCTTGCTCTATTGTGCAGATTGTGGCGGCAAGATGTATGTCCACCGCACCAACAATGGCAGGCGGATTTCTCAATATACCTGTTCCAATTATACCAAAATTCCGTGTGGGACACTATGCCCCACTCAACACCGTATCAATGAGAGCGCTGTTCTGACATTGGTTTCCGACACGCTCCGGGCTATCGCTGAATATTCCAGAAATGACCGGACGGAATTTATTCACACTGTTCAGGAGACGCAGGTTGCTCAACAGAGTGCCGATATATCGAAAAAGCGCAGGCGTTTGGCTGCTGCCCAAAAGAGAGCCGGAGAACTGGAAAAACTGATTTGCAAAATCTATGAGGACAACGCCCTCGGCAAGCTGCCGGATGCACGATATAAGGCGCTTGATACACAGTATGCCAAAGAGCAGGATGCACTTGAGATTGAAATTGCAGAGCTGGAAAAGGCTGTTACCGGCTATGAGCAGAGCCAGAAATCAGCAGAGAAATTTATAGCCCTGATTGATAAGTATGAGAATTTTGACACGCTGACAAACACCATGCTCAACGAGTTTGTAGAGAAAATCCTTGTCCACGAACGCGCCCGAAAAGGCAGCCAGGACACCACGCAGGAAATTGAAATCTACTTCAATTTTTTAGGGCGCTATATCCCACCATCCTTACAGCCGGTTCCTTTAACCCCGGAGGAACAGGAAGAACTGCGGAAAAAAGAAGAACGCAAGGACAGGCTTCATCAGAATTATTTGAAGCGGAAAGCCAGCGGCGCACAGAAACGGTATGAGGACAAAATCAAGGCGAAGAAAAAAGCGGAAATGGACGCTAAGAAAGCCATGATCCGGGCTGAGGATATGAAAAAAGGTGTTTTTTCTACTATCGGGCAGCTACCAAAAAAAGAAGAACCGCGCAAAGGCAGCATAGCAGCCAGCGCAGCAGTCTAATCATCACGAAGCAAAGGAGCATGAATATGAGTAAGTTGACTTACATTCGTTGTGGAGATTATGATATACCCAACCTAAAACTTTCTGAACAGCCGGAAACTTCTATCGGCAAGTACGGCAGAATGCGAAAATCCTACCTAAAGGAACATCGCCCCATTCTCTACAACCAACTGCTGATGAGCGAGAAGCTGTATCTACACCTGTTAGAGATTGACCGGGCGGCGCGGGAACGGATGGAGGCTATGCTGCCCCGGATGATGGAGGCGGCGGGCATCACCGAGGAACTGAAAGCCCGTGCCCCCCTGCGCTGGGTGGGGCTGATGAACACGCTGAAAGCACAGGCGGAGGAAATTGTGCTGACAGAGCTGATTTATCAATAATTTTGCAAGCGGAGGCTGCTACTTGCGGCCTCTGTTTGTTTTGCAATTCCGCCATATCTTTTCCTTGAAATTTTATCCTAAATGAAATATAAAGAATATGTCGTCAGAGGTTGACGAGAGCAAAAAAACAATTTAACATATAATTAGTTACCGCTAACCAAAAGGAGGAAGATATGAGTGAAAGAGTTACATGGAACAGAATGGTACGGTGAATATGCTACGCTAACTGATGAACATAATGATTATGTTCAAATCGAATATAAATGTAATGGAACAGGTCGTCTCTATGACTACACTCTTTTCCCTGGTATTGACTTAATTTTTATAGATTTTAACTGTTCAGATACTTTCTACGAACCTATTCCTAATAAAAATATCATTGAAATCCGTCATTATCAAAAGGGACGTGTCGAGTTTGAACTAAAAAATAATAAAGTTTTCCATATGAAAGAGGGAGAATTTTGTATCAATGCTCTTGCTAATATTCCAGCAGCCTATTCGTTTCCTTTTGGATATAGCGTAGGATTAAGCTGTGTGATTGATAAGGAATCTGTCGATGCGGAAACACAACAAATTTTTTCGTACTACAACATTGATATTCTAAATCTCGGACGAGAATTGGAATTAGAAAAAAAGTGGTTTTTATGTCGGACACCACAGCGATTATTACATATCTTCGATGAATTGTACGCTGCAAAAGGTGTTGAAGGGCGAGATTATTTCCGTATCAAATTATTGGAACTCTTTTATCATATCAAACAACTGCGGATTGAAGATCAATATGAGGCTACATATTATGCCAAAGAACAAATTGAAATCATCAAACGCATCCGTCAAGAGCTTATAGAAAACCTCGACAAAAAACTATCTATAGAAGAACTCCTGCGAAAAGAGCCAATGAGCAAGGTTACATTTCAAGCTATTTTCAAACAGATTTATGGTGATACGCCCTACGCTCATATCAAAAAGTATAAAATGAATCTGGCGGCTGTTTATTTACAGGAAACAGATCAATCAATCACACAAATAGCTGGTGAACTTGGATATTCAAATATTAGTAAGTTTGCGAAAGCATTTCAAGAAGTGTTTGGAATGCTTCCAAAGGATTACCGCAAAGCAAAAAAGTGATTTAACTTTTGGGCTGTTTTTCTGATTCGTTTTTTTTCCTTTGGAGTAGTTAGGGAAAACAAACTGATGTAGAATGGCAATATGGTTAGCAACCGCTAACCATATTGCCATTCTATTTTTAAGGAGGGTTCTAAAATGGAACAAACGGTGAAGAAAAAATTTGGCATTCGTGACATTATGACGATTGCCGCAATGATGGTAATTACTTACCTTGTCGCAATGGTTATCGGCTCCGTTACGCTGCCTTTTCCGGTGGTGTACCTGTACGGTTCTGCCGGCATTGATGCTTTTATTGGAGCAATCTTTTATCTGGTCGCAGCAAACCGCGTCAACAAACATGGCCTTCTGTTTGCGTGGGCCGCAGTCTACGGGATAATTCAGGGCGTCATGGGCTATATGTTCCTGATTCCATATTTCCTGGTGGTAGCACTCATTGCCGAGCTAACCATGATTGGCAAGGATACATACCGCAATGCTGTCCGCAACCGGATTGGCTGGACGGTAAATGCCATCGGCAACTTTGTCGGTTGCGCCGTACCGCTGTGGTGGGCGTGGGACAGCTATCAGGAAATGGCTGCAAGCAGCGGGTTTGATGCAAATACTCTGAATATGCAGTTCTCTATGGTGACTTCTCCGGCACTGATGCTTCTGGGTATTGCCATTACTGCGGTTCTTGCGATCCTCGGTACATTGTTCGGCCAGCGGTTGCTCAGAAAGCATTTCCAAAAAGCGGGCATTGTAGGATGATGGCCGAAGAAAAAAAGCAAAGACGGATTGACCGGATCGATGGGCGCACAGTTCTTTTCCTGACGCTGTGCGCCTGTATCGTGACCTTTTTTGCAACAAGTTTTTTAGGGCATGGGATTTTTACCTTTTGGATTTTTTTGATCCTTTGCTGGTTCGGCTTATATAAACAGGCCCTGGGATGCTTTGCGGTCTATTTAGTGGCGATTGTATGGCTGATGATTGAGACGAAATATCAGATCAGCATCCCCTCTCCGCTGCTACTCAGCATGATTTACAAGCTGTTGCTTCCCGCTATGCCTGCTTATCTTCTGGCTAAAATCCCGTCCGGGAAATTGACAGCCAGCCTGCGAAAAAATGCCGATCCCTACCCGTATCATGCTTGTTTTGATCGTCATGCTCCGCTTTGCTCCGACTGTGCTGCATGAATTTGGCGAAGTCAGGGAGGCCATGAAAATCCGTGGTTTCTTAAAATCGGTTGGCAATGTTTTGAGGCATCCAATGGACACATTGGAATACGCCATTGTTCCGATGGTGTTCCGCTCCTTAAAGATCGCGGACGAGTTAGCCGCTTCTGCCATTGTCAGGGGAATTGAAAGCCCCTACAAGAAAGAAAGCTACTATGTCAGCCGGATCGCTGCGCTGGATTACTTTTTGATTGTTGTCAGCGTGGGAGCTGCCGTGTGCTGCTGTCTTTTATAGGAGGAATGGAATGGGGAAAGAAATTATGATCCGTGACCTGACCTTTTCCTATGGCGGGAACGGAAATCAACTGGAACACATATCGTTAGACATTGCCGCTGGGGAGGTCATTGTTATGACCGGCCCATCAGGGAGCGGGAAAAGCTCTTTGACGAGAGTGATTAACGGCCTGATCCCCTACTTTTATGAGGGGGAATTAAGCGGAGAGGTTTTTGTGGACGGAAAACCGCTGAAAGAGATTCCGTCCTGGGAGCGCGGCAAAATCGCAGGGAATGTATTTCAAGACCCCAGGAGCCAGTTTTTTGCCAATGAGGTAGCTGGTGAGATTGCTTTCGGCTGTGAGAACTATGGGTATTCCCATGAGGACATTCAGAACCATGTTCACCGGGCAGCGGCAGACATCAAAATTCAGGACATTCTGGATCACAGTCTGCACAGCCTGTCTTATGGGATGCGCCAGAAAGTTGCGATTGCGTCTGCGGAGGCGATTGACCCGGAAATCTATGTCATGGATGAACCGTCCGCCAATCTGGATATTGCATCTACCTACCGCTTTGCAGACATTATCCGCGCTTTGAAGCAGCAGGGAAAAACCATCATTATAGCGGAACACCGGCTTTACTATCTGATGGATCTGGCAGACCGCTTCCTGTGTGTGCAGAAAGGGAAAATTGTGCGGGAATTTACCGCGCAGCAGATGAAAGCCCTGTCCAATGAGGAAATCCGGGCGCTGGGGCTTCGCACTCCTGACCTGCACCAGATCGAGCAGGCAGAAATCCCGTCTGCGGCAACCAGCGAGGTTGTTCTGGAAGTGAAAAAGCTGAACCACTCTTTTGGTGAGACGATTGTGGCAAAGGATGTTGACTTTCAATGCCGCAAGGGAGAAGTGATAGCCCTGATCGGCCCTAACGGGACGGGCAAAAGCACCATAGGACGAATCCTGGCAGGGCTATTGAAAGAGAAATCCGGCGAAGTCGTTCTGTTCGGAAAGCTTTGTAGATCGAAAGGCCGCTTGGGAAAGGTCTGGTACATTCCCCAGGATTTAGACAGCCAGCTTTTCGGTGAGGACCTGCTGGATGAACTGACTACCGGCGCAGAGGTCAGCCCAGAGCGGAAAAAAGCGGCGGAGGAAATTCTGGAGGCCCTGGAGCTGATGCCGTTTGTCAAACAGCATCCCTCCACGCTGTCAGGAGGGCAAAAGCAGCGGCTGGCCCTTGGCGTGGCGCTGATGCACGAAGCGCCGATCATCGTACTGGACGAACCGACAAGCGGGCTGGACGGTACGAATATGCGGAATGTCAGCCGGATGATCCGCAAGCTGGCAAAGATGGGGCGCACCATTATCGTCATTACCCATGACGCGGAGTGTGCGCTTGCCTGCTGTGAGCGGGCAATACGCCTGGAGAACGGCTGCATTACCGATGATTTTCAAATCAGAGGCGCAGAGCTTCTTTTAGACAAAATTGGATATGACAAAAAGGAGGGTTAGAAATGGCACAGCAAAACGAGAAGCAGCCGAAAGCGAAAACCGGACTGGCACGCTGCCTGGAGCTGGCTTCCGGCCATAAAGGGCTGGTGTTCCTGGCAGGTTTTTTGGCGGCACTGGCTGCGATCTGTTCTTTTGTACCGTACTTATCAATCTACTACATCATTCGGGAAATCCTGTTTGTTTACCCGGATATGTCGCTCTTGAATGTTTCCACGATTTCGACCTGGGGATGGCTGGCCCTGGCTGGAATTTTGGGGAACATCGTATTTTACTTTTTTGCCCTGTTGTGTTCCCACGTTGCGGCGTTTGGAACGCTTTATGAATTGAAGGTGGCCTTTGCCGACCACATCATGCAGATTCCCCTTGGGTATCATCTGACCCTGGGCAGCGGCAAAATGAGAAAGATCATGGACGAAAACATTGAAAGCGTTGAGAAATTCATCGCTCACCAGCTCCCGGACTTTGTGGCCTCGCTGGTCGCACCGCTTGTTCTGGTCATCATTCTTCTCGGAATTGACTGGCGGTATGGAGTGGTTTGCCTGGTCGGTATTGTTCTGGCCTTTATTGTGCAGTTTGCAGGCTTCAACGGAGAAGCAAAGGAAAAAATGCACCGTTTCCAGACCGCTCAGGAAAACATGAACAGCGCCTCCGTGGAATATGTGCGCGGTATGTCGGAGATCAAAGCATTTAATCAGACCGCCGATTCCTTTAAGCGGTTGAGCAAATCCATTACAGACTATACCTCTTTTGTGTTGGAATACGCATTGGGCTGGCAGAACTGTATGCCTGCTTTTACCACGATCATCAACAATATTTATCTGCTTTTGATTCCGGTGGGTGTTCTGATCGGGATGCATACTACGGATTTCAGGGAGTATTCGCTGACATTCATTTTCTACCTGATTATTGTCCATGCGATTTCCGGTGTTCTGAATAAGATCATGTATATCTCGGAGTCCTTTACGCAGATTGACGGCAGCGTGGAGCGTATGGATGAAATCCTGCGTATCCCGGCCCTGCCCGAAAAGAGTACGGCGAAAGCAATCGAAAACTATGGGATTGCTTTCCGGGATGTCAGCTTTTCCTACGAAGCCGATTCCCAGGTCAAGGCCCTGTCTCATGTTTCTTTCTTTGCGGATCAGGGCAAGGTGACAGCCATTGTCGGCCCCTCCGGTGGCGGTAAGAGTACCATCGCCAGCCTGATCTCCCGGTTTTATGATGTGACGGACGGAAGTATTCAGATCGGCGGCGTTGACATTCGGGACATTCCGCTGGATGCGCTGATGGATAGGGTCAGCTTCGTATTTCAGGATACGTTCCTGTTCAAGCAGAGCATCCTGGATAACATCCGTATGGGAAATCCAGATGCTACGGAAGAACAGGTGATTGCGGCGGCAAAGGCTGCAAGATGCCATGAATTTATTGAGCAGCTTCCGAACGGGTATCAGACTGTAATCGGCAGCACCGGCGTCCATCTTTCCGGTGGTGAGCGCCAGCGGATTGCCATTGCAAGGGCTATCGTAAAAGACGCGCCCATTATCGTTCTGGACGAGGCAACTGCGTTCAGCGACCCGGAGAACGAGTACCTGATTCAAAAAGCCTTTGAAAAGCTGATTCAGAATAAAACGGTTGTAATGATCGCCCATCGCCTGTCTACGATTCGTAATGCTGACCAGATCCTTGTCATGGAAAAGGGCTGTCTGATTGAATCCGGCACCCATGACGAGCTGCTGAAGAAGGACGGAAAATACGCGCAGATGTGGAACAGCTATACGGAGTCGATCAACTGGAAAATTGGCACAGGAAAGGCGGTGTGATCTATGAGTAAGCTGAAAGAAAAGTTAATGCTGTCGGAGAAAGGCTATTCCGACCTGAAAAAAGCGATTACGGCCTGCACAATAACTAATATTGCGCTGTTGCTTCCGTCTATGGTAGCCTGCCTGCTCTTTGGGGAGTTGTTAAAGCCATTTACTGGAGAAACAATTTCGTGGGCCGCATTGTGGAAATTGCTCGGCTTGGGGCTGGTGGCGGCTATTCTGGTGTTTCTGGCCGCGAAAAACGATTATAAGAAAACCTATATTGCTTCCTATAAGGAGGCCAGCACGACCAGACTTCGGATCGCGGAGCATCTTCGCAAGCTCCCCATGAGCTTCTTTAACACAAAGGATTTGTCCGACATTACCACAAACATGATGGCGGATTGCAGCAGCATGGAATCCATGCTCAGCAGTACCATCCCGCCGCTGATTGCGAATATAATCTCTGTTACTCTGACTTGTATTTGTCTGGCGTTTTTTGATTGGCGCATGGCCCTTGCGATTTTCTGCACGATGCCGGTTACATTCCTTATCATCTTGGGCGGGCGCAAGCTGCAACTTCATCTGTTTGACAAACAGGTGGATGTGAAACTGGAGGCGTCCAGCCAGATTCAGGAATACCTGGAAGGTATTAAGATCATCAAATCTTGTGGTCTTGGCGGTTCCCGCTTTGATGCGTTGGATAAAGCACTCCAGGCCATGAAAAAAATCGCCATTAAAGTGGAACTGGCCTCCGGTATTCTGGTTCAGGGAGCCAGCCTGATCCTGCAAGCAGGGCTTGGCATTACTATTTTCATTGGAACGGTGCTGATAACCGGCGGCAAAATCGAATTGCTCCCTCTGCTGGTGCTGCTCATGTTCTCCACGCAGATTTACGGCCCGATCCTTGCCATTCTCTCACAGTTGACTTCTCTGTTTCATTTGGAGACTGTCACCAACCGTATGCGTACCCTGCTGACCACGCTCGCTATGGAGGGCGAGGATAAGGATGTATCCAAGTATGACATTGAACTGAAAAATGTCACTTTCGGATATAACCAGGACGATGTTATCAAGGATGTGTCTTTTTCTATTCCTGCTGGCAGCGTAACGGCCCTGGTAGGGCCTTCCGGCAGCGGCAAAAGCACAATTTCCAAACTCATTGCCCGCTTTTGGGATGTAAGAAAAGGTCAGATTTCCATTGGTGGTATGGATGTTCGCACCATTGAACCGGAACACCTGATGCGCTGTATGTCCTTTGTATTTCAGGATGTGACCTTGTTCAACGACACTGTTTTTAACAATATCCGTGTAGGCAACATGAACGCTACCGAGGAGCAGGTCATGGCGGCGGCAAAGGCGGCATACTGTGACGAATTTATCCAGAGATTGCCGGACGGTTATCAGACTGTCCTTGGAGAAAACGGCAGCACTCTTTCTGGCGGAGAACGTCAGCGAATCTCCATTGCCCGCGCTCTGCTGAAAGATGCCCCGATTATTCTTCTTGATGAAGCAACAGCATCTCTTGACCCGGAGAACGAGGTTTTAATCCAGCGGGCCATTGCAAAGCTGGTGGAGGGTAAGACGGTCATTATGATTGCTCACCGGCTTCGTACCGTTGTGGATGCCGACCAAATTCTCGTTCTTGATAACGGTAGACTGGTGGAACACGGTACACATGATGAATTGATGAAAAAGAACGGATTGTACCATAAACTGTTCCATATCCAACAGGAGAGTCTTGGTTGGGCTGTGTAAATTGTTTTAGAAGGGAGATGTTCCATGAAACTTCGTGCGTCCGGGGAGGACTATCTGGAAACCATCCTTGTTCTCCATAAGAAAACGGGTATGGTGCGCTCCGTAGATGTGGCCCGGCACATGGGAGTGTCAAAGCCAAGCGTATGTGTGGCAGTAAACACTTTGAAAGACGGCGGCTTTCTTACGATGGACGAAGATCACTTTCTCCATCTGACCGATGTGGGTCGCGAGGTGGCTGAAAAAATCTATAAGCGTCACTGCTTCTTTACTGAGCAGCTTATCGCCGCAGGCGTTGACCCCAAGACTGCGGAGGCCGACGCCTGCCGGATTGAACACATCATCAGCGACGAGAGCTTTTCGCGGCTGAAGGAGGCAGCTGCACAGGAGCAAGACTAAACTAAATATGCCAAGCTATCCTGCCCCGCAAGACGGGGAAAGAAAAAAACCGTTGCAGGGCAGGTAGCTTCGTGCGCCCATAATGGATTTTCCGGGTACTGCGGCGGTTTTGAGTAACATCAAGGCCGCCGTTCCTTATGCCCTCGACAAAGGAGTGACGACTACACGCTGACACGGCGGCTTTAGGAGGGAGCCGCCGTGAAGCACATTGACCGCCGACAAATTCAGACGATATTTCACTACCGTCAAAAAAAGCCCAGTCAACGAACAGGCCCCGTCTGGCAGCCGGTGCGAAAATTGTCATTCTGTAAGTGAATATTGGAGTTTTTGCGCTCGAATAGCTTTCTGCTGTCCGGGCGTTTTTTCATACCTGTGGGGCCGTAACATCGGGCCAGCATGGCCAGAGCCCTGGCCCCAGTGCCGTTCTCCGCCGCCCCATTCAGATTTACCAAAAAAATCTGAATGGAGGAAAGGCAGATGGAAGTTACCATCAATTATAACGGACAAGCTGTGGCCGTGGAGGTCACGCTGGAAGTCTATGAATTTCTTGACCGGGCCGATCATAAAACGGAGAACCTGTTCCATGAACAGCGGCGGCATTGGGATGGCCGGGAGTTTGACGAGTACATCATTACCACCGAGGGTGTAGGAGCCTACGGCGAAACGCCGGAAGAATACCTTTGCCGCATGGAAACGCTACATGAGCTGATGGCAGTTCTGGACACCTGTACCGAGGCCCAGCGCCGCCGGTTCCTGCTCTATGCGCTTGACGGGCTGAGCCTTGCAGAGATCGGTGTGCTGTGCGGCTGCTCCAAAGTGGCTGTGTATCAAAGTGTGGAGGCGGTCAGAAAAAAATTTATAAATTTCTTTGAGAGCAGGCTTAACGAATGACCTGTTTTCTGGCTACCAAGTGAAAGGGATCATTTCCCTTATCTCAGCGAGGGGCGGACAGCGGACGAGCTGCCCGCCTCTCCGATTTTCAGGAGGTAAGCCTATGAAAACAATCAATCTGCGGTGGATGTATCCCCACTACCGGCATGACGAGTTTGTGGATGTTACGGACGAGGTATGGGCAGCGATGTATCAGGCCCAGCGGGAGATGGAGAACTATGAGCGTCGGAAAGTCTACCACCGCGCCTACTACTCTCTGGAGGCATACAGCCGGCTGGAAAATTACGCACTGGAACACAGCAGATCGCCGGAAGATATTTTGCTGGAACGAGAAGAAATGACCACCCGCCTGCACCTGATAGCAGCTCTGCCGGTGGCTCTGGCTCATGCCACTCCGACACAGGCCCGCCGTGTTCACGCCTACTACATTGCCGGTATCAAGCAGCCGGAAATCTCCCGGAGAGAGGGCGTCCACAGCAGCAAGGTCAGCGTTTCCATCCGTCGGGGTCTGCGGAATATGCGCCGCTGCTATGATGACCTTTTTCAAACAGAGTGAGGGCGTGCCTATGCAGACCATCAATCTCAAACAATATTATCCATTTTGCAAAGAGGACATTTTTGTGGAGGTGTCCGATGAGATCGTCGAAGCGTTTCTTCTGGATAAGAGAGCCGAGGCCGCCAGAGAACGCAAGATGTTCCGGTATAAGGCGTTTTACTCCCTCGATTGTAACGATGGAATCGAAAATGCTGCAATCGGCTGGGCGCAGCCATCGCCGGAGGATCATCTGATAGAAAAAGAAGAATTAGCCGAATACGAAGAACTGATACGGCGATTGTATGAAGCCATTTCTTCCCTGCCGCCTATGCAGGCTCGCCGTGTCCACGCCCGCTATATGCTGGGTATGAAAGTGAAAGATATTGCCGCAATGGAGGGTATCACACCATCACAGGCGGGAAAATCCATCCACGCTGCACTGCGGAGGCTGCGCCGGTACTTTGCGCGTCAGAAATGGACGGTCAATCTATAAGCGTTTCCAAAGAAAAGAGGTGCATGACATGAACGAAAAAATTACAGCCCAACCCCCAAAAGAAGAACGGCAGGAAGTCCTGAAGGAGATCCGGCAGCTTGAAAACCGCAAGAAGATTTTGGAGAACAAGCAACGAAACGAAGAACGCAGGGTTCGCACCCGCCGCCTGATTGAGCGCGGAGCCATTTTGGAGGGGATTTTCCCGCTGGCTTCCAGCCTTTCCGGCGCAGAGGTCAAAGCATTTCTGATTGCCCTGTCCTATCTTCCGGGGGCTGCGGAATTGACTGCAAACCTGCCAAAATCCGGGGATATGCCATAAGTCCCTTGTTTACAAGGGCGCACTTATACACCGTTGCCGGTGCTGTGCGCCCTGCCGGGGGCGTTGCGTACTTCGTCCGCGATGGGAAGCTACGCTCCCCAAACCCCTTGTGTGCTCTGCGCAGCCAAACACCCGCTTTGCGTTTGTCCGGCTCCACAGAGCCTGTTATCCCCTCACTGAAAGGAGGTGTTCCCCATAGATTTCTGTCATATCCCCGTCAGTATCATCAAGCGCAGCGCAGGCCGTTCAGCCGTTGCCGCAGCTGCTTACCGCAGTGGAACCAAGCTGACAAATGAATGGGACGGAATGATCCACGACTACACCCGGAAAGGCGGCATTGTCCATGCGGAGATCATGCTGCCTGCCCACGCCCCGCCGGAATTTGCAGACCGTTCTATCCTCTGGAACAGCGTGGAGCAAATCGAGAAAGCAAGAGACAGCCAGCTTGCCCGCGAGATTGAGGCAGCTCTACCCCGTGAACTGTCCGGCGAACAACAGCTTGCCCTTGTGCGTGCCTATGTGAAGGACAACTTTGTAGACAAAGGAATGTGCGCCGACTTTGCTATCCATGACAAGGGAACCGGCAACCCTCATGTCCATATCATGCTGACGCTCCGGCCGTTGAAAGAAAATGGACAGTGGGGCGCAAAGTGCCGCAAGGCATACGATCTGGACGAGAACGGCCAGCGTATCCCGGACGGGAAAGGCGGCTGGAAGAACCACCGGGAGGATATCACCGACTGGAACAACAAAGGGAATGTGGAGATTTGGCGGGCAGCGTGGGCAGCCTACACCAACCGGGCACTGGAATCTGCCGGCAGACCGGAGCGCATTGACCATCGCAGCTACAAGCGGCAGGGCATTGATAAGATTCCCTCTGTCCATCTGGGGCCAGCCGCCAGCCAAATGGAAAAGCGCGGCATCCGCACCGACAAGGGCGAAGTAAACCGGCAGATCGCCGCCGACAACAAGCTGCTGAAAGAAATCAAAGCCCGCATTACCCGGCTTTATCGCTGGTCGAAAGCGGAAGCAGAAAAACCACAAACGCAGCAAAGCAGCTTGACCGCCTTGTGGGAGGCCCAGCAGCAGTTGAACGCTCCCCGCACCCACACCGGCAAAATCCGGGCTTTGCAGGAAAGCGCTGCACTATTCAGCTTTTTGCAGGCAAACAGCATCCAGTCTATGCAGCAGCTTCATGAAAAAATCGCTGATATGAACAGCCGTTACTATGACCTGCGGGGAAAGATCGTCAAGGCTGAGCGCCGGATCGCCATCCTTACCGAGCGCGGGGAGATGTGGGAACAGTACAACCAGTATAAGTCCATCCACAAACAGCTTGCCAAAGTAAAACCGGAAAAGCGGGAACAGTTTGAACAGCGCCACAGCCGGGAACTGATCCTGTATGATGCAGCAGCCCGGTATCTGAAAGAACTGAAAGACAGCGGCGAGGGGATCACCCCGAAGGCATGGCAGCGGGAAATCGACCAGCTGGCCGCCGGAAAGCAGACGGACACGCTTGCCATGAAATCCATGCGGGAGGAGTTGAAAGCAGTGGAACGGCTCCGCAAAACCGCCGAGCAGCTGTCCCGACAGGAAAGGGACAAGTCTCACGACCGTGAACCGGAGCGGTAAGGGCTACCGCGTTTTGGCGTACCCCTGTCAAGTGCGTCGCGTTTCACGACACCCTTTTGCATACAGAAAAACCGTCGTACAGGTTTCCCCATACGGCGGCAGTCGGTTTATTTGCCGAACAAGTCGCTGTGTGTGCCAGTGCGGGCCAGCGTCAGCACCAGAACATCATCCTCTATGCGATAGACAAGCAGCCAGTCCGGGAGAATGTGACATTCCCGAT
>VOFF01000247.1_pt1 | contig 20001 bp, 41 predicted proteins | sample 5384061 | NCBI WGS metagenome assembly VOFF01 (sample SAMN12384725, study PRJNA508395) | human gut metagenome | isolation source: healthy gut E | host: Homo sapiens
CTGAAGAGGGAAATGCCGCCGCAGGTGCAGAGCCTGTGGAAGAGCAGCCGGCGATCGTTGAAATCCCTGAAATTGTGGAAGAGCCAGTTTGGGAATATGATACCATTCGAACGGTGGCGGATGACGATGCGGAGATTACCGTGTCCGGCCTGATGCCTAAGGGCTCCTATGTGACCGCCAAGTCGGTGGAGATTACGCTGGAGGACCTGACGGTCCCCTGGCTGCCTATGACATCACCATCTATGACAGCGAGGGGGATGAATGGCAGCCTGACGAATCTGTTACCGTGGAAATTCAGAATCCCGCCCCGCCGATGGAGGATGTGGAAATCTACCACATGGAGGACGAGGACGCCGGAGCCCGAGCATGTGGATACGATTACCACGGATGAGGACGTGGCCACCTTTTGAGGCCGAGAGTTTCTCCATCTATGTGGTGGCGGCCAACAGACCCAGTTGGGAGTGGTCGCAGATCGATGATGGGAATAAAGAGTTCCGCGGCGGTCAGGTCATTTCCCTGTACAGCGATTCTGGCCATTCCAAGCATCACTGGGAAATCACGGAAGGAAAAAAATGCAGCTGAAATCACAGGAACAGCAAGTGGGCAACCCTGACTTTGAAAGAAGTCGAAAGGGATACCCGTGTTACCATTAAGCATAGCTATAAGGGAATTCTTTTCTCTGGTGAGGAAGAAGCCACTATCACGGTAAAAAGCCAGCAAAGGGACGCAGACAGTCTATGTATATGTAGATGCAAGAGATGTCCAGACGGGTACTGGCGGATTTATCAATGAGAATGGATACTTTACCATCGGCACCATTGAGATGCAGCTGCCTGATCCGGAAAAATCCTATGCTGGAAACGGTGAAGCGCGCTATAAAACATACGAAGATGCAGTGAAGAGAGCTCTGGGTGGGATCAACCATATGTACAATACCGGGTTGATCTGGATGATGTGGACTGGTACACCCTGCATACTGCGGATGGTGCAGATATTGCATCTGGTCAGGTATTCGTTCCCAGTGGTCAGTATGCTCTGGCACTTGGATGGAAGGATCAGTGAAGTTCCTACTCTGTATAAAGTCACGTATCATGCAAATAACGGGACCCAGGCGACCTATCCGAATCCCAATATGTATGAGGAAAATGCGGAAGTCCTTGTTTTGGGAAATGAGACTACAGGGTTCCAAAATGAAGGCAAAGGTATTTTTTGGGCTGGTCTACGACCCCGAACGGAACAGTGGATTCGGACTACACAGTTGGCGAGACATTTGTCATTCGGAATAACGTTGACCTTTATGCTGTATGGGGAGATGAGCTTCCCACGACCGGCACCCTGACGGTAACTAAAACTGTATCCGGGCACGCACTTCCTGCGGATTTCCACATCCTGGTCAAGAACAGCAGCAATCAGGTAGTTTACACCCTGGGCCTGACCAGCGGGGACGGTGTGATTGGCCCCGATGCAAATACCACGTACACCGACACTCTCCGATGTCGCACCCGGCACTTACACGGTGACGGAAGAAAACGCCCTGATTAACGCGTATGACCTCGGAAGCCAGCTCGAATCCCGCAGTTGTCTATGTACAGGCGGGTAAGAATGCTTCCATCCAGTGACCAATACCTATACCGACGCATCTGGCGAGACGGCTTCCTTCACCATCAAGAAGGTAGAGAAGGGCACCAACACCGGGCTGGAAGGCGCGGAGTTCCATCTCTGCCAGAATGAGAACTGCACGGGCAGCTGCAAGAATGGCATCACATGGACCACTGATAAAGATGGCCTGGCAAACTTTACCGGCCTGACAAGCGGCACTTATTATCTCCGCGAGACCAAGGCACCCGATGGCTATAAGCTGGGCAGCACCGTCTACAAGATCAAGGTAGGCGGCCAGCATGAGAAGCAGACGGCAGGCGGCAACATCTTCACCTACCTGTGGAAGCTGATTGCGGGTGTTTCCGAATCCCAGGCACAGAAGGATGAAAGCGGCCATATTTTGATTCCTAATGAGAAGCAGTCCGGCACCCTGAAGGTGACCAAGACGTATACAGGTGTGAATGCGCTTCCTGGTTTTCTCTTTCATGATCGAGGTCGCGGCTTCGGATGGCACGAAACAGCTGCTCTCCTTTGAGAATGTTAAAACTTGCAAAACGGGATGTTATGAATGGGAACTGCCCCTCCCTGTGGGTTCCTACACGGTTTCGAAACGGGCTATGAAAAGGCCGGTTATGATGTTTCCATCGGTGTGGATGAGCGGCAGAATGTGACCAAACCCAGCACCACTGTGGTGGTTACAGAAGGTGATCCCACAAGTCTGACCTTCCAGAACGCCTATACGTCCACTACGCCCGCCCACTATTGAGCCTGTGACGATTACCTTCAGCGGACTGAAGGATCTGGACGGCACCCGGACCGATGTTCCCCAATTTACGTTCTATCTCAAGTCTTATGTAAAGAACATCTCTGATCCTCTGACGGAGCCTTCGGAGCTGGTTTCGGAGGTTACCAATGATGCGTACGGCCGCATTTTCTTCGACACCCAGACGTTTGAGAGTGCTGGTACGTACTGGTATCAGGTAGCGGAGAAGATCCCATCCCTTGATGACGGCTACCGCTATGACACCACGGTCTACTATATTGAGGTCGTTGTGACGGAAAAACGACGGTGCGCTCACCGCAAATGAGACCTTCTATACCAACGTGGAGAGCAATGGAAAGTCTGAGCTGGTGAAGGCGGATGCGATCCTCTTCCACAATGAGACGGTGGAACCGGAACCGGTCCCGGGAGACGGTGGACCTCTCCTTCCAGTATGTGACAAATGTCTCCGGTGCCAGCGATGTGCCCTCCGGTGTGACGGCCCCCGCGACCCAGGAACTGGCAAAGGACAGCGTCTTTGGTACTCATGCCTATGGTACCGGCAGCTATTCCTCTGACTATACCTTCCACGGCTGGTATGAGGACCCTGCCTGCACGGTGCGGATGGCGGCTGATGCGATTCTCTCCAGTGATACCACGGTCTATGGTTATTGGACCTATGATGACGGTGATGACGGCGGCGATGACCGGGATGATGACGATGACGACGATGACCACGGCACCAACATCCCTGACGACGATACGCCTACCACGAATCTGCCTGATGAAGGCACGCCCACTACGGACCTGCCTGATGAAGGCACGCCTACCACGGACCTGCCTGATGAAGGCACTCCCACCACGGATCTGCCCGATGGGGAGACGCCTATGGCGGAGGCTCCCAAGACCGGTGACACTTCTCTGGTCTGGGTCCTGGCCGCAGCGGCCTCCGGTGCCGGGCCTGGTTTGGCTGGCGGTCTCTGGCATGAAGCGCAAGGACCACGACGCCTGATGATTGCATAAGCATCGGAAAAGGACCCGGGCCGATCGGCCCGGGTCCTTGCACATCCGTGGAAAACCGATATAATACGGGAAGTGACAAGCATGCCCGGAAGGGGACAAGACGATGAAACGAACGCTACGGCGGGGCCTGATCATTCTCCTGGCGCTGGTTTTTGCCGGGAGTCTCGGCATGGTGATCTACCGCGGCATCGAATATAAAGAAGGCCAAGAAACGTATGAGGAGGCGGCGGGCTGGTGCAGCTGCCGGACCTGAGCGACCTGCCGGAACCCACGCCGGAAGAGCCGGAGGAATCGGCTCCCGTCTATGTGGACCCCTATGCCGATGCGCTGCGCAACATGGATTTTGCGGCCCTGCAGGAGGTCAACAGCGACGTGCTAGGGTGGATTCTCATCCCCAATACGGTGATTTCGTATCCGCTGGTACAGGGGAAACAACAATCAGTACTATCTCAATCACACCTGGAAAAAAAGTGGACCAGCGTGGTGGGCGCGATTTTCCTGGAATGTCAGAACAGCCCGGACTTCAGCGATTTCAATACCGTGATCTACGGACACCGGATGAATAACGGCTCGATGTTTGCCTCCTTGAAGAACTATAAGAAGCAGAGCTACTGGGCGTCACATCCCTATGTATATATCACGGATGACAACGGCAGCCATAAGTATGAGATCTTTGCCGCCTACGAGGTCTCGACTGCTGGAACCACGTATCAGATCGGGTTTTCCGGCGATTCGTCCAAGCAGGCGTTCCTTGATTACTGCTGGGGCAGTCCGTCATTGATACCGGCATCACGCCGACGATTTACGACAAGATTCTGACCCTGTCCACCTGTACCGGAAACGGTCATGCCACCCGGTGGGTGGTTCAGGCCATGCTCAAGGGTGTGGCGCCCTCCGATTCGACGGTGAGTGCAACGGAGGAAGTCCCGGCGCAGACACCTCCGGTGCAACAGAGCCGGCAGTGCCCGGAAACACCTGCGCAGGTACCCGCAGAGACACCTGCGCAGACGCCGGATCAGAGCGCTGATGAACCGCAGCCGGAGACAGAGCCCGGCCAGATCCCGGAGAGCGGTGCACAGCCCCAGAATCCCGACCAGACGCCGCAGGAGGCGGCTGATTCCGGAGAGGAGGATCTTCCGGAGGAGGACACGCCGACAGCGCAGGAGGCTGTCCTTGAAGAACCGGAGTCTTTGCAGACACAGGAGGAAGAGGTTTGAACAAAGGCCGCGGAGCAATCTGCTCCGCGGCTTTTCCTGTCTTGGACCGCCGGACGGTTTACAAGAGGTGGGAAACGTGATAAACTGCAAAAGCGCATGTGTGCGAAAGGAGGGACTGGTGTGAGTCGTCAAACCGTGCTGGCACTTTTGCGGGAACGGATGGGGGAGCCCCTTTCCGGCGAAGAACTCAGTCAGCAGCTGGGAATCAGCCGCACCGCCGTGTGGAAAGCGATCAACACCCTGCGGCAGGAGGGGTATACCATTGAGGCCCGTACCGGCCAGGGATACCGGCTCACAGGCGTTCCGGATGCCCTGACGGAGCCGGAGATCCGCAGCTTTCTCACCCCCGGTGGAACGGGTGGGTCGCAGGCTGTACTGCTATGACCAGGTGGATTCCACCAATACCCGGGTGAAGCAGCTGGCGTTGGAAGGTGCGGAAGACGGGACGGTGGTGGTCGCCAACTGCCAAACCGCAGGCCGTGGGCGGATGAACCGGGTATTCCAGTCTCCCCGGGGCCAGGGGATCTATCTGACCGCGCTGCTGCCAGCTTCCGCCGGACCGCCTGATGACGGTCACGGCCATGGCCGGTGTGGCGGTGTGCGAGGCAGTGGAGCAGGTCTGCGGTGTTCGCCCCGGGCTGAAATGGCCCAATGATCCGGTGATGAACGGGGAAAAAGCTCTGCGGTATTTTGACAGAGCTGTCACTGGAGGGTGAGTCTGGCCGGCTGCAATATCTGGCAGTGGGGATCGGCGTCAATGTAGGGCAGAGGGAGGAGGATTTCTCCCCCGAGGTTCGCCCTGTGGCCACGTCGCTTCTCCAGGAGCTGGGCCGTCCGGTGTCCCGCCCTGCCCTGGCGGCCGCTGAAATTGAGGCGCTGGACCGGCTGTATACGGCACTGCTGTCGGAGACACGGCACCGTATCTGGCAGCCTGCCGCCGGGACTGCGTGAATCTGGGACGCCCGGTGCAGCTGATGCTTCCGGACGGAACGCGTCAGCCGGCAGTGGCGGAGGACTGGACGAGGACTTCGGACTGGTGGTACGCCTGGAGGACGGGAGCCGTCGGATCGTGCGCTCGGGAGAGGTTTCGGTCAGAGGGTTATACGGTTATGTGGAATGAACCGGCAGGCATGCGGCTTGACCGCGTGCCTGCCGCTTTGCGGACAGAGAGCATGGAAATAAAGAGGGAGGAACTGCGGTTTGAAAGAGTTGTGGACGCTGTTTTGGACGTTTGCGAAAAATGGGTGTGATGACATTCGGCGGCGGGATGGCGATGCTGCCGATTTTGCAACGGGAAGTGGTGGACAATAAGCACTGGGCGACGGAGGAGGAGCTGGTGGATTACTTTTGCCATCGGGCAGTGTACGCCGGGCATCATCGCGGTGAACACGGCTACGTTCATCGGACAGAAGTACGGCGGGATCGCCGGAGGCATTGTGGCGACGCTGGGCGTGGTGTTCCCGTCCCTGGTCATCATCTCCATCCTGGCGGGGCTGATCACCAACTTTTCAGATCTTGCGTGGGTGCAGAACGCCTTTGCCGGCATCCAGGTGTGCGTGTGCGTGCTGATTTTCAATGCCGTCTCAAAGCTGCTGAAAAGTCGGTGGTGGATAAGCGGACGGCGGTGATCTTCGTGGTGGTGCTGCTGGGCGGCATCTTCCTGGACCTCTCACCGGTGTGGTTCGTGATCGGCGCGGCGCTGGCGGGAATCGTACTGAAAAACTGGGAGGTGCGGAAAGCATGAGTGTGTATCTGCAGCTGTTCTGGGAATTTTTCAAAAACGGGACTGTTCGCGGTGGGCGGCGGCATGGCCACGCTGCCGTTCCTTCATGACATCGGAGAGAGTACCGGCTGGTACACGCAGGCAGATCTGATGAATATGCTGGCGGTGTCGGAGTCCACGCCGGGTCCCATCGGCATCAACATGGCGACCATGTAGGTTTCACGGTGGGCAGCAGCCACGGGACGGCAGGCGCCGTCCGGGTGTGCGGTGGTGGCCACACTGGGCGAGGTGACGCCGTCCATCGTGGTGATTTTGATCGTGGCGGCGATGCTCAAGAAGTTCCGGGACAGCCGATATGTGAACAACGCCTTCTACGGCCTGCGCCCGGCGTCCACAGGACTGATCGGGGCGGCGTGCGTGGCAGTGGTGCTGGAGGTGCTGACCCACGTGGTGTCCCTGGGCACCAGCGAGGGGGCATCGTGAACCGCTATGCCCCTGGATGGGAGCCTCTTCAACGGGCAGGGGTTGGTGCTGGCGGCGGTGCTGCTGGTGCTGACCAACTGGTGAAACCCACAAAGAACTTACATCCCATCGTGTTCATCGCCCTCTCCGCCGTGGTGGGTGTGGTATTCCACTTTGCCGGGGTGTAAATGCCGCTGTCCCGACAGAAACTGTGAGAATCCATGGCGGGATCTTCCGCCTGCACAATCCCTGAAAAAGGAGCCGCATTGCGGCTCTTTTTTCGGTATGTTGATCCGTTCACGCTTCGTCAATATGGTGCTGAATCCGCTGCATGATCATGTCCGGGGCCACCAAATTGTGACCGCCCTCCAAAACGACGATGTCCGCATATTTGCGGGAGGGCTCCACATACTGCTCGTGCATAGGCTTGACCGTGGTCAGGTACTGGTCCACCACGGACTGGAGTGTGCGGCCCCGCTCTTCCACATCCCGCAGACAGCGGCGGAGGATGCGGACGTCGGCATCGGTCTCCACGAAGATTTTGATATCAAACATCTCCCGCAGGGTGGGGTTCTGGAAGATCAAAATCCCTCTACGATAATGACTTTTGTGGGATAAATGGTCACAGTCTCATCCGTGCGGTTGTGGTCCTTATAGGAGTAGACCGGGCACTCCACAGGATGTCCGGCCTTCAGTTCCCGCAGGTGCTCGATCAGAAGCTCTGTGTCAAAGGCGCTGGGATGGTCATAATTGACTTTTTGCTCGTTCCTCATAACTTTTACCCACCTGCCGCTTATAATAGCTGTCATGACCGATGACCGTAACGTCCTCCCCAAAATGCTCCTTCAGATGCCGGGTCAGGGGTGGTTTTTACCGGAGCCGGTGCCGCCGGCGATACCAATGAGAATCGTGCTCATCTCCCCAAATCCTCCTTTGTTGTTCCTCTGGGGCGGAACAAAACCGCCTGTTCTTTTTCGTTATTATAATAAAGCCTTTCCCTCAAAAGCAAGAGCAGACGACCAACTGCGGGAAATTTCCCAAAATTTCGGCACCAGTCTTGACGCCATGGGGAAAGCCGATATTATGTAAATTGTAAAAATGCTGATCCGGCGGGGAGGAACATTATGGCCATGAAGCGCTGCCCCATCTGTGGGGAGAATTATTCGGATACCTATAAAAAGCTGTCCCTTCTGTGAAGAAGAGGCTGCTTTGCAGCGGGGGAACCAGCTCCACCGCGGTGGAAAGGGAGGCAAGCGGACCTCCGGGGGGCAACAAGCGGGGGCAGCCCAATCTGCTCAGTCCGATTCTGGTGATCCTCATCCTGATTATGGCCGCGCTTTTGGTGTACCTGCTCTTTGGCGACAAGATCGCCGACAAACTGGGTGGAGATCAGACGGAAGACCCGGCCACCGAGGAAGTGACGCCCAAGCCGCCGGTACTGGATGAGAATGATGGCGAAAATGGATCTGAGAACGGCGTGGACGCTGACAACCAGGGCGACGCGGAGGGAAATGGCGATTCTGATGCGGAGACGGATCTGTCCGCCCTGCCGGAGACACTGACCATGTCCTATCTGGGTTCTCCGAAAACGGAGTTTACCATGTCGGTGGGGGACGCGCCCATTCCGCTGACCGCCTCCGGCGGCTCCGGCAGCTATACCTGGAGCAGCAGTGACGAGAGCGTTGCCACAGTGGACGCGGACGGCAAAGTGTCCGCAGTGGCCGGAGGCCAGGCCACCATTACGGTGACAGACGGCAGCGGAAAGGGAACCTGCATGGTGCGGGTGAAGGGCGGAACCAGCAGCGGACAAACCACCGGTTCCACCACGTCCACCAGCTCTGCCCCCCCAAGCTCAGCAGTACTGACTTTTTACCACCCATGTGGGTGATCCGAATGTGCAGCTGAAGGTGAGCGGGACCTCGTCCGCTGTCACCTGGGCCTCAAGAACATCGGAATCGCCACAGTCTCCGGCAGCGGCGTGGTGAAGGCGGTGGCCGCCGGCACCACCACCATTACGGCCACGGTGGACGGCAAAGTGCTGGAGTGCATTGTCCGTGTGACAAAATAGTCCATTGAATTTTTCCCATCCCCGGATGCCGCGGCATCCGGGGATTTACGTTGCATCGTCCGCAAAATCATGATATGATGTATCCCGTATTTCCAAGGAAAAAAGGAGCTTACCATGACGACCCGAGAGTTTCAGCAAAAGTCCTCTCTGCAGATCTTTTTTATCCTATTTCAAACCCCATCGGAAACTGTTTTTTCTGGACCTGTGCTGCGCACTGGCCATTTCCCTGATCGACGGCCTTCCCGGCAGTTTCCCGGTGGTGCATGTATGAATTGCTGCCTGCCAGCGCATACGGCACCTTCTTTGCGGTGATGGCAGTGGTGTTTGCCGCCTATCTTCTGCGGTCGGTGTTCACGTATATCATCTGCTACTATGGCCACACCTTCGGTATCTGGTGGAGGCGGACATCCGCCGGGATCTGTTCCGGCATATGCAGGAGCTGAGCTTTGACTACTATGACCGCAACCGCACAGGCCAGCTGATGAGCCGTCTCACGGCGGATCTCTTTGATATCACGGAGCTGGCACACCACGGCCCGGAGGATATTTTCATCTCAGGTGTCACGATAGTAGGCGCTTTAATCATTATGTTCACCATTCAGTGGCAGCTGGCCCTGGTGATTGCCGTCATTATCCCCCATATTTTTTTCCTGGTGGTCTGGCGCTGCCGGAAGTCTATGCAGGGAGGCTTCCCTCAAGGTCAAGCAGCGTACCGCCACCATCAATGCGGATATTGAATCCGGCCTTTCCGGTATCCGCACTGCCAAGGCATTTGCCAATGAGGAGGCGGGCTTCGCAAGTTCGACACCTCCAACAACGGCTACCAAGACCTCAAGCGGGCCTTTTTTTTCACCGGGCTATGGGCCGTTTTAACGCGGTGATGGAGTTCTTTTTGTGCATTCTCTCCGTGGCGGTGATCTCCGTGGGCGGCTATCTCATCATGCGGGGGCGTATGGACACGGTGGATCTCATCACCTTCAGCCTGTATATCACCGCCTTTGTCAATCCCGTCCGTAAACTCTCCACGTTTGCCGAACTCTTTGCCAATGGCACCGCGGGCCTATCCCGGTTTCATTCAGCTGATGCGGGAGGCCGGACATGCAGGACGCCCCGATGCCACGGCGCTTACGCGGGTGGAGGGGCGCATCGATGTAAGATCATGTGAGCTTTGCCTATGAAGATGATCTGCCGGTGCTCCACGATGTGGATCTCCACATCCGCCCCGGAGAGACTGTGGCGGTGGTGGGGCCCTCCGGCGGAGGAAAGTCCACCCTCTGCCAGCTGATTCCCCCGGTTTTACGATGTGACCGAAGGTGCGATCTGCACGACGGGCAGGACGTGCGGACCCCGTGACCCAAGAGTCTCTCCGGCAGAACGTGGGCGTGGTGCAACAGGAGGTGTTCCTCTTTGCGGCCAGTATCCTGGAGAACATCCGCTACGGAAAGCCCGGTGCCTCTGACGAAGAGGTGGCCCGGGCGGCAAACTGGCGGAGATCTATGATGACATCGTAGCTATGCCGAGGGCTTCAACACCTATGTGTGGGAGGGGGAACCCTGCTCTCCGGCGGACAGAAGCAGCGGATTTCCATTGCCCGCATTTTCCTGAAGGACCCGCCGGTGCTGATACTGGACGAGGCCACCTCCGCGCTGGACAGCGTGACGGAGGCCAAGCTCAGGAGACGTTTGAAAAGCTCTCCAAGGGCCGCACCACTATTATCATTGCCCACCGGTTTCTCCACCGTCCGCAATGCTGACCGGATCGCTGTTGTGGAGGATGGACGCATCGCGGAACTGGGTTCCCACGAGGAACTGATGGCAAAAACGGCGCTTACGCGGCGCTGGTGCGGACCCAGGAGCTGCGCCATGGATAAGACGAAGCTGCTGGACAAGCTGGGGGCGGACAAGGAGGACCGCCTGCTGCTGGCAAAGGTGTTGACCGGGCGGAGCAGGCCCGCATCCGCAATATCCCGTCCTCCACAGATTTCCTCAGTCCCCAGCAGCGGGTGATGGCCCAGGAGCTGCTGCGTATGGCGGGAACGCCTGAGGAATGCCTATGTGGCGCTGGGCGGCTACGAGGGGCGGGCGGACCATTCTGCTGTTTTTTGCCGGACTGGCTGGAGGCGGAGGACGCCGAGAGCCAGAGCCCGCTGCGGTTTCTGCGGGCATCATTCCGGCGGGAGTACCATCTGACTCACCGGGTTTCCTGGGCAGCCTCATGGGTATGGGGATCGTCCGGGGAAAAGGTAGGCGACATCCTGGGTGGGCGAGGACGAGGCAGACCTCATCGTCCCGACAGCGTGGCATCATTTCTGCTGGAGAGCTGGATCTCCGCCGGTCGGGCAAAGCTGACGGTCTCCGAGATCCCGGGGGAATATCTGCATCCCCCAGGTCCGATGCGAGGGAGATGCGGGACACCGTCAGCTCGCTGCGGCTGGACGCGGTGGCGTCTACCGGCTTTTCGGCTGGCCCGTGGAAAAGCGGCGGCACTGATCGAAAGCGGGAAGGTCCAGGTCAACTGGCGGGGAGTGTACGAAACCGGATCATCTTCTGGCGGAGGGGGACACCGTGTCCGCCCGGGGATTTGGAAAATTTGAACTGACGGAGGTAGGCGGCACCACGAAAAAGGGCCGCATCTCCATTGTGGTGAAGCGGTTTATCTGACAGGAGGGTATCATGGATCAAAAAACAGATCGACCGGCTCAATGAGCTGGCAAAGAAGGCAAAATCCCCGGAGGGGCTGACCCAGTGGGGAAGCGGACGAGCGGGCCGCCCTGCGCCGGGATATATTGACGCCGTGTTGGGCAGTCTCAGGGCCAGCTGGACCACACCTATATTGTGGACGAGCAGGGCAACAAGCGGAAGCTGAAAAAGAAGGGGGAATGAACCATGGCCGCCAAGCGGAAATCCGACAGTGACTGGGTCTCCTGGGTGGTGATCGCGGTGCTCTTCCTGGTGGGGCTTGCACCGATCGCGCTGGTGGTGCTGTTGGTGAAGCTCTTTGGCCGGGACGGCAAACAACGCACCCGGGGCGCCGCCGCTGCAGACAGATCTTCCCCGACAGTCCGCTGCCGGTCAGCCCGGCCGGCCCAGCAGGCGGCCCGAAAAAGTCACCCGGTCGCCGAAAAAAAAAATCCAACGCCAAAAACTCAAAATCGTGGGCATTGTGGTGGCGGCTATTGGTATTCTTGGAGTGAACGACCCCATTGACGCCCTCTTCTGGTCGGACTACTGGATGGAACTTTACTTCCTGGACCTGCTGCAGTATTTGGCGGTTGCCGCGGCGGGGCGTGGCACTGTTTTGCGGCGGTGTCTCCATGGACCGCCAGCTCAAGCGGTACGAAAAGTATCTGGCGGTGCTGGGCGACCGCGAGGCCATGCCGGTGGAAGAGCTCGCCCGGACACTGGGATACCCGGAAAAGCGAGTGGAGCGTGATCTGGGCAAGATGATCGACAAGGGATACTTCGGCGGCACGGCGTATCTGAATATGGAACTTGGATACCTCTTCCGCAGCGGAAAGGCGGATGAGGCGCTGAAAAAGGCAGCGGCAAAAGGCAGACTACTGCGCAGCAGCCTCCCAAGGAGGCGGAGGAGGGGTACTCCGGCATCCTGCGGGGAATCGGAGGGCCAACGACGCCATTGCGGACCCGGTCCTCTCTGCCAAGATCGACCGGCTGGAGGAGATCACTTCCAAAATTTTCCGGGCGGTGGAAGAGGACCCCCAGAAAGAAAGACCGCATCGGGACTTTCCTGAACTATTATCTTCCCACCACCCAGAAGCTGCTGGACTCTACGCGGAGTTTGAAGCCGCCGGCGTGGAGGGAGAGAACCTGCGGCAGGCGAAAAAGCCGCATCGCGTCCACCATGGATTCCATCGTGGCGGGGTTTGAGCACCAGCTGGACGAGCTGTACAAGGCGGATGCACTGGATGTGGACAGCGACATCCGGGTGATGGAGACCATTTTGAAGCGGGACACCGCCTCCGCGGCCCGGGACTTTGGCCTGGAGGATCAGGGCGGCGAAGCAGTTCAGCAGAAACCGGAATGAACAGGTAAAAAGGAGCGGCGCGTTTCAAACGCGCCGCTCCTTTTTTTCGGATCAGTGGACTCAAAAGGTCATTTCCTCCCGGATGACCTGGATGACCTGCTTCATGCCGGTGGTAAGGTACTTGTTCCGGTGATAGACCAGAAAATACTGCTGGGAAAATGTAGGGCCGCTGATTTGCAGCTCCCGCACACTGCCGTCTGCCAACGCCTGCCGCACCTGGGAACGGGGCAGGATGGCGATTCCCCTGACCCGCCGCTGCACAGCTGAGGAGACTGGCGGTGCTGATGCTCTCTCCACCAGGGGGACGGCTTTGCAGCCCACGGTTTTGCAGCACCGCATCCACGCTGTTGCGGGTACCGCTTCCGGTTCCCGCAGCAGCAGCGGCTGCCGGGACAGTTCTTCCAGAGAAAGGGTACCCCGGCCCGACAGATAGGATGCCGCGCAGACCGCTGCCATTTCCTCCTGCCCCAGAAAAATCCACCACATGGCTGGGGGAGACCGCCGTGATATTGTTCACCAATGCAAAATCAATTTCATTGCGCTGGATCATCTGCTCCGTCCGGCGGGAATTCTGGACAAAGGTCCGGATACTGATCTGCGGCAGCTCCGGGACAGGCGGCTCAAAATCAACGGCAGACGGGATTCACCGATGGTGACGGTCATACCGAAGCTGCAGTGGCTGTGGGCACCGCTGTCCCGCAGGACCCGGACGGATTCCTCAAATTGGTTCAGCACTGCGTCGCGTATTGCAGCAGGCTGCGGCCCGCTTCGGTGATGTAAATGCGGCGGTTCATTCGTTCCAGGAGTTGCACGCCGTAGAAGGCCTCCAGCTCCTTGACCGCAAAGGCTCACTGCGGGTTGGGTCATGTTCAGCTGTTCTGCCGCCTGCGTGATACTCTCTCGGGCGCACACCGCCCGAAAGATCTCCAGATGGCGCAAAGTCATGGTGTTCCTCCCTACATACATTAGCAATTACTTATATATTTTATATTAACATATGAATTGAAATATGCAAGAAAAAAACCGCTATGCTGAGATGCAAGATGAAAAAGGAGAGGAGCGAGCAAGCAATGAAACAGAAACTAGCCATGCTTTGGACGCTGTTTTTGGACGTTTGCGAAAATGGGTGTGATGACATTCGGCGGCGGGATGGCGATGCTGCCGATTTTGCAGCGGGAAGTGGTGGACAATAAGCACTGGGCGACGGAGGAGGAGCTGGTGGATTACTTTGCCATCGGACAGTGTACGCCGGGCATCATCGCGGTGAACACGGCTACGTTCATCGGACAGAAGTACGGCGGGATCGCCGGAGGCATTTGTGGCGACGCTGGGCGTGGTGTTCCCGTCCCCTCGGTCATCATCTCCATCCTGGCGGGGCTGATCACCAACTTTTCAGATCTTGCGTGGGTGCAGAACGCCTTTGCCGGCATCCGGTGTGCGTGTGCGTCCTGATCTTCAACGCGGTGGTAAAGCTGCTGAAAAAGTCGGTGGTGGACAAGCGGACGGCGGTGATCTTCGTGGTGGTGCTGCTGGGCGGCATCTTCCTGGACCTCTCACCGGTGTGGTTCGTGATCGGCGCGGCGCTGGCGGGAATCGTACTGAAAAAACTGGGAGGTGCGGAAAGCATGAGTGTGTATCTGCAGCTGTTCTGGGAATTTTTCAAAACGGGACTGTTCGCGGTGGGCGGCGGCATGGCCACGCTGCCGTTCCTTCATGACATCGGAGAGAGTACCGGCTGGTACACGCAGGCAGATCTGATGAATATGCTGGCGGTGTCGGAGTCCACGCCGGGTCCCATCGGCATCAACATGGCGACCTATGTAGGCTTCACGGTGGGCAGCAGCCACGGGACGGCAGGCGCCGTCCTGGGTGCGGTGGTGGCCACACTGGGCGAGGTGACGCCGTCCATCGTGGTGATTTTGATCGTGGCGGCGATGCTCAAGAAGTTCCGGGACAGCCGATATGTGAACAACGCCTTCTACGGCCTGCGCCCGGCGTCCACAGGACTGATCGGGGCGGCGTGCGTGGCAGTGGTGCTGGAGGTGCTGGCCCACGTGGTGTCCCTGGGCACCAGCGAGGGGGGGCATCGTGAACCGCTATGCCCTGGATGGGAGCCTCTTCAACGGGCAGGGGTTGGTGCTGGCGGCGGTGCTGCTGGTGCTGACCAACTGGGTGAAAAAACCCACAAAGAACTTTACATCCCATCGTGTTCATCGCCCTCTCCGCCGTGGTGGGTGTGGTATTCCACTTTGCCGGGGTGTAAGGGGTTGCATGCAGCCCCCGGTTGCGGTATACTCATTCATAGCGAGGAGCTGGCACGCCGCGCCGGCTCCTCATTTATTTGGAAAGGAGCAACCGATATGGCAGTATTGGATCAACTGGAACCGCAGAGCGTGTTCCATTTTTTGAGGAGCTCTCCGCAATCCCTCACGGTTCCGGCAACACCGGAGCTGTCATCGACTGGTGTGTGGCGTTTGCCCGGGAACGGGGCCTGGAGGTCCATCAGGACGAATTGCACAACGTGATCATCATCAAGGAGGCAACGCCGGGACATGAGGCGGCGGAGCCCCTGATTCTCCAGGGCCATTTGGATATGGTGTGCGAAAAACAGCGGACTGCACTAAGGACATGAGCCGTGAGGGTCTTGACTTGGTGGTGGACGGCGACACCGTCTATGCCAAGCGGGCACCACGCTGGGCGGCGACGACGGCATCGCCGTGGCCATGGCGCTGGCGGTGCTGGATGACGACACTCTGGTCCATCCCCGTCTGGAAGCTGTGTTCACCACGGAAGAAGAGGTGGGCATGGAAGGCGTGCGGGGGCTGGATGTCACGCCCCTGAAAGGCAGAACGCTGCTGAATCTGGACTCCGAGGCAGAGGGCGTGTTCACCGTCAGCTGCGCCGGTGGAAGCCGGGCCCACTGCGGACTGCCGCTGACGAGAGCGCCGTACGCCGGCACCCGTCTCCGTGGCAGTCAGCGGATTGACCGGTGGTCACTCCGGTTCTGAGATCAACAAGGGACGAGCCAATGCGAATATGCTGCTGGGCCGCCTGCTGGAGGCCGCGGCCGCAGCCGGAGAGATGCGTCTGGTGGGTGCCCAGGGCGGCATGAAGGACAATGCCATTCCCGTGGCTGCGGAAGCTGTGGTGGCGGTGGCGGATGCCGGTGCCGTCCGGACTGCCGTGGAGCAGCTTGGTGAGTCCCTGAAGCATGAGTACCATGTGACGGAGCCCGCACTCACCATCGCCGTGACAGAAGCGGCGGAGGAGGAAGTTCCCATGGATCAGGCGTCCACGGACCGGGCGCTGTGCCTGCTCAGCTGTGTTCCCAACGGCGTCCAGGCCATGAGCATGGATCTGCCGGGCCTGGTGCAGACCTCCTTGAACCTGGGCGTTTTGCGGACGGAAGCGTCTGTCATGACGGCCACCTTCTGCGTTCGCAGTTCCGTCTCCAGCCAGAAGGAGATGCTTCACAGCCGCCTGAAGCGGCTGATGGACCAGCTGGGCGGAACGCTTCGGATCACCGGCGACTATCCGGCCTGGGAGTACCGGACGGACTCTCCCCTGCGGGAGAGAATGGTGGAGCTGTTCCGGGAGCAGTACGGCAAGGGAGCCCCGGGTCGAAGCCATCCACGCCGGCGTGGAGTGCGGTATTCTGAGCGGCAAGCTGCCGGGGCTGGACTGTGTGTCCATCGGCCCGAATCTGACGGAGATCCACACCCCGCGGGAGCGGATGGAGATCGCCTCCGTCCAGCGGGTGTGGCGGTTCATCACCGAATTGGTTCGCCGGTCCGCGTGATGTTCGGGAAAAAGAGGGGGAGACGGCTATGCCGTTTCCCCCTCTTTTTAACGCCTTAACGCCCGGAAGGGTCCTGCCGCGGCAGATGTCCCACCCGGCTTGCAATCCAGAGCCCACTGACACCATCCCAGAGCAGGCAGGCACCCACGATGCGGGCGGCAATCAGAAATGCGGGAACAGCCAGAAAGAACAGCAAAAGCCCCAGAGCCAGGGAGATGGCGCCTCCGAGAACTGCCGCGGACCAGCGGGCGTCTCCGCCGCGCCGGAGGAGCATGGCGTCTCCCAAGGCTGCTGCCGCCGTGGATGCAGAGAAGAATGCCGGTCAGTTTGGGAATCAGGGCGGCAGCCAAAAGCGGACGGAAGAGCAGCCACAGCCCGATCACCGCGAGGATCACGCCGGAACCAAGACGCAGTGCCGTATACAGTGTTTCATCCCGGTTGGGAAGAGCTGCCGCCAGATTTCCGGCGCCGCAGAGCAGCAGCACCGCGCCCAGAGCCAGCAGACCGCCCGTGCGGAGGGGGCCGGCCAGAGCAAAGCGCCAGACCCAGCAAACTCCAAAGTCCATTGGAGAGCAGGGTACTGAGATGAATTTTTTTCACAAATGCACCCATGAAACAACCTCCTGTGTCAGCATGCGTCTAGTATGTGCGAATTGTCGGGCGTAAAAACTTGATTTTTCCGCGAGCCTGTGGTATCATTCAAAAAAAATGAAAATCATTCTCAAATTCGGGAGGGTTTATTTTGAAGCGATGGATTGCCGCACTGCTGTGCGGATTATTGGCGATTGGGCTGACTGCCTGTGGGCAGAGCACGGTGCAGGAGGCGGATGACGGAAAGCTGCAGGTGGTGGCAACGATCTTTCCAGCCTATGATTTTGCCCGGGCTGCGGGAGGAGATCTGGCGGATGTGACGCTGCTGCTGCCGCCCGGCGCGGAGAGCCATTCCTATGAGCCCACGCCGGCGGACATCCGGCGGTGCAGAACTGTGATCTGTTCATTTATCTGGGCGGTGAATCCGACTCCTGGGTGGATACCATTCTGGACTCTGTGGACCGGACGGGGGCCACCATGCGGATGGTGGACTGCGTGGAACTCCTGGAAGAGGAGACGGTGGAGGGCATGCAGGCAGAGCCGGGCCATGACCATGAGGACCACGATCTGGGCGAGGTAAAGGAGATCGACGAGCACGTCTGGACTTCGCCGGTCAATGCCGCAGCCATTACCCGGGCCATCGGGGAAAAACTGGCAGAGCTGGACCCGGAGCACGCGGCGGCGTATCGGGACGGCGCTGCGGACTATGCCGGAGAGATCGATCAGCTGGATCAGGACTTCCGGGACTTCTTTGCAACGGCTCCCCGAAAGACCATTGTCTTTGGTGACCGGTTCCCCATCCGGTATTTTGCGGAGGAATACGGTCTGGAATACTATGCCGCCTTTCCGGGATGCAGCACCCAGACGGAGCCATCTGCGGCCACCATCGCCTTTTGACGGAGAAGGTGGAGACGGAGCGGATCCCCACCGTGTGGTATATTGAGTTTTCCAACCATCTGGTGGCGGACAGCATCGCAGAGGCCACCGGTGCGAAAAACCGCACTGTTCCACTCCTGCCACAATGTCTCCCAGGAGGACTGGACGCAGGCGCCACCTATGTGTCGCTGATGCGGGGAATCTGGAACGGCTGCGGAGAATCTGTAAGGATTCCTATGCGTTGAATCAAAAACCTCCGCCTGCTACGCTTCCGTATCGCAGGCGGAGGTTATTCTTTGTTGGGTGGTGAGGATTGGGAGCGAGCCCAATTTGCGGGGCGCAGGAACAACAGCATCACGGTGCCGCCCAGCCACACGGCCAGAATGTCCCAGGGGTCCGAGACCGACCGGGGGAGGTAGAGGGGCGTCACATATTCCCAGAAAAAGGCCGCAGCCAAAAAAGATAGGTCCACACCGGGATTAGGCGCCGCAGAGGGGGGCCCATCCGGCCAGTTCCAGCAAAAGCTCCACAAGGCACAGCATCCACGCACCGGCCAGAGTATCTGCCCCGTGCCAAGGCCAGAAGGCGGCTGCCGGTGAGGGGAACGAGACAGAAGCGGTTGAGTCCGTACAGGGCCAGCAGGATGCCCATGGAGAAAAAGACAGCGTTTGCGCATCAGAAGAAGGGAGAGAATCAGCAGCGCCAACGATCACGGCGCCTACCACGCCCCAAAAGCCGATGCCGCTTTTCTGGGTGGACGCAGACTCTGTTTCCGGCAGTTCCATGGCGGCCCCTGACGCCAGTAGCTCCCCGGGCTTTTGTCCGCGATCCTCCACAATTTGCAAACCGTATACCCGCCGCATGGGCGGCCAGATAGCGGACTTCCTGCTTCTTCAAATTCCGTCGGAGAATGGCGCGGCGATGTGCTTCCGGGCGTTTTTCAGCAGCTCCGGGCTGCTTCGGCGGAGAGACCGCAGTATTTCACTAGATCCACCTCGTAGTTGGAGGATGAAATGGGAACATGTTGTCACCAGCGCATACCGCCTGCCGTTGTCATCCCGACTGAGTCAGGCACATAGCCGCATTGAGGGCAGGTATTCCATAGACGGTCTGTCCGCAGAGCGGGCAAACGAGTGATGAGGCGGAACCAGATTTGTTCGTGGTTCTTTCCCCAGCAGCAGATAATCGGCGTGGGCTACGATGTGAACCGGGTCATGAACATCACCGACGTAGGCCACCTGACCTCCGATGCCGACGAGGGCGAGGACAAGATGCTCAAGGGCGCCCGCCGGGAGCACAAGACCGTCATGGAGATCGCCCAGTTCTACACCGACGCCTTCTTCGAGGACTGCCGCAAGCTGAACATCAAGCGCCCCGACGTGGTGCAGCCCGCCACGGGGCTCATTGATGACTACATCCGCATCATCTCCCGCCTGCTGGAGAAGGGCTACGCCTATGTGGCCGGCGGCAACGTGTACTTCGACACCTCCAAGCTGGGGCGGTACTACGTCTTCAACGACCACGACGAGGAGGACCTGGCCGTAGGCGTCCGGGAGGGCGTGGAGGAGGATCCCAACAAGCGCAACAAGAACGACTTCGTCCTCTGGTTCACCAAGAGCAAGTTCGAGGACCAGGCCCTGAAGTGGGATTCCCCCTGGGGCGTAGGGTATCCGGGGTGGCATATCGAGTGCTCCGGCATCTCCCTGAAGTACAATGGGGAGTATCTGGATCTCCACTGCGGCGGCGTGGACAACGCCTTCCCCCACCACACCAACGAGATCGCCCAGTCGGAGAGCTATCTGGGCCACCCTTGGTGCCCCCAGTGGTGCCATGTGGCCCA
>VOFF01000413.1_pt1 | contig 20001 bp, 21 predicted proteins | sample 5384061 | NCBI WGS metagenome assembly VOFF01 (sample SAMN12384725, study PRJNA508395) | human gut metagenome | isolation source: healthy gut E | host: Homo sapiens
CGCGCAGCGAGCCGACGCGAAGCAGCGAATCGGCGAACACGGTGCGCGTGAAGGTCCGGCAGGCCACGTTGTCGATCGTATCGAGGATGGCCACCCGACGGTTATAGACCTTCCCTTCGGCTTCGAGCAGGTCGATGGCCCGCTCGACGACGTCGCTCAGGCGGGCGCTCTTGCGCTTCGAGAAGTTGCCGATCGTATAGTGCACGTCGTCGGTCGTATAGCCGTAACGGGCGAAGATCGGCTCGTAGATACGCAGCGAGTCGGTCGGGATGCGCTCCTCGGAAATATAGGCGTTGGAGAGGAATGCGTCGCGGAAGATCATCGCCAGCGTCTCGTCGGGAATGATCGTATGGCGGGCGCAGGCCGCGGCGAGCAGCCCCAGAAGCGCCAGAAGCGCCGTGCGGAGAGGTCGTTTCATCATCGTTTTCCGTTTTTATCATGCCCCGCACCGTGATGCCGGTCAGCAGCAGCGCGACGGCGGCGAAGGCCGCCAGCACGGCCGCGAGGTCCGCAGGGCGAAACTCCACGGGGTAACTCTTCGTAAGAAAGGTTTCGGCGGGAATCTCGATCAGCCCGAAATGCTGCTGCACGAGGCTCGCACCCACGCCGAGCACGACACCGGCGGCGGCCCCCAGGGCGCAGATCAGCAGCCCTTCGGCGCGGAACACGGACCGCACCAGCCCCAGATCGGCCCCCAGGGCGCAGAGCGTGGCGATGTCGTCCCGCTTCTCGACGATCAGCATGGCCAGCGCCCCCACCACCGAGAAGGAGGCCACGACGAGCACCAGCAGGGCGATGAAGAAGATGCCCCACTTCTCGTAGGTCATGATGCGGTAGAACGAGGCGCGCAGCTCGTCGCGCGTGCGGACGCGGAATCCGTCGCCCGCCTCCTCCGCCACGGCCCGGCGGACCCGCTCCGCATCCGCCCCGGGAGCGAGCCGGACGACCAGCGAGGAGACGCGGTCCGGGTAGTTGAAAAGGCGCTGCGCCAGCTCCAGCGAGGTGAGGACATAGCTCTGCTCGGTCTCCAGGTCGAGGGAGAAGACCCCGCCCACCGGGACCGTGCGGCGCGTGTAGTTCTCGATCGGCAGCAGCGAGGAGAACGATCCCCGACGGACGGCGTAGAGCGCCACGTCGGCATCGGCGAGCGACCGGACGCCCAGCGTCCAGGCCATCGCCTGCCCGACCACGAGGTAATTCCGGTCGCCCTCGCGGACCCGCCACGCGCCCGTCACGACGGCGTCGGAGAGCGGGAAGACCGCCCCGTAGGCGTCGTCCACACCCCGCACGACGGCAGTGGCCTGTCGTCCGCCGCGCTCGAGCAGCGCGCTCTGCTCCAGCAGGAAGGAGACGGCCCCGACACCCGGGATGCGGGCCAGCGCGGCCGTATCGACCGCCCCGGCGGGGAAGGTCCGGCCCTGCCGCGGGGTGATGCTCAGGTCGGGATCGAAGGCCGAATACATGGAGCGCACGAGCGACTCGAAACCGTTGAAGACCGACAGCAGGACGATCATCGCAGCGACAGGCATCGCAACGGCCGCGACGCTCAGTCCCGAAATCAGATTGACCACCGACCGGGAGTGAGGCGAAAAGAGATAGCGGCGAGCGAAGAGGCGTGCGAGCATGGGCTGGAGCGGTTACGGCCGGGAACGGCGGAACGGGTTGCGGCGGACGGCAGGCATCCTATTTCAACGCCTGTTCGATATGCTCGATGTATTCGAGCGAATCGTCGAGGAAAAACTGGATTTCGGGGACGTTCTTCAACTGGTTGCGGATGCGCTGGCCCAAAGCCCTGCGGATGAACCAGTTCTGCTGTTCGAGGGTCTTCATCATCCCGGCGCTGCGCTCGAAGGGGAAGACGCTGACATAGATTTTGGCGTATCCGAAGTCGGGCGACACGCGCACGGCCGTAACCGTGACGAGCGACCCGCGGACGACGGCCGCACCCTCCTTCTGGAAGATTTCGGCCACGTCCTTCTGAATCTGTTTGGCGATTTTCTGCTGACGGGTGGTTTCCATAGCTGTCTCGATTTACAATTCGTATTTGAACACTTCGCGGTTCTTCGACCGCTTGGGCCGCGGTTTCCAGGTCTCGAAGCCCTCCTTTGTTGAAGCGGTAGTTGAGCCCCACGGAGATCGTCAGGTTGTCGAGCGGCGACCGCATCGGCGTCGCCGGGAAGGGATTCTCGGACCGTCGATGCCGCCGTCGGCATAGCGGTTGCGGTTGCGCACGATGTCCGAATAGCCGAAATAGTAGCGCACGCGGAAGTTCAGTTCGTAGCGTCGGATCAGGAAGGCGATGCCGCCGCCGCCGGCCAGTCCGTAGCCCCACCGGCTGTCGCGCGGCGTCTTGAAGCGGTAGTCGCCCCGCCAGTCCGCTTCGCCCCGCCGCTTCGCCTGCTCGTTCTCGTAGGTGGAGGAGAGGTTATAGGAGAAGGTGGCCGCGGCCTCGAAATAGACCCGCACATGGTTGCGGATCATGTAGAAATGCGGCTGCCAGACGACCGGCATCACGAGCGTATTGACATGGCGCGTGTAGTAGAGGTAGTCCTTCTTCTCCTCGACCTGCGAGGAGTTGGTCGCGAAGGAGAATCCCGACTGCTGAAATTCGAGGTCCACGCCGAAGCCCCCCACGAAACGCTGGCGGCCGTAGTAGCGCCACGTGAGGCCGCCGCTGTACATGCCCCACAGGGCGCGCATCTCCTGCTGGGGCTGGAAACGGCCGTTGGCCATGCCGTAGCCCGCGATGAAGCCCAGCGTATGCTGCGCCGAAGCGCCGTTCCAGGCCAGAAGCGCCGGCAGCACCGACGCCGCCGCAAGAATATATCGTCTCAGTGTCATCCTATCTGAACGTGTTGAACATGCTGCCCGCGGAGTTGAAGTTCGCGTTCGAATTGTTCTGCTGACGGTTTCTGTCGTCGCGCTTCGAGCCCTCCTTGGCGCGCTTCTCCGCCTCGCGCCGCTGCCGCTGCGCCTCGCGCTCGTCCAGCAGGCGCGAAAGCGACTGCATCGTGACGGGGGCGAAGATCCGGTTCATGTCCATCGTGAACTCGATCTCCCAGTTGGTTTTCGTGGCGAAGGTGTCCTCGCCCTCCGCATTGACGAAGAATTCGGCCCGCTCGGGCTGGCGGCGCTCCACCAGATTACCCGAATCCCATTTGCCGTTGCCGTTGCGGTCCTCGATGATGCGGAACTTGATGTCGCCGGCCGGGACGTAGTTGAACCGGATGTCGCCCGTCCCGACGTTGCGCTTCTCCTGCTTGAGGGAGTTGTTGCCGTCGAGCAGCTGCACGATGTACTTCGTGCCGTCGTCGCGCCCCACGACATGAATCTTCACCGTGGCGAACTTCTCGGGATCGAAGACCGTGTACTTGCCGATGATCGAATCGTTCGAGAAACCCGCGACGTCGGTGATGGCCCCGGCGGGAATGGTCAGCGTATATTCGCCCCCGAGTTTCCAGGGGGCGGAAATGTGCCAGCGGAGCAACTGCGCCGTGTCGGGGCGCATGTGCACGGGAACGTCCTCGATCGACTGGTCCCCGGCCGTGAAGGTCAGCAGCAGCGCCGCCGAATCGAGCCGTGCGAGAGGATAGTCGAAATCGACGGTCAGGTGCTCCTCGGGGTTGATCTCGCCCGAACGCGGGAGTTTGAAGGCGAAGGGATTCTCCTTCTCGGGTTCGGTCCACTCCTCGCCCGCCGCCTCGGCCTTGCGGCGTTCGCGTTCGAGGCGCTCGCGCTCGCGCTCCTGCTCCTTGGTCTCGATCAGCCGCCACGGGAGTTTCAAATCCTCGGTGACCTCCTGCAGGCGATTGACCGTGTCGTGCTTGAAGTAGGTGATCGTGCCCTTGATCGTGTCGGGAAGCGACGCCGAAGGGACGTTGAACCACAGTGCGATCGTATCGCGCCCCTCGGTCTGCGGGTCCACGATCACCCGGTCCTCGGGAATGCTGTCGAAACGCAGCGAGGTGATGCGGGGATTCGCCGCGCCGAAATAGAGCATCGCCTTGTGCTGCAGAGGCCGCTCGCTCTCGGAGAGGAGCTGGCGGCGGAACGCCTTGTCGGTGAACATGCGGAAATAGAGCTGCGGCTCGGCGGTCACATACTGGCGCAGCGAGTCGTACCAGATGGCGAAATCGGGCATCTCGGCCGGGTTGTAGGTCCCGTCGAGGAAGCCCACCTGGTCCGAACCCGGTTCGTACATCTGGTTGTCGTTCTTGTCCTCGACGGCATAGATGCGGTAGGGAATCGGCTTGAGGTTCTGCGCGATGAAGATGCCGTTCGTCTCGGCGCGGGCGATGACGGCGGGTTTGTACTTGAAAATCGTGGAGTCGTATTCCGGGACGTTCTCCACCGAGTCGGCCGGGAAGAACCAGATGAAGCTCTTCGACACGGAATCGGCCTTGTAGCTGTCGGCCGTATAGCCCGAAAAGACCATCGAGTCGATCTCGGGGCCCGTCGAGAAGATGTAGCGCATCGAATAGAGCGGGTTGCCCTCGTTGTTGTCGCGGATGGCGCTGCCGAAGTTGAGCGAATAGGTCGTATTGGGCAGCAGCGTGTCGCGCAGTTGGATGACGATGCCGCGCCCGCGCTGGGTGATCGTCGGCTTCTTCTTCATCTGCGGCGAGGTGAAGAACTCCTTCTGCTGGTCCTTGATCTGGATGAACTCGTCGAACTCGATGTAGATCTTTCCGTGGTTCACCGTAGGCCGGTTCGTAGAGAAGTTGTCCGGGATCATGTTCACGATCACGGGAGGCAGCGAGTCGATCGGACCGCCCGTGGGGGTCATCATGCTCGCGCAGCGGCTCAGAAAGGCCGACGCGAAGAGCAGCGCGACGACGCCGCGCAGCAGGTTCAGGGTATGTCGTCTGCGGGTATTCATCGCCGGGCGGTATTTTGCGTCTCCTGCTCCTCCCGATCGGGATCGAGCGCCTCGTTCACGATGCGCCAGCCGTCGAGCACGTCGATCCAAACGCCCCGCCACGGCCGGAAGAGCACCTCGAACGTCGGACTTGCGCCGTCGAGGTCCACGCTCTGCTGCGAATAGGCGTAAAGGCGATTGACACGGTCCACGACCACCACCATCAGCGACTCCACGCTGACCTGCATCGAGAAGAGACCCGTCTCCTCGTCGGCATAGGCCTGGAACGAGGGCGTGGTGCGCGTGTCGTTCTCGTCGCGCTTCGAGGTGATGCGGCCCGCATAGGCGTCGTCGTAGGAGGCGATGCGCCAGGCGGTCGTATCGACGGCATAGGCATAGACCTTGAGGTTGCCGGGATCCTCGAACGGCGCGGCGGCGTCCTCGGCGCTCTGCAACAACGGGCGCACGTAGGTGTCGAGCCGCTGCGGAGGCGTATAGAACTCGTTGAAGAAGCACCAGTTGCCGTCCTTGTAGGAAGTGCCCTCCTTCCACGTCTTGAAGATCAGCGTCACGTAGAGCGACGGCAGCGTCTCGACGAGCTCCTGCTCCGTGTAGGCGTAGAGCCGGTGTTCGGTATCGACGGCCAGGATCATCCGCCGCTCGGCCATCGGCAGCGACATGCGGACCCAGCCCGTCGTGCCCTCCTGCGCGTAAGGCTCCGAGGAGGCGACGGCCTGCAACTGCGCCGAAGGGTCGTCCTTCAGCGAGGCGATGCCGTTGAGCGCATCCTCGTAGGAGGCGACGGTGTAACGGGCCGTATCGGCATCGAAGGCGTAGGCCACCACCCCATCGAGCGGTTCGTAGGGATCGGTCGAAAGGGTCTGCGCGAGCGGCTTGAGCACGTATTCGGTCCTGTCGCTCGAGGTGTCCTTGAGACACCCCGCGAGGAGCGCGGCGGCAGCCAGCGGCGCGAGGATTCGGGTCGGATTCATCGTTCTCTCTTTTTTCGCAGCGCCTCGAGCATCCCGCCGACGGTCTCCCCCGTCACGGGATGGCGGCGCAGGCGCATGATTTCACACAACGGCACGAGGGCGAACTCCCGTTCGGCGAGCCGGGGATGCGGAACGGTGAGCCGCTCTTCGCGGATCACCTCGTCGTCGTAGAAAATGATGTCGATGTCGATGGGGCGCGAGGTGTATGCGGCTCCCGTGGAGGCCTTCTCCACGGCCTCGGCAGCACGGTTGCGCCCCAGGTCGCATTCGATGCGCTGCACGGCGTCGAGCACCTCGAGCGGCGAAAGGTCCGTGGTGATCTCCAGGGCCTGATTCGAGAAGCGCGCCGCCGAAGCGAAGCCCCACGGCTCGCTCTCGTAGCGGTGCGAACAGCGCAGGACTGCGCCCACGCGGGCATTGACGAGCTGCTGCGCCGCTTGCAGCGTGCGCTTCACGTCGCCTTCGTTGCCCCCCCAGAAGAAGTGTCACTCGTGCCATCGTCACAGATGTTTTATCATTTTGCTCACCGAGAGCGCAAAATGGGTGAATACGATCGTCGGATTGCCGTTCTGCGCGATCTGCGCCGCGGCACTCTCGATCTCGGCGATCAGCGGCTCGATGTTCCGCGAGCCGACGAAGGGGGCGAATTTCGAGCAGAAGGCCAGTTCCTCGCCCCACAGGTAGCAGACCTCGCTCAGACCGGCGTGGAGCATGTAGCTTTCGCGCAAAAGCCGCGCCGCATCGCGCAGGAAGGAGCGCTGCTGCTCGCGCGAAAGCTGGGCGGCCTCCTCGGCCCAGCCGATCAGCTCCAGATGCCGGTCGTTGTAGCTCAGGCGCATCAGCGAGCAGAAAAGCCCGAAGTTCTCCCGCCGCGCGGCGTCGTTCTCGCCCGCCGCCAGATGTCCCAGTTCCAGCAGGTCGCCGCCCGCAAGACGCGCCATGTTGCGCGCCTGCAACGGATCCGTCACACCGCGTTCGCGGGCCGCACGCTCCAGCACCTCGGGCGCGATGCGGGGGGACGGCCACCTCCTGCGTGCGCGAAAGGATCGTCGGCAGCAGGCGGTCGGGCTGCTCGGAGACCAGGATGAAGAGCGTCCGCTCCCACGGCTCCTCGAGAATCTTGAGAATCTTGTTCGCGGCCTCCTCGTTCATCGTCTCCGGAAGCCAGACGAGCATCGTCTTGTAGTCGGCCTCGAAGCTCTTGAAGGAGAGCTTGCGGATGATCTCGTCGGCCTCGCGGGCCGCGATCATGCCCTTGAGCGTCTTGCCCAGATCGAGCCGGTCGTACCACTCCTGCGGCGAGAAACAGCCGCCCCGCTCGGCGAAAAGCGCGCGGAACTGCGGCAGGAACTCGTCGCTGCGGACCGCCTCGCCCGACTTCTTGCCCTGTTTGTTCACCGGAAAGACCAGATGCAGGTCGGGATGCGCGAGAGCGGCGATCTGCCGGCAGTCGGGACATTCGCCGCACGAATCGCCGTCCCGCCGGTGGCGGCAGCAGAGATACTGCACATAGGCCACGGCCAGCGCGAGCGTCCCGTAGCCCGCCGCACCCGAAAAGAGCTGCGCATGGCTCACGCGCCCCGCATCGACCGACCGCGCCAGATACCGCTTCAGATCCTCCTGTCCCGTAATGTCCGCAAACCGCATATCCTTCTCCTCAAAATCCGTTAAGACCGCTTCAGCACCGCACGCGCCATCGCCCCGAGGTCGATCCGCTCCCGGCGGACGAGGTAGGCGACATAGGACGCAAGAAGCAACATATTAAACGCATAGCCCACGAACATATTGCCCGCGGCGCCCCCGACGGCCTCGGCCGCGGCGAACCCCGCCAGCGCGACGGCGACATACTCGCCGATGCGCCGCCAGTCGTAGGGCGTGGGGAAGAAGCGGCGGTTGAGCCACCAGCTCACGGCGACCATCGCCACCTCGCTCGCCAGCCGCGCCCAGGCCGCCCCGAAGTAACCGCACAAGGGCACGAGCCAGCACCCGAAAAAGGAGGATGGCCGCAAGCCCCGTGCCGGTGACGACGATCGCCAGCGACGTCCGCTCCTCGCGCTTGTACCAGAACGAGAGGTTGAGCCATACGCCCGTGAGGACGTTGGCCCCGAGCACCACCGGCAGGATGAAGATACCCTCGCGGAACTCCCGACCCACGATCAGCGCGAAGGCGTCGCGGAAAAGGGCGATGCAGAGGAAAATCACCATCGAGGCCATGACGTAGTATTTCAGCGCCGCGGCATTCATCGCCACGAAGTCCGACTTTTTGAAATTCGAAAGGAAGAAGGGCTCGGCGGCCAGCCGGTAGATCTGGTAGAAGAGCATCATCACCACGGCGATCTTCGTGACGGCGCCATAGACGCCCAGTTGCGCCATGGCCACCCCCTCGGGCAGCAGGAACTTGATGAGCTGGCGGTCGATGAACTCGTTGGCCGTACCGGTCAGGCCGCCCACCAGCAGCGGCAGCGAATAGGCGAAAACGGCCGTCAGCAGCTTCCGGTCGATCGCAGGCAGCGTGCGGTCGGCGGTGGCGAGTATCACCAGCCACGTCACCGCGCTGGCGACGAAGTTGGCGACGAAGACCCACCCCACGCCGAAGTCGGTGGAGAAGAGTCCCGCGACGCCGAAGGCGACGGCCAGCGCGACGTTGAGCACCGCGCTCAGCGCCTTGATTCCGACGAAGGTGAGCGCGCGCCCCTGCTCGCGAAGCCGCGAAAAGGGAATGCAGGCCCAGACGTCGAACAGGATGATGAGGCCGACCCAGACGACGTATTCGGGGTGCGCGACATAGGCTTCGCCCATCAGACGGGCGACGTCGCCGCGGAAAAGGATCATCGCCGCGACGAAAAGCAGCGCCGCGAGCGACGTGGCGCCCCAGGTCGTGGCGAAGAGCCGCCGTTTGGCCCCCCGCACGTCGCCGCCCGCCGCCTCGGCCCGGGCCGAAAAGCGGAAATAGCTCGACTCCATGCCCATCGTCAGGAGCGTGAGCGCCAGCGGAATCAGGGCATAGACGTCGGTGACGATTCCGTAGGCCTCCTGCCCGAATTCACGGGTATAGTAAGGCGTGAGCAGATAGCTCAGGAAACGCACCGCGATCGTGCTGATGCCGTAAATGGCGGTCTGTCTGGCCAGCTTTTCGAGCATAAAGAGTGCTTAATAGGCAGCAAAGATACAAATTTCGGCGGAAAAAGCCGCCGTTTCTTCTTCTTTCGAAGAAAGAAGAGAAAAGCCCGGGGATTCCGGGCAGGGCAACCCGAACCGGCGGGGAGCGGACGGAACCGGATCGGCAGAAAGGAAGCGACGGAACGAAAGGCGCGGCCGGCGGCAGCGGGTGTGCCGCGAAAGCCGGAGGGCGGAACGGCACAAAAAGACCGGACGCTGCCGCGGAACGCCGGAAAGGCGATTCCGGGAAGCGTCCGGAGACAGAAGCGCCCCGTCCGGGCCCGCGAGGTGTTCCTCCTGCGGCACGGAAGGCGTCGAGGGCGGCGTCAGAGCCACTTCTTATAGCGGAAAAACCAGATCGTGAGGATCGAACAGACGATCATCAGCCCGATGGCGAACAGGTAGCCCAGCGGAACGACCCAGCCGTTGGAGAGCGTGAGGGTCCACTCCAGTTCGGGCATGGCCTTGAAGTTCATGCCGTAGATCGAGGCGATGAGCGTCGCGGGCATGAAGATCACGGCCGCCACGGAGAAGATCTTGACGATACCGTTCTGCTCGATGTTGATCAGACCCAGCGCGGCGTCCTGGATATAGTCCAGACGCTGGAAACTGAAGTCGGCGTGGTTTATCAGCGAATTGACGTCCTTGATCATCAGTTGCAGCCGCGGGTAGATGTCGTTCGGAAAGCGCTCCGAACGCAGGATGCCCGACAGGACGCGCTGGCGGTCGAAGATGTTCTCGCGCAGCGACATGGTCCATTCCTGCAACGCGCTGATGCGGTGCAGCACCTCCTTGTCGATCGAATTCTCGGAGTTGACGTCCTTCGAGAGGGCCGCGACCTGCTTGGCGATCAGGCTCCACGAGGTCGGCGTCGAAGTCGATGCGCACCTCCAGCAGCGAAATGAAGAGGTGGTAGCCCGTCGAATAGCTGCGGTAGTTCATCTGCAGGCGCTTCTCCGTCTGGCGGAAGGTGCGGAACTCGGCGCTGCGCACCGAGACGAGCACACCCTCGTTCGAAATGATGAACGACACGGGTTCGACGATGAACGAATCGCCCGTGGGAACGAAAAAATTCGAGTTGGAAATGATGGCGTTCTCGTCCTCGGGTACTTCGAGGTCGATTCGATCTCCTCAACCTGCTGTTTGGTCTGGAGGCTGATCTCCATAAAATTCTCGACGGCCTTCTGCTCCTTGATCGTGGGCAGCAGCATGTCGATCCACAGGATGTCGTCGTAGCCCAGCTCGTCGAAAAGCTTGGTGTCGGCATTCCGGATGATCTTGTTGTACTGCTTGAGGTAAATCGTAATCATAAATCGCTCTCTGTAAAGTTCTCGAATCCGTAATGTAGAGGCGGGCGCGGCCCGCTAACCTCTTCAGCCGGGATTGGCTCTCGGGCGACCTTTACGCCCGAGTCCCAGAACTTTCGGAGCGCCTGATTCTTCTGGTTGTCGAAGATGTAGTCGAAATGCGACAGCGTGTCGTAGCCCCGCTGCGGATCGGAGGCGAACGGCGACGAAAGCACCGCCTCGTAACTCCGTTCGAGGCCGTAGGTCAGCGCATGCTGCAAGGCTTCGACCGTATCGGGATCCGTATCCCCCGTGCGCCGCCCACACGGCGAAGGCGAAGGGCAGCTCGCCGCACTCCTTCCATGCCGCGAGCAGCGGGGTCGTCGCCGCCGAGCAGCGCCTCGCGGGCGGACGGAACGCCGCCGATGCAGTATCGGGTGACGATGTGCGCATCGGAGAGCAGCGGAACGGCCGTAAAGGGAAGCAGCGCGATGTCGGCTTTCCGCTCGATGAAATGCTGGATGACGGTGTCGGGATCGGACAGCAGCAACTCGGCGCGAAGGTTACCTTCGTGCCGGATACCATAGATGAATGGCGTCGCGCTGGGAAGCACGACACGGCGGCTATACGTGGAACTGTGACCATCATCCATAAGGTACGAAACGGTTGGTTCGACGGCACAAAGATACACTTTATTCCCGAAAAAGGGCACAAAACCCGCAGATTTCTTTTCCGGGGCGAAACGGGAGGGAGGGCGGCGCGAAAATCCGGACGGACCGGACGGAAGAAAAAACGCCCCGGGAGACGGAAACTCCCGGGGCGCAGTCTTTTCCGGACCTGCCGCGTCACCGCTTCACGACGGGTCGGAGGCGGTAGAGCACGACGTCCTCGGCCGGAACGACCACCTCGCGCTTGCGGTCCGTGCGGAAGCTACGGCCGCCGTTCCAGAGGTCGCGGCCCTCGTAAACGATCCGGTCGAAAGCCGTGGAGCACTGCGACACCTCCGTATCGGTGAAAGCTGAACAGCTGCCAGTCGATCGTATAGGGACGCGCCTCGTGCGTGCGGTTGAAGAGGCAGAAGGCCCATTCGCCGCCGGCGAGCGGCTTGAACCAGATTTCCAGTCCGTTGTCGGTGGCGTAGCGCAACCCCTGCACGCCCAGCGGGTCCTGGTCGATGGCGATGACGTCGCGGTCGGTCACGATGGCCGCCGTCTCGTCCGACATGGCGCGTATGTCGTTGCCAAGGATCAGCGGCGCAGCCATCATGCACCACATCGTGAAGTGCGCACGGTCCTGATTGACCGACATGCCGTTGCCCACCTCGAGCATGTCGGGGTCGTTCCAGTGACCCGGACCAGCATAGCGGCGCAGTCCGGCGTTGTCGTCGAAATTCTGCATCACGGTGCGGGGTTTCCAGTCGCCCGTGAAGACCGCGGGGTCGGAGAACGAAAGGCCGATGTCGCCTGTCGTACGCCACATGTGGCCGACCTCCCGCGCCCAGGTCCACGGCTTGCTGTTACCCCACTCGCACATGGAGAAAAGGATCGGGCGCCCGGCGGCGCGCAGGGCGTCGCGCATGAGCGTATAGGCTCCCACGGGATTGATATTCTCGGTGTTGCACCAGTCGTATTTCAGGTAGTCGATGCCCCAGCGGGCGTATTGCAGCGCATCCTGGTATTCGTGGCCGAAGCTGCCGAAACGTCCGGCGCAGGTCCGCCGCCCGGCATCGGAGTAGATACCCAGCTTCAGCCCCTTCGAATGCACGTAATCGGCCAGCGCCTTCATACCGCTCGGGAACCGTTCGGGATCGCACTGCGGAAAACCGTCGGCGTCGCGTTCGGAGGCGTGCCAGCAGTCGTCGATATTGAGGTAAACGTATCCGGCCTCGGCCAGCCCCGACTCGACCAGCGCGTCGGCCATTTCGCGGACCATCCGCTCATCGACGTTGCAGCCGAACTTGTTCCACGTGCTCCAGCCCATCGGCGGCGTGTCGGCCAGGCCCTCCCACTTCTGGGCCGAAGAGGTCGCCGCGCAGCAGAGCGCGGCGCAAAAGAGTAAAAGACGTTTCATATCAGCGATTCGTTTGAGGTTTGTCCGGGTTCGCCGAATCGGTCCGGGCCGCCGGACCGATGCCCGGAAGGCCCTGTCCGAAGCCCCGGAAGGGCCGCCGGTTCGGGAAGACAAAGATAACCGATTTTCCCGGCATTCGGGAGCGGGTTTCCATTTTTTTTGGAAAAACTGCGCAAAACTCTTGACAAGGGGGTATCGGCCGCCGTATATTTGCCCCGTAATCCACACCCGGCCGCAAAGACAAGGCCGGTTATCGACATCGGAGAACCGCTCTGTTCCAACCGGATGCGAATAGTTCCCGACAACAATCGACAAATTATCCACAACTTATCCACACGCCCGGAGGTCCCGGAGACATCCGTATCCCCGCTCCTCTCCAGCCCGCACCGGTTCGTTCCGGCCCTCCGCGGCGTCCGGTCCCGCATCTTCCTGGAAGGAGGCTTTCCGGCCGGACAGCGAAACGCATCATCATTCAATCCAAAATCCCTGCACCATGACATTCACCCAAATTCCGCAACAGTACGCTCCGCTCGGCGCGGAGGCGATTTACGCCGTGGAGAATCCCGCGGGCGGAGACCTCGACATCCGCATCGCGGACGAAAGAGGGGCTACGCTCGGAGCCCTGCGTTTCGCCGCGGCGGCCACGGCCCGCTTCGACGCCGCCCCCGCCCTGCGCCGGGCGCTCCGCTTCATCCCCCTCGTCGGCAACACGGGATTCTACGCCGCCACGGGACGCGTCGTAAAGGCCGCGGTCACGGCCGGAGCCGCCGGAACGCTTCCGGAAGGCACGGAGGCGACGGCTCCGGCGAGGACCTTCCTGCCGGGACGGGAAGCCGCGGAAGCCCCGGCGCTGCTGACGACCCTGCCCCGCCGCCGGATCATCCCGGAAGGAGCCTGCGAAAGCTGACCCTGCTGACCGCCGGCGACGCCGAAGCAGTGGTGACGGCCCGGACGGCCGATTCGCTGACGGCGGAGAGCTACTCCGTCCGGACGTCGGGACCGCTGCTGTTCCGCATCGACACGCGCGACTTCCCGGGGGCGGAGACGCTCTCGATCGACTTCGGAGAGATCGGAACGGTGGAATACACCGTCGTACCCGCCGTGCGGGAGGCCGTGCGGCTGGCGTGGCGCAGCAGCGCGGGGTCGGTCGAACATTACAGCTTCCCGGTCGTGCGGGAGGTGACGAAAAGCACCCAAAAACGGCGGGCCTGCGGCCCCGAGGGGCACGTCGTCGTACCGCAGCGGAGCGAAAGGCGCACCGCGCTGGCCTCGGCCTACGAGACGCCCGAAATGCTGGAGGCGCTCGCCGAACTGACGGAGACGCCCGAAGTCTGGATCGCCGGGGAGGAGATCTACACGCCCGCAGACGTCCTGACCGACGAGGCGACGGTGCTCCGCCGCGGCACGATGAGCTGCCTGGAGATCGAAATCCGAGACAAACGAACCGCTCCCGCACGATGGAACTGACGATCGACGGACGCCCCTGCGACCTGGGGCCGGAACGCATCGCCGTACCGGGCTACGACGCCCGGAAGACGGCAACCCCGGAGAGCTGCCGCGAAGGCCGCACGCTCCGGATCGCACTTCCCGCGACACCCCGCAACGCCGCGGCGACGGGACACCCGTGCGAGCCCCACGCCGCCGGGAAGTTCAACGACACGCGCCACGAAGCCGTGCTGACGGCCGGAGGGGCCGAGCTGCTGCGCGAACCGGTACGGCTGCTCGCCGCGACGGACGCGGAATACACGCTCGAAATCCGCAGCGGCGGCGCGGGATGGGCCGAGAACGCCGCACGACGCATGTTCAACACGCTGGGGGTCGAATACGACGGAGAGCTCACGCCGACCGACATCCGCGCCGGATGGACCGACGGCCGGCCCGTGAAGTTCTTCCCCGTGCTCCGCGACGAGTACCCCGCACGGAACGGCCCGTCCGACCTGCTGCCCGCCGAACGGGTGCTCTCGCCGGACGACTACCACCCCTTCCTGCACGTGGCCACGCTTGCCGAACGCATCTTCGCGGAGGCCGGCTACCGCGTCGAGAGCCGCTTCTTCGCCTCGGAGTTCTTCCGCTCGCTCTACATGAGCGGAGCCTACCCCTCGCACGACACCGCCGCAGCAGAAGCCCGCATGGGCTTCTCGGCCCGCCGGACCGCCCCCGTCACGGCGAAGGCCAACGAGGCGGGGAAGGTCGTCGCCGACCCCGCGACCGCGCTCAACTCGGTGGGCAACATCGTCGAGACGGCCACGCCGCAGAGCACCGACGCCGACGGAAACCCCATCGACGGACTGTACAATCACGGGGGCTGCTTCTCGACGGACGGAGGCCGCATCCTGTTCACGCCCCTCGCGGAGACGACCGCGGGGTTCGAATACCGCCTCCGCTACACCACCTCGCACCGCATCCTCTCGCGCACGCGGCTCCGGGGGTTCGACACCGTTTACCTCGGGCCGGGGTCGGAGATGGCCTTCACGCTGGCGAACCGCTACGAGGACCACCGCGCCGCGCCGGAGGCGAACCGCACCTACCGGGCCCTCGTCTTCGACCACCGCGAAGGGGCGCGATACCGGCTCCGGTACACCCGCGACGGGGTGGAAGGGGTCGTATGGACCGAATTCGCGGCCCGCTCGGCGCAGGTCACGACCCCGGCGTCGGGACGCTTCGCCGATCCGGTGCTGGAGGTGCGCAACAGCCTCGGATGGGAGCCCTTCGAAGGGGACTGGGCTCTCTATGCCGGATATGTCGGGGAGACGGGGGAGACGACCGTGGAGCTGCGGCTGCGGACGGCCTCCGAGGAGCTCGGCCCGTCGAAGCCCAAGCGGTTCGACCAGATCTACTTCGCGGGGGCCGAGGAGGGCATGACGCTCACGCTGCACGAGGAGTGCGCCCTGCGGCCCCGCTTCCGCTCCGGACCGGGATTCGGCTCGGCGGTCCGCTTCGCCGACGTGGCGCAGCACCGCATCCGGCAGGCGGAGCTGCTCGGGGCCCTCGCACACCTGTTCAACCTGCGGTTCTACACCGAGGAGGCGACGAAAAGGGTCTGGATCGAACCGGCCGACGACTTTTTCGGCGCAGGTCCCGAGACGGACTGGAGCGGCCGGACCGACTTCTCGCAGCCGGTGGAGCGGCGGGATGCGGCGCAGGAGGTGCACGAGACGAGGTGCTGGCGCTACCGCGAAGGGGGACGGCGCGGTGAGCCGCTTCGACGCCGGAGCCGAAGAGCCGCTGGGGGCGTGGAGCGTCCGGTGTCCGTCGCAGGCCGCCCTCACGGGCGAGAAGGTGCTCCGCAACCCGCTGTTCTGCCCGTCGCTCAACGCCGCGGGGCACTACCCGAACACCCCCTCGGCCCGGCTCCTGCAGGTCGGCGACCGCGACGACACGGAAGACGACGGCACGAATTTCACGCCCCGCATCGTCCGCTACGCCGGGATGCACCCCCTGCCGGAGGGTGAACGGTGGGGATACCCGTCCGGCGAGGCGGCCTACCCGCTCGCGGCCTTCCACTTCGCGGGAGACGCCGCGGCGGCGGGGTTCACGCTCTGCTTCGAGGACCGCGACGGCGTGCAGGGGCTGCACCGCTTCTACGACCGGCAGACGACGCGCGAGGCGAGGCGCGAACGCATCGCCCTCTCGCTGCGGCTGGCCCCCGACGAATTCGCGGCGCTCCTGGCCCCCGGAACGGGCGCTCCCGACATCCGGTCGGTGTTCCGCATCGACACGGGAACGGGGGTGGTGCGCGCCCTGCTCGACACCGTGGAGGAGTACGATCCGGAGGCGGCATCGGTCCGCTGCACCTTCACGCGGCTCACGGAGGACGCCCTATGACACGGCACGAGGAACGGCTGGCCGGAATCCTGCGGCGTGCGATCGCAGGGCTGTCGGAGGAGGAGGCCGTAAAGCGGCTGTTCGAACTGGGCGCGGTCAGCCGCCGGGGTTGCGAAAGGCTGGCCATCCGCGAAGAGGTGGCGCGGCTCGAAAAGCGGGGCATGGGACGCTGCGAGGCGCTGCACGTCGCGGCCGGGGTGTTCTGCTGCTCGTACGAAAAGGCCCGGAACGCATTTTACAACACATTCAAAGACTGAAACATGAAATCGGAAATCCAAATCAACGACAAGGCCGGAAGCTGCCGCATCGAAATCGAAGGGACGATCGGCGTTCCCGAGGAGTGGCAGTTCGACGACCCGGCGGACCGGGTGGCGACCTACGAGCGGTTCCGCGACGCGGTGCGGCGCATCGCGGAGATCGAAGCGCCGGAGGTGGTGGTCGAAATCCGCTCGACGGGCGGCGACGTGAACGACGCGCTGCTGATCCACGACGCGCTGCGATCGCTCGGGGCGCGCATCACGACCCGCTGCTACGGCTACACCGCCTCGGCGGCCACGATCATCGCGCAGGCGGCGTCGGAAGGGCGCCGCGAAATCTCGGCGAACGCCCTCTACCTGATCCACGACTCGGTATGCGCCGCGGAGGGCAACGCCTCGGAGCCTGGAGGGGAAGATCGCCCTGCTCCGCCAGACCGACGCCCGCATCGCCGCGGTCTATGCCGCCCGTTCGGGGCGTCCGGCGGCGGAATTCGAGGCGCTGATGGCCGAGAACAACGGCAGCGGCCGCTGGCTCTCGCCCGCGGAGGCGGTGGAGGCGGGACTGGCCGACCGCGTGACCGACGCCGCGCCGCACGCCGTGCCGACGCTGGCGCAGAACCCTCGCGGGGATGGGAACGGCTGCTCGCCGGACTGGGACTGCGCCCGGGCGAAGCGACGGCCGCAGGACGGAACGCGCTGCCCGCAGACCGCAACGTGCTGCATGCCGTCCCGGACGACGGCCCGCGCCGCCGGGCCGCAGCCGAAGCGATGCGGCGGCGGTTCCGCGCCACGGAGACGCTTCCGTGCGAGGATCCTCCTACGGCGACGCCGTACAGTCGGCCAACGCCCGCGCCTACGCCGAGGACGCGAAATGCTTCCGCGGCTGATCCGGCCGCGGAGACCCGGAAACCGGGCCGCGGCCCGGCTCCGGGAAACGAACGGATACCCCTTTATTCCACAGACTATTCCACAAACCCTCAAAAACACGAAAGACATGACTTACCTCGAAAATGCGAAACAGTACACCGGTTCGGAGCCTCGAAACCGTATTCTTCCGCCCGATGCTGACCGGCGAATCGGCCCGGGAGCTGGGCGTGCGCGTCCTCTACAACATGCCCACGCCCACGCACGTACAGCTTTGGGACGGACAGCGCAACATCCTGCAAAAATACACCGCGGCCGGCTGGTCGGGCGGCGCGGCGGCCGCCAAGTTCGAGAAGACGATCGACCTGCGGCGCGTGAAGGCCGAGATGAGTTTCTCGGCGGCCGACTACTTCTCGATGGTCTGCGAGAAGATCGCCTCCGTCACGAACGTCCACCTGGAGGACCTCACGGGAACCGAGCTCGAGAAGGCCGAAACGGCGCTCTTCCGGCAGGCGCTCGCCGAGAACCTCCGCGCGACGATGTGGGTCGGCGACGCCTCGGCCGAGACGGGCTACAACACCTTCGACGGATTCCTGAAGCTCATCGGGGAACTGGTCGCGGAGGAGAGCGTCTATCACAACACCTATCAGGACGCGGACCTCGCGTCGGCGGAGAAGATCGTCGAGTTCTTCGACGAGCTGTGGACCAACGCCGACACGCGCACGCAGGACCTCAAGGCCGACGGACAGTTGGCCTACTTCCTCACCTCGGACCTCTGCCACCTCTACGAGAAGTACCTCGACGCGAAGGGTGCGGACGCCGCCTACGCCGATGCGGTGAACGGCCGTCCGACGCTCTCCTACCACGGCATCCCGGTCATCGACGTCCGGCTGGGCGGCTACCTCGCCCCGACGTCGTTCGACAAGTCGTTCTGCATGCTCACCGACCGCCGCAACCTCGTGCTGGCAGTCAATACGGCCGACATGCCCGGCAACGAAGTCCGCATGTGGTACAACCCCGACGAGATGGAGAACCGCCAGCGCGCCGTCTTCATGGCCGGCTGCGCGATCCTCGACGAGAGCCTCGTCACGTACCTCCACAAACAGTAATTCCCCCGGCCAGACCGCCTGCGGCGATCGTCCGCGGGCGGGCGGCCCGAACCGAAGACACGACACATGAGCAAAGCGAAAAAAATCAGACCGGCCGTCGGCGTGATCGACCGCACGGACCCCTGCATGCCGCCTGCCGCGGCGCGCGTCGAAAGCGACGAGTTCTGGCGCTGGGGCGACGACAACCTCTTTCCGGCGGCGCTGGCGACGATGGCCCGCCGCTCGACGACCCACCGCCGTATCGTCAATGACAAGGCCGACTACATCTCGGGCAAGGGATTCGTCTGCGACGAGGCGGCCCAGCCGCAACTGGCGGCCTTCGTCCGGCGCGCGAACGGCGACGGGGAGAGCCTGCGGCAGGTGCTCAACAAGCTGGCGTTCGACAAGGCGCTGTTCGGCAACGCCTTCCTCGAAGCGGTGACGGACGCCGGGCACTCGTTCCTCTCGCTCTACCACCAGGACGCCACGCGCTGCCGCGTGGCCCGCGACTCACGGCATGTCCTGCTGCACCACGACTGGAGCGCCTTCCGCACATCCGAGGCGCGGCGGCTGCCGCTCTACCCGCTCTTCGAGGAGCAGCCGGACGGCACGCTGCGCACGATGGTCCACTACAAGGACTACGAACCGGCGTTCGAGCACTACGGCGTTCCGCCCTATATCGCCGGACTGAACGTCTCGGCGATCGCCTACAAGACCGACCGCTGGAACATCTCGCGGCTCGACAACTCGTTCCAGCTCTCAGGCGTCATGCTGCTCGACTCGTCGGCCGCGAGCGAGGCCGACGCCGAGCGCATCGTGCGGCTGGCCGAGAGACGGTTCGCCGGGAACCCGGGGCAGGTGATGTTCGTCATCCGCGAAGGCGGCGAGGAGGACAACTCGCGCTTCATCCCGATCGCCTCGCAGAACGAAGGCGACTGGCAGGCCCTTACACGAACAGGCGACGGCGGACATCGTCGTGGCGCACTCGTGGTTCCGGACGCTGAGCGGACTGGATTACAGGCTCGGGATTCAGCGCCGAACGCATCCTCCACGAATACGAGGTGGCGCTGAACACCGTGATCCTCGCCGAACAGGCCGAACTGACCGAACCGATCCGCGCGCTCGCCGCGGAAACGCTCGGGGCCGACGTCTCCTCGCTCGAGATCGTAAACCGGCCGCCGACCCGGTCGAAACCCATCTACATGAAGGTCTGGGAAGCCCGCAAGGCCGACGGTCTGGACTACGATCCGGACGACCCGAAGCAGCAGGCGTTCCTCTCCGAAATCACGAAGTACAACATCCGGAGCATCGACTGACCGGATGCGTCCGCCGCGGCCGGGCCCCATCGCCCGCAACGCCATGAGGGCCGATCCGCCCGGCCGGGGTCGGCAGGAGGCATCCGGGAAGAAGGTCTCCGACATCTCCCGAAGCCGTTCCGGAGCGCACGCGAAGCCTCCGGAACGGTACGCACACCAAAAAAACACGATTCCATGAAGACACTCGTCACACCCCTTCAGGCGCTCCGGCTCGCCTTTCTGGAAGGCGAAGCGCTGCCGCCCGGAACCGTCGCCGAAGCGGACATAACCGCCGCGGAACGGCGGT
>VOFF01000511.1_pt1 | contig 20001 bp, 30 predicted proteins | sample 5384061 | NCBI WGS metagenome assembly VOFF01 (sample SAMN12384725, study PRJNA508395) | human gut metagenome | isolation source: healthy gut E | host: Homo sapiens
ATCATTTTTGTTGATTTTTTTGGAAAAATCTGGGCTTGGGCGCGAAAGCCACGCCGCCCTTTATCCATTGCACGGCGCGGATACTGCCCTGTCTGGCGCGCCCCTGTGCCCTTTTGCCTCCACGGCTTGATGCCGCCGCCTCTGACCTCGCTTCTTGTCAGAGTGCTTTGGTTCCTGACGCGTTTGCCATCTGCGCAACAACCACCTGGATGAATAAGAGCCTTCGTTGTAGCTCACAAGCAACATTTCGTCCTTAAGTTTATCTCGCTAACCTCTTTGGCTTCGGTGTTGAATACTTTAACCTGCATTTGTTTTACTCCTATTCAACTTTAAGACTTTTTGACGGCGTCGCGGACATATACGACGCTGCCCTTAGGCGTCCGGTATCGCGCCCCCTTAATCAGGAGCACGCCCTTTCCTTGTCGACTTTACCACTTTGAGATTTTAAGGTCACCCACGCCGTGCGTTTCCTTCAAGTTGGCGGCGGAGAATCCCCGGGACCCACGCAGCTTGATGACGCGGAAAAAGCCTCTGCCCTTGGTTGTGCCCGCTGTAACGTCCATAAAAGTCGTCCGCCGCGACGTCGCAGCCGATGACTTTGTCCCATCTTCCAGACTGTCCGCGTTTGACAAATCGAATTCTTTCAGAATTTTCAGAGGTTGAACGCCCGCCGCTTTGAGGTGGCCTAGCTCCGGCTTGTTGAGCTTTTTCTCGGCGACTTCTTCAAAAACCGAGCTGAACGCTGTTGTAGCCGTCTCTTTCAACTGTTTTTTTTCTGCACCACCGCAGGGCCCCGCCTTAACGACCGTAACGGGAACCATTGTTCCGTCTTTCAAAAACACTTGGGTCATGCCCAATTTCTTTCCTATGATTGCTTTTATTCATTGATAAAGTTCACTCCTTATTATATAGATAGTAAAATTTTCTTACGATTACAGCTTGATTTTGATGTCGATGCCTGCGGGCAGCTCCAACAGTAAGACTGTCCACCGTTTTGGCGTTGGGGGCTGTAAATGTCTATGAGCCTCTTGTGCGTTCTTGACCTCAAAACTGCTCTCTCCGCGTCCTTTTGTATTTGTGAGTTGCGCGCAAAACCGTGACGATTTCCTTTCGGTAGGCAGAGGAATGGGACCGCTCACTTTGAGCCCATTTTCTTGGCCGTTTCGACGATTTTTCGGCAGCTAAATCAACAAGGTTGTGGTCGTAAGCTTTCAACTTGATTCTGATTTTCTGACTTGCCATTTGTTTTCTTTTCTCCTTTTTAGATTAACAACTCTACCGTGTGTGTGTCGCGCTTTTGGGCGCAACAAGAATTTTGCCCTACTATCCACAGTAATGAGCCTTAACTATATTAGCACACGTCAAAAACAAGGTGTCAAACGATTTTCTGCAAGTTTTCGAATTTTTTGAGTTTAAACCGCATATTAAAGTCAACAATCATGAAAAAAAGGAGAAAAAATTTATGTGGGACTATTTTTGACGGGCTGAGTGCAGGAGAGTTTTGGACGGATTTCGGGAGACCAGCCCTCCGCGCCTTTCTGTCCATCGTCGTTCTGTTTATCTTGACCAAGCTCATGGGCAACAAACAGATAAACCAACTCAACTTTTCGATTATATTATAGGAATATCCATCGGCTCCATTGCCGCCGCCGAAATGGCTACGACGACGGACAGACCGCCCCACTTTTTTCGTGCTTGCAATGGTGATTTACAATGATTATTACCGTGCTGATAACCTATATAGCGCGCAAGAGCATTGCAATGCGGAGATTTTTCTAACGGCACTCCCGTACCTCCTGTCGAAAACGGCAAAATCATAGAAAAATCTTGTCAAAGCTGGGCTTTGACGTAAACGACCTTTTGACCGAGCTTTCGCGATACGCGGGATATTTCAACATCGAGGACGCAGTATGCCCTCGAAGAAACGGGTGGACGGTCGCGTCAGCATAATCCCCGTCCCTCCGCGCGTCCCGCCACCTGCGAAGACCTTAAAATAACGGACGCCAAGCCCACTCTGCCCCAATCCGACGTGATTATCGACGGGAAGATAATGACAAACACCCTCAAATCGGTGAGAAAAAGCAGGGGAGTGGCTGCTCGAAGAACTGAAATTTTGCTCGCGCGGAAACAAAAACCACAAGGACATTTTGTCGCCTACGTCGGATTATGACGGAATCTCACAATCATGGACAAAGAGGTGGCGGCAAAAAATACGACCGCTACAACTGAAAGGAAAAACGTTTCGGCGCGGAGAAGGGTTTTTCCGCGTTTTTCATTGACTTTTTCCCGCATTTGTTTCAAAAATAATTTCAGAAGGCTCAGGGCTGTTCGCAAAGGAGAAAAATTCATGCCGGAAATCGTCGCGCAAAGGATGTTTCAACCAATCTACATATTGCTTGACTCCGTATTTCTAGTTGCGCTGTGCGCGATGCTCTTTTTTCAGACGCAGATACCTGACGCTGCTGTTCGGACTTTTCGGCGGTATTTTGTACTTCGTCGTCGATTACGGAATTTTTTCATCTGTGGCTCGGGACGCGTTCAATCGAGGGCGGCAGTCTTTTTGGGTGCTGCTGTGGATGTCTTTAAGCTACGGAGTAACAAATTTCGTGCTTATATGGACATGGATTTCAAGGACGAAAACGCCCGCGAGTGGACGCTGTTCATTTTGCTGTGGTGGTTTGTCTGCCCGCTGTTGACAGACGCCTTGGGAAACGGAGATGTCATAAAAATTCAGAGAACTACGGGCGCGTATCACGGGTGGATGGCTGCAATACTTTTTCCTGTCCTATGCGGCGTTAATCCTGTTCAATATTTTCCGAAAAGACAAAAAGCCTACGTTTTCCTCTCCTCCGCCTGTTTCTGATTGGAGTTTTCGTCCAATTCGGTCGGGAGCTTTCTCTGCTGATCGGCGGCATACGCAGCGCGGGAATAGAGTCTGCGGCAGACAAGCTGACGGTATTGCTTGTCAATTCGTTGTTGGAGACCAATCTCGGCATGCCGCTGATTTATATTATATTCCTGCTGATAACATCTGTTTTACGGAAGACCTGAAACGGCGCGGCGGCAAAGTCACTTTATCCGAGCGTCTTAAAGAAAAACCTTGCGGAAGGCAGTCTTAAAGCCGAAAAGGCATAAAGCCTGAAACAATCAAACGGGAGCCGACGGCTCCGTTTTTTCATTAATCAATTCAGTTTTGAGGCGGCTCGACAAGCGGCAGTTCAAAGTAAAAAAATCGCTGCCCCTTGCCGACGGCGCTGTTCACGCCGAACCACCGCGTCGTGACTTTTGAGAATGCTCCGCACTATCGACAGTCCGAGTCCCGTGCTGTCGCCGCGCTTGTATTTTTGGGACGCTCTCGAAAATCTGTCCCAGATATATTTTTGCTCCTGCTTGCTTATGCCGTTGCCGTGGTCGAACACGTCGAAGCGCGCGCTGCCGCCCGCCTCCTTTTGACGACAATGATAATCTCCTTATCCTTGCCGCAATATTTGACGGCGTTGCTGATAAAATTGAAAAAGCACCTGCTCTATTTTGTGTCTGTCGGCGTTTACCCACAGCCCCTTTTTGACGTCGCGGCGGAAATTGTAGCCGCTGTTGTCAAAGTCGAACTTTTTGACGACGCTTTCCACCAGCTCGGAAAAAATCGAAGTCCGTCTTGTTGAGCTTGGAGGTGCTGTTTTGCTGCGACACGACGAGAATTTCGTTCACCAGCTCGGTCAGACGCTTGGCTTCGTCGATAATCACGTCAAGCTGCTCCTCGCGCTTGACTTTGTTGTCCCCCGTTATGTCCTTTATCAGCTCGGCATAAGATTTTATTATCGTCAGCGGAGTTTTCAGGTCGTGGGAAATGTTTGCAAGCAAATCCTGACGCAGCGTTTCCACGCGCTGCATTTCCTCCGTTGCGAAATTGAGCGTGTCGCTCAGCTCGTCAAGCTCGGTGTATCCGCTTCCCTCGAAACGCACGGTATAGTCGCCGGAGGCGAGATGCTGCGCGCTCTGACTCATCAGGACTATCGGCTTTGAGAGCTGCCTCGACAAAAACGCGCTCAGCACAAACGCCAGCGCCAACGCGATGATTGTGGTAAGCAAAAGCTGCGAGGCAAGTATGACCGTCGTAGCGTTTATCGAACCAAGCGAAGCCTGCGCGTAAAAAGCATATACTCCGCGCCGTCGAAATCGAAAAGCGCCGTACGTCACGAAGGTGTCCTCCTCGTTTTCCGCATTCGCGGCGATTTCGCACACCTCGTTGTCCTCGTCGCCTTTAAGACGGGACAAAAGCTCCTTGCGTTGACTTTCGGTAAGCAGATTCTGCTTGACTCCGCTGCCGGAATAATTGGGATAAGTAAACAGCAACGTACCGCTTCCGTTGTACAGGCTTACGTACATACCGTTGAGCCTTGCATATTCGTCTATGTCGGTCTCGTAAGCCGAACCGAGTCTCTGATAACCCGCAACGATTTCGCGGCAGATTTTGCGCACGTCGTTGCGCTTCATCGTTCCGTAATAGCCTTTGAGAAAAAACGAACTCGAAAAACCACATGACTGCGATTATGCAGACACAGAACAAAATGAAGTAAAACCAGATATTGAACCTTAAACCGTTGCTGTCTACTAATTTTTTACGTCTTTTCTCAGTATTCGATGTTCTCGTCATACTCGAACTTGTAGCCCAACCCTCTCAGGGTGACTATGCAGTCTCTGTAAGGTCCGAGATTGCTTCTCAACATCTTTATATGTGTGTCCACCGTGCGGTCGTCGCCGTAAAAATCAAAGCCCCAGACATTGGACAGCAGCTTTTCGCGGCTGATTGCAAGACCTTCGTTTTTGACGAGGAAGAACAGCACTTCGTATTCTTTGGGCGTAAGGTCGGCCTTTTTACCGTCCACTATGACGTTTTTCTGCCGTCAAAGTCAACGATAAGGCCTCCGAACTTTTTACGTTGCGTTTGTTGACCGGATGCTCCGGCGCCGTCCTCCCGAGTATAGCCTTGATTCTTGCGACCACCTATTTGGGCGAGAAGGGCTTGGTCACGTAGTCGTCTATTCCCGCTTCGAAGCCGAACAGCTTGTCGTACTCTTCTCCGCGCGCCGACAGCACCATAACGGGAATATTCTTGGTCTTGCGGATTTCCCTGACTGCGGAAAGACCGTCCATTTTGGGCATCATGATATCCATGACGATAAAATCGTAGTCCTCGCGCTTGCACATATCGACGGCTTCGTAACCGTCGTCCGCCGTGATAACTTCAAAACCGTTGAATTCGAGATACTCTTTGAGAAACCTCTCTGATGTTTTGTTCGTCATCGACTATTAAAATTCTCTTCATTTGCCACCTGCCTTTGAAAATTTTATTCCTTTTATATATTTCAAACCGCCTTGCGGCGTATCTGACGCATTAACCCTCTTTTATTTTTTGCCTTTGAAAATAATCAGCTTGCAGTACAGATAGTCAAGCACAAAATTTATTACCATTTTCAGCAGCTTAGCCAATATCGGCTGCCATCCTCTCTTTATCAGCGCGACTATCATGACTCCCCCCTAGCGGAGTGGTGACTGCGTAATAAAGCAGATAAAGCAGCAGCCCTCCCTTGACGCTCCTGAAACTGAAAGTATAACGCTTGTTGAGCAAAAACTGAAAGTACAGGTCAAAACCACCGAAAGCATCTCGGAAAAAAACAGCCAGAGGTCGAAAGCAATCCCCGCGTCCTGCACGAAGGGGTTGAGCTTTGACAGCAGCGTAAGCGTCCCGATGCCGATAAGCCCCGTACCCGCGCTGACCAGAAAAAACAGCAGAACCTCCTTGACGGATTTTTTTCTTTTTTGCCGCCGCAGGCGCCGATGCGCACGCGGCGGTCGTCTCGTCGGTCTTTTCTTGTTTGTTTTCCACTTCCATTTGTTTAAGCAAAGCGCCGAATACTGTTCTTTATCTCGTCAGCCAAAGCCAGCCGAGAAAGAAAAAACCAGTGCGAAAGCGCCGATTACCAAAAGCAGCGCCGGCAGATATTTGAGATAGGCTGCGCCGATTATCGCGCGCCTTTCCTTTTTTGTAAGCTTTATTTCGTCGGAATGACTGCGTTTTCGGCGCTTGGGGCGTCTTGTAATATCCATGTTGGCAAAAGCCGTCCCGTCGTCCTCCACACTCTGTCCGCCCCGAAAGCGTCGGGGTCGGCGGTGTCGGGAACTTCCTCCTCGACAATTTCCGTTCCGTAAATAACAGTCTCCGTTCCGTCGTCGTTTTGAATAACCTCTTTACGACTTCCTTCTCAACCGAGCGAAACCGTTTTTTTTTCGTTTTTTTCGTTGTCCATTTCAGATTTTTATTTCCCGACCGAAGGCGTCGCTTAACGCGAAATCGAGGATTTGACCGCGTTCCAGTTCAAGAAAAAGCTCTCTGCCCGCAGCGTCCAACACGTCTTCGACGCTCAGAGTGCGGCATTGCTCCGCGCCCGCTCCTTGACACATAAGCAGATATTCCGCCGCGTCGTAAATCGCGGCGTAAGGCGCAAGCCCGATCAGCTCGCCGCGTTCCGCCTCCGCGCCGAAGGGTTTAAGCTCGGCCTTCACAAGCTCTGCGACCGTATGAACGCGCGTACAGGTAAAATCCGTAAGATTCATCGACACCTGAGCGCGGTTTTCCCTTTCGAGAAACAGCCCCAGCGCCTTGACGCATTTAAGCCCTCCGCCCGAAAAGCGCACTCTCTCGGCAACTCTCACGGCGACGTTCAAGGGCGTGCCCTCTTTGAGAAACATATTGAAAGCCACGAGAATTTTCCTCACGCCGACGGCAACTGCTCCCGCGGTGGGATGAGGCTTTTTCTCCTATGTCAAACCGCCAAAAAGAGGCTCGGACGTTTTTTGCCAGCCCCTCGAAGCCGCCCCGCCTCACGTCCGCAAGATTGCGGCGAAAAGGTGCGGAAGCGCTTTTTCGTAAAAATATACGGGCAGTCCCAGCTTGTCGAACAGGTCTTGCCCCACTTGCCGAACCAGCTCGTCAGCCACGCTTTCGGGAGTTTCTTCAAGCGGCACGACGGGCAGCACGTCCAGCGCGCCTATTCTCGGATGAACTCCTCTGTGCGCGTTTAGGTCTATTTCCTCCGCCGCCACCCGCGCGCGCTGTCGATTAAAGCCGAGCGTATTTCCTGCGGAGCGCCCGCCGCGGTAACGACGCATCTGTTGTGGTCGGCGTCGGCAGTGCAGTTTAATAATGCCACATTTTTTCTGTTTCTAAAACAATCGGCAATGAGTTTCGCCTTGACGGGGTCGCCCGTCGAAAAATTCGGCACGACTTCGACTAAATACATGAATTTTTGACCTTGTATTTGTATAATAGCATGTTTTTTCACAATTCTGCAAGGATAATCAAGCATATTTTCACATAAAATAATAAGATTTTTAAATATTCGGGCAAAAATCAATACATAAAAACGCCCGCGTTTTTCAACGCGGGCGGCAGTCAAGCTTATTTTATGGTTTTGTCCTCTCCATTGATAAAGGTATTGAACAGATTGGAAATATTGGCGCCGTAGCTTTTTTCAAAGCAGGCAAGCATATCGTCTTTGTCGCAAGTTTGAGCTTGCAGGTATCGAAATATTTTCTGAGCGCCGCCTCGAACTTTTTGTCTCCCATCACCTCGTTCACCTGCCCGAACATAATCATGCCTTTCAAGTACGTCATGTAAGTATACTGCTGTTGACTTTCAAACTCGTTGAGCGCGCGGTTCATCGACGTGTCCGTGTCGTTGTTGTAGTTGCCGACGATTTTGATAAACGTATTGAACTGCTTTGGTCGTATCGGCAAGCATCTGCGCCGCGTCCACCTGATAGTCGGGATGCGCGCGGTAAAACATAAGCGTCGAATACTCCGCAAGCCCTTCGTCGAGATACGCCTCCCGCACTTGGTCGTTGCCTACAAGACCGTACCACCACTGATGGGCGATTTCGTGTATAATCGCCGTCTCGTAAGAGCGCTTTTCCATACCCGACGTTATCATGACAAGACAAAAGGGTACTCCATGCCGCCGTAGCAGAAATCCGTTTTCCGCAACGTCCAGCTTGGAATAGGGATATTTCCCGAAGGTCGAGTTGAAATACTCCAAAGCCTTGGCGGCAGTCGAGACGCTTTGCTCATACTCCGCATCGGAAAAATAAAAGTAATTGACAGTAGTCGAACCGACCGTCGCACTCGCTTTTTTTTGAATTTGGGCGACATGACAAAGGCAAAGTCGCGCACGCTTTGAGCCGTGTAAACAGTCCACGTTGTCGTTTTCCTTATTCTCGGTCGAGGACGGAACGCCGCTCGACGCAATCATAAAATCCTTGTGCGCGGTCAGCGCCACGCTGTAATTGGCCATTTCGCTCACAAACGGGTCGCCATTGGAATAATAAGGGTCGGTCAGCCACGCGCCGTCTTTGAATACGCAAAGCTGAGGATACCAGTTGCCGATATTTATCGTGTTGTTGCCGTATCCAAGCCTGTGCCAGATATTTGCAAGGCTGACCTCGAAAACAATTTCAACCCTTGCGTTTTGCTGCGGAAAACCTCCGCGTCAAGCGGCACCGTGAGAATATCGCAGTCTGTGCCCTCGACCACGTAAGCGACCGCCTTTTCGCCGCTTTTGGCGCTGTCGATTTTTATATCGCCGTAGCTGAATCCGTTTTTATAAGCCTTCGAGCGCGTCAGCTCGTCCACTACTGGCAGAGACGCGTCCTTTCTGTATGCGTTGGGGTACAAATGAAACTTCAACTCGGTAAAGCTGTTGTCCGTAGTGTTGTAAAAAATCGAAAACCATGACCGCCGACAGAATTTTGAGCTGTCGTCAAAACCCGCCTCTATCGTGTAGGCGCTCAGCTTTTTGGCGTTTTTTCTCTATGTAGTCGCCCCGCCGCACGCCGCAAGACAAACGCACAGCATAAGCGCGACAATCAAACCCATGAAAATTAACGCTTTTTGTTTTTCCGCATAATATGATTCTCCGTTTGTTTAACTATATGCCCCGATATATTTTTATATGAATGATTTTTTGTATTGTCAAACGGGGACTTTTTGCTCTATAATGATTTAAACGGAGACTGAAATATGAGGATTTTTTACGCATTTCCGCTGCCGGAAGAAGTTGCGGATTGGCTTTACAAAACTTCGCTCGCCCTGCGGGAAAAAAGCTTGCGGGAGGCAAAGGTCACCCCCTGAAAGAAAATCTGCACATAACGGCGGCTTTCGTGGGCAACGTTAATGAAATAAAAACAGATATTTTGAGCCAAATACTTCGGGAGGTCGCAGCAAACAACACGGCTTCGACGCTTTCGACCTGCCCGCCCACACGGCTGCGCGGCGCGGACTTGATTTGCAGCAAAATCAAGGCGGATGACGCGCTCTTCAAAATCAATTCGGACTTGACGCGGCTGCTCGCGCAAAAAGGGCTTCAATGTCGAAAAGCGCTTTACTCCGCACGTGACGCTTATCCGCCGCCCCCGGCTTCAAGCCGTCCTTTGCCGAATTGAAAAACCAAGCGGACTTTCAATCCGTTTCCTTCACGGCAGACAAAATCTCGCTCTTGGAAAGCAAAACGGACGGCGCGTTTCCGCGTTACATAACCTTAAAAACCGAAAAAACTCGTATCCCTTCCTCCAAATAAAAAACCGCCCTTTTCAACGGACGGTTTTTTTTGAGATAAAAGAATAACGAATTAAGTTACGACAAACCGAATTTTTTCGCAGGCAACAAACAAAGTTTTATCGCTTGCGGCGAACTGACTTTAATTTAATTCCGCTAATATTTTATTAAGCACATTATTTTCATGTTTGTTTCTAACACACCAGTTAGGATGATAGGTAAACAGATATTTTATCCCATTGCCGTCAGTCAGAGTTGTACAGTAACCGTCCCGTTTCCACTGCTCGTCGCCGTATTCATATAATTTTAAATATATTTCCGGCAATTCCAGTTGCAAAAGAAACTCCGTACCAACCGAAGAAAATAATATGAGTGGGCTTTATAATATTAATTTCAGCTTGCAAAATAGGATATTTATGCAACTCACTGCGTTGTACAGAAGTTAGTTTACAGCTTTTTATGTTTCGGGAACGGTCAATCAATCGGTGAACTTTGTCGAGGTCTGTCCAGCAAAAAACTAGCACCTTTGTAAATTTTCTCGTATTTTGTTGAACCTTCTCCAAAACGGTCGATTGTTCATTTTCCATTCAAACATACATTTCTTGTTGAATGTATGTACAGTTTCAATTATGTTCTCTGTAACAATACTTTTATCTCTGTCACAGCCTTTTGCCCGTACCCCTCTTCTCCGACTATAAGAATACGCATTTTGCTATCAGCCCAATCGTCCGCAAATAAATATAATAGGGCAATGAAATATTATCTTCAGATAAAACGGGGTTTGAAAATATTTTACGGTTCCAAACCAAATACTTTACATATAGAGCTTTGCGAAAATCGGTTATGTTTGCCATTGATAATCCTCCACAACCAGCATCGTTTATGATACTATAATTCGAAATGAACTGCAAGCCAATAATATCTAAAAACATAAATCGGCATTTCAAAATTTACGAAAAAATAAAAATTCACCGCGTGCAATGTTGTTTAGCGAATAAAACACTTCCCAAAACAGGCAAGGTTCTCAGATTGCGCACTTTAACCTGCGAGAACGAATTAGTTTACGGATACGTAATTGACGAATTCCGAGACATGCAAAAAGGGCGCAACTTTGCGCCCTTTTCTTTGTTATTTGGCGGAGAGAGGGGGATTCGAACCCCCGGTACGCTTTCACGTACGCACGCTTTCCAAGCGTGTGCCTTAAACCGCTCAACCATCTCTCCAATTTGGCAGCCAAAGTATTTTAACACAACCCGAATCAAAAATCAAGCGAAAAACGTCAAATTGTCGTTTCAATCCGAAAAGGGCGCAACAACCGACCCGCCGCTTGTCGGACACAAATCCGCAATTTCTACGCGGCAAAAAACGGACTGTCCGAGTCCCGTTTTAAAACAAAAACGCTTCAATAAAGCTCCTTCACCGATTTTTTCAGCTCTTTGCGTATTTCTATATGCTGAGGGCACACCTTTTCGCAATTTCCGCAGCCGACGCATTTGTCGGCGCGCTGTCTGCCGTGCCTGTCCACCAGCCAATCCGCCTGCGAGAGCGCCATATCCCTGTTTCCGTAAAGCGTAAAATAATTGTCCGCCGTAAACGTCCCAGATATGCCGATATTCTGCGGGCAAACCTTGGCGCAATAGTTGCACGTCGTGCACGGAATGAGCGGAACCTTCTTAATTTCCTCCTGCGCGCGGCTCAATGCAAGACGTTCTTTTTCGTCGAGAGAGGAAAAGCCCTTCATGCAGGATATGTTGTCCCTCATCTGCTCCTCGTTGCTCATGCCCGAAAGCACCGTCAGCACTCCGTCCAGTCCCGCGGCGAATCTGAGCGCCCACGAAGCCGCGGAGGAATCAGGCTCCGCGCCTTTGAGCACGTCGAGCACGGTTTTCGGCGGGTTTGCCAGCATTCCGCCCTTTACCGGTTCCATAACGATAACGGGCTTCCCGTGTTTTCTTGCAACTTCGTAGCACTCTCTCGAGCGCACTGCGGGATTGTCCCAATCGGCGTAATTGATTTGCAGCTGCACGAATTCGGCTTCGGGATGTGCGATTAGGATTTCTTCAAGCTCTTGCGGCGTGGAATGAAAGGAAAAGCCCGGCGTGTCTGACAAGCCCCTCGCGCTTTTTTCTCCTGAATCCAGCTCCACATATCGAAATCGTCGAAAAAGTGCGTGCGCGACTCTCCCAAATTGTGCAAAAGATAAAAATCGAAATAGCCCGCACCCGTCTGCATAGCCCGCACCCGTCTGCTTCAAAGAGGTTTCAAATTGAGCCACCGCGTCGTCTTTGGTCTTGCAATTGAGCCATGCGGCGTTTTTGGTGGCAAGAAAAATTTTTCTCTCGGCACGCGGTTGACCAGAGCCTGCCTTATCGCGTCCTCGCTGCCTGCGTAAGCGAAAGGCGGTGTCGAAATAATTGAATCCCGCGTCGAGAAACATATCCACCATAGTCTTGACTCTTTCAACGTCGATGACGCCCTCTTTTTTGCGGCAGTCGCATAAGACCGAAGCCGAGCTTTTGACGTCGTCAAAATTTTTGTCATGATAACCTCCTTTGGAGCGCGTTGAAAAACGGCTTTTCAATTATTTTAACCGCAAAAAACCGTTTGTCAACTCCGTATTTTTCCGCGGTACAAACAACGCCGTCATGCGTGTCAACCGAGTTTAAAATATTCCTCGTCGGAAACAGGCTCCAGCCATTCGGTGGAGCAGCCCCTGTCGAGCTTTTTCGACGGCTATATGCGAAAACCAGCTGTCTCTCGCCGCGCCGTGCCAATGCTTGACGCCCGCGCTTATTTCCACCGTGTCTCCCGCCGACAGGGGTCGCGCCCCCCGCCCCACTCGCGGTACCAGCCGCGCCCGCTCACGCACAGCAGCAGCTGTCCTCCGCCTTTTCCGCCTTGTGTATGTGCCAATTGTTTCGGCACGCCGGCTCGAAGGTGACGTTGACAACGAAGATCGCCGCCCGAAAGGATTTCCGTATAACTGCGCCCCTTAAAATATTTTTCATACGCCATATTTGGCTTGCCTATCGGAAAAAAGACTCCTTGCCGCAAGCGCCTCTGCGCCGCTCTCCTTTTTCCGTCAGATATTTTTTCGCCAGTCTGAAAGCCGCCCACGCCTTGGGCCAGCCTGCGTAAAAGGCCAGGTGCGTAAATTTCGGCTATTTCGTCGCCCGAAACGCCGTTTTCCTTTGCTTTGCGCATATGAAACTCGACAGAGGAGTCAAAAACACCCTCTACCGTCAATGCTGCGACTGTCAAAAATACTGCGAATTTTAGGCGACAGCGCCTCCTCTCTCGACCATACCTCTCCGAAAAGCACGTCGTCGTTTAAACGGGCGAACAGGGGAGCAAATTCTCCCAAAGCGTCTTTTCCCGCCGTAACCTTTTTCATATTAAACACTCCGAAAAAAAAATTTATATTGAGATTATAAGCCGTTTAAGCAAAATTGTAAAATGTCGTTTTGTAATGGCAGTCCATAACCTTAACGCATGACAAAGCCGCTCGTCAGTCGTGTCTGAAAAAGCTGTAAGGGTGTATGACGTGCTCTCCCGTTATGTCAAAGCTCCTTTAATTTCGGCTCCTTGTGCACAACGGCAAGCTGTATTATCTTGTTGCCGTACTTTTTTCTTATTTTGCCCACAGCCTCGTCCAGCCTTTTCTGCCTGTCCGCTTTCACGCAATCGGAAAACATATCCGTCTGCACGCCTCCGAAATGAAAATCCGAAACGGACACGCCCAATCCTCTCACAGGCGTTTCCCAGTCGTAAACCCTGTCGAACAGATTGAGCGCCGCGCGGGCTATTTCGTTTGCGGCGCCCGTAGGACGCGGAAGCTTGCCCTGCTTGTGAAAGGAATTAAGGTCGCTGCCCCGCGCGAAAATGTGCGCGGTGCGCGCCAGAAAAAGCCCCGACTCGCGCATACGCGCCGCCACGGAATCGGCAAGCATAAATATGACCATGCTAACCTCTTCGCGGTTTTTCAAGTCTCTCCACACGGTAAGCGAGTTGCCTATGCTCTTAACGTTCTGCTCCTCGCTGGTCTTGACCACGCGGGAGGAGTCTTTTCCGTTGCAAAATCGTGCAGCCACTCTCCCCATTTGCCAAGCCTGTGTTTAAGCGCGCCTCTGTCCGAGTTGGCAAGCTCTCCAATCGTAAAAATACCCATCCTATTGAGCTTGCCCTTTGTAGCGCGCCCGACGTAAAGCAGCTCCTCCGCAGGCAGCGTCCACACCGTCTGCCTGAAATTGTCGGGAGAAATGACGGTAACGGCGTCGGGCTTGTTCATATCGCTTCCAAGCTTTGCAAACACCTTGTTCCAGGACACGCCTATGCTTACCGTAAGCCCCAACTCCTTCTTTATCCGCCTGCGTAATGCGTGCGCAATTTCCTCGCCGCCCGCCTGCTTTCCCGATTCGGTCACGTCAAGCCAGCATTCGTCTATGCCGAACGCTTCTATTTTGTCCGTATAGTCCTCGTAAATCCGCCTTACCGCCCTAGAAACGTCTAAATATGCGGCAAAATCCGCCTTGACCTCCACCAGCTCCGGACCGCACTTCCGCTGCGCTTCCCACCACACGTCGCCCGTAGCCACTCCCGCGCGTTTGGCAATAAGATTTTTTGCCAGCACTATTCCGTGCCTGTCCTCCTTTGAACCGACCACAACAACGGGCTTGTCCCTGATTTCGGGATTGCGCAGGCACTCCACGGACGCGTAAAAATTATTCAAATCGCTGTGAAGAATAGTTCTCATTTTAAATTTTAACGCTTTTATATTCCCGTCATACAAGCGGCTTTTCCACAAACCAGCGGTTGGTGCGCGTTTCCACGTACAGCTCCCGCTCCGCTCCCGAAACCTTTATGTCAAATCTTTTGGTAAGTATGGCGCCCACGTGCCGCGCAGGCGCCATACCCTGCGAGAGCACGCGGTCGACGGCAAAAACCCTTCCGTCCTCCCAATCGAAGCTAAGCGGTCTCACGTTGCCCTCCTGTCCACTTTAAGAGTCACCGCGACGTACACCTTTTCGTAATCCATAGGAAAAGTTTTGGCAAAGCCCCGAACTATTATACAACGCCTTAGCTGCGGCACAAATTTAAATTTCAGCTTTTTTCACGCCGCACGTCCTACCGCGCGACAAGGCTTTTTCGTCTGTTTTTGGCGAAAACGAGACAAATTCGGGCAAAACCTCCCTAACGGCGAATTTTTCATTAAAAATCTAAGAACAATAATTCTATTCTGATTTTCCGAAAGACTTATGTTCTATATATTTGATATGAAAAATTTCGATTCGACTGAATTCCGGAAAAAGATTGGGTATTCTCATGACGAAACGAACATGACTCAATCCATGTTGGCGGCAAAAATCGACGTTTCGCAGCGCGCCGTTTCAAAATGGCTCAACGGAAAAAGCGAGCCTTCGGCGGGAGCTCTGTTCAGACTCGCCTTGTATTTTGAAACAAGCGCGGATTTTCTTCTCGGACTTTCGGACTACTGAAACGCCGACGCTTTTTTTGTCCGCGCGTATGTCGGGGCGCGGGCTTTTTCGACGCGCGCAAAAACAAACAAAGCTCATTCGTCAAGCACGAAAGTCATTTTACGGGATTGTGGTCGGTAAACTCGAAGCCTGTGTCTATGTTCTCCACCTCTTTGACCGTCACATTGTCCGACACGATAAATCCGTCTATCACCAAAGTATAATTTACGCCCTTTAGTGTAAGGCATTTCGCTGCACCTGCACGTGGGCGCGTTCAACGACGCGGCGAATGAAAAATTCTCAGGCAAATCTTCCTCCCTCAACGGATACACCCAGTCGGGCTTTTGCTGACGTGTGGGGAAAATATCCTATGCTGCCCGCAATATCGTGATTGAAATCTCCGCCTACTATGACGTAATTGCCTTTCAAGTATTCCGAGGAAATAAACCGCGAAAGAGTTTCCCACTGCCTGCGCCTGACAACGCCGCCGCGGTCGTAAGCAGACATATGCTGATTGACAAGAACAAGCCGCTTTTTCGCTGTTTGACACGGGAAAATACGTCGCGGAAAAACAGCGGTCCAAATCGAAATATTTTGCAAAAAGCCTCCCGATACGGGATAAGAATACCTGACGCTTTTCTCCGCCTGTTTTGAGAAAAAAGGGTGACTATACCCGCGCGGGTTTTCCGTGCGGGTCGTTCAACGGATACAAAAAGATAAGCCGTGTGGAAATTTTCGGCATACACGGACGAATAGTCGCGGAATGCCTCTCTCGCCGCTTCAAGCTGATTTACCCCCGCGCGCCCGTTGGGACTTTTCGTCCACCTCCTGAAACAGCATGAAATCGGGCTTCAACGCGCGGGCGGCGGAAAACGCTCCCTCCGTGTTGCGGACGACCGCTTCCCTGCTCGCCGCCTTGCCGTACTTTCCGCGTATGAGCCTGTCGCCGTCAAGCATACGCCCCTTGTTCATGAAAAAAGGAAAAATCCTTGTCGTATGCGCCGAAGCCTATGTTGTAGGTGCCCACGATATAGCTTTCTTTCGCGCGCACCTTTTCGGTTTCGGGGTTTTCTATTTCCAGCGTTTTTTCGTCCTCAATCCTGCGATATTGCAGCACGACGTAAAGCACGTAAACAATGGCAAACAAGATTACGGCGGCGGCGACGACGCCTGCGGCTATTTTAATGAACATTTTTTTATCCCTCGCAAAATATTTTCCGCAAATACCCTTAGCGGCGGCGTATTCAGGGGAACCCATTTTAACACCGTAAAAGCCGCCTGTCAATTGCAACGCGGCTGCCTTGTCTGAAGTACGTCGGCGACGCGCGTTTTTGCGGGCAACATTTTTAAATCGGCGCGGTTGACGCACGGAAATATTCAAAGCAAAATCCCGCCTGAAAACCGCCGTTGACAATAAGCAGAACGTGTGATAAGATAACAGCATAATTTTCTTTGAGCTGCGCGAACGACTCCCCCGCCGACAAACTAAGGACAAACGCAAGACGCCCGTTCCGCAGTTTTTTTTCAACTGTATTTAAAGAAAACTCTATTGTTCAAAAAAGGAGGGAAGCATGAAAGAAAGCAGCCTTATTCAGTTCGACAATTTTACTGCTGTTTTTGGCAACAGGCTTGACGGCGTGCAACGAAAGAAACAGAATTTTTCGTTACGGTTATTGGCAATATATAGTTGTAGGCAAAGAATCCAGAATACCGAAAAACAAAAACGACAGCGTGATTGCCGTCGTCGGGCTTACCGAGTCGGGCGCAGAACAGCTCGCGCGCTCGACGTGCCGAGCGCCATAAACGGCACGGAAGTGGCATATTTAGGCTTTGAAAAATACGATATTGCTATCAATTATTACACTTTAACCAGCCGCAATCTGCTGCGACTGTATATACCCGAGAACATCTTATCGATTAAGCCGTATGTTTTTGAGTCTCTTTCCGCTCCCGACGCCAAGATTATTTACAACGGAGCGGCGGAACCGAGCGTTCATTTCAGCAGCTCCCCCGAAATTTACGTTTACAGGGGAGCTCTACGAAAAAATCAAAAGCAAACACGCCGACTGTTTAGACGAAGAAGGCTCTACCGATTGCCCGTCATGTCCATGGATTTTGGAAACATTCGTACCTGCCAACGTAGCGTTTTTGAACAACTACTCCGCAGCAGTCAACAGAGGATATTTCAGGGCTGAGGACGTTGAAAGCGGCGAAAAGATTCCCGAGCCGCCCGCGCCCGAGCGTGAAGGATATGTTTTTACGGGCTGGTATACCGAAGCGGAATTAATAAATCTGTGGGACTTCGATACAAAGGCGGAGATTCCCGACGGCGAAGAGCTGAGACTGTATGCAGGTTGGAAAAAAGCTTTGATTTTATATTCAAGCATAAAAAACCGAGCGGCAAAAAATCCGTTTGCCGCTCTTTCTTTTCGTTCAGTCGTATAAACATGGAAATTTGATTTTCAGCTTAAAAATTTCTGGTCATCCTCGTATTCGACAATATGGTATCGCGTGCAGACATAAGTGCTTTCTTTAAGCGAAGAAGCTCTTCCTTATCCTCAATAGTAGATATTTCCGAACTAAACTCCTCCATATTATCAGTTGTGAACTCAAATAAAGTTTGTCTCACAGCCTTCATCTGAGCAATCAAAGCATCTTTATCTTCAATTACTTGAGCATATGTATTTGGTATATTATCAAGTCCTGTTTCCTTAGGATCACTAAACCTATTTAACTCTCTAAGATATGCTGCATTCGTTTCTTCGAAATTTTTTCTTGATATCAGCAAAATCGACAATATATCCATATTTATTAGACTTATACGGTCGATTTACTCTTGTTATCGCTTGCAGCAAGCCATGATCTTTAGCTTTCGTCCAAGATACAGCCGTTTTAATCTCAGCGCATCAAAACCCGTAAGTAGCATATTAAATACGATGAGAATATCGATCTTAAAGTTCCGTTTAAAATCATCGACAATTTTTCTCGCGGGTTTCCTTATCGTCGCTATCGTATAAAATCAGTCCAGCTTTCAAATGCCCTTGCACGGAAGAATCGGCATTGATTTTGTTTTGAACTTCATCAAACAAAGAATACATAAGACGGGCCTGATTGCTTGTTTCGCAAATGATCATGCCGCCCAATGTATTATCGCCTCTCATTATACGAAAACGGTTTAAGTCATTAATGATGTATCTTAACAGCTCTCTTACATAGTTCTCGTGTTCAATAATCTGGCTCTTTTTTACATCTTTCTTCTGAACCAACTGCTCAAGCTTTTCATATATCTGAGATAACTTTTCTCTATAAGAAGTTTCTATATCCTCACGGATAATCTTTAATGTATATCCGTCTTGTATAGACTTGTCATAATAGTATGTATGGATATAATCGCCGAAAAACACGCCAAGACTCCCTCTCCTCTTTCAATAGAGGAGTTCCAGTCAAAGCCAATTTTATAGAATTCCTATCCGCATCTAACAAATTTGCAAGGAATGAGCCTTCTGGCTTATATCCTCGATGCGCTTCATCAATAATAAAAATTCGTTGCAAATTAGTAGAATAAGCCGGCAATGTAACTCTTTCTCTGTCTTCTTCGAAAACGCTGTATATTTACGACCGTAATTTCTTTTTTTTTTGTCCACCGTTACCTTCAAGTGCCTGATTGGTGCGAAATTGCTCCATTAGTTCAGCACGGCTGTTCGCCGTTTTAACAACCAACCCACGAGCTTCAAATTCTTGTTTTGCTTGCTTTAATAAATCAAGTCGGTCAACAATAAAATAGAATTTTGTAACAACATTCTTCTTTGCAAACTCATCTGATAAAACTTGATTAAGGTAATATGCCAGTGCCGTTTTACCACTGCCTTGTGTATGCCAAATAATCCCAGACTTTACTCCTTGCACAAGCTTATCCCTAATTATAAGGGATGCAAAAAGTTGCTGATAACGCATAATGTGTTTTTGATCCAGCTTTTCTACTTTACCGTCTATTTCACGGTCAATACTTACATAAGCAATACCATATTTGATTAAATAAAGCAGCCTCTCAGGACTACACATAGATGTAAAAGTGTTCTATTGGTCGGTGTATTTATGCCTTTATTGGTAACATAGTCGGGCTGATGATGTAAAACCTGACAATTAAAATCGGATAAAACCTGTTTTTCTGTCGCTTCATCTATATCCAAATATGGATAATTTTCGTTATAAGGTGCAATTGTTCGATTTAAAGGGTTCTCCTCTCTAAAACAACTGAAAGCTGCTTTATCTCTTGCCGCAGTACAGTAAAACACGCCTTGTATAGGTACTATACCACCCTCAGCGTCATACTCCATGTTGTTGGAAAAAAATCATTAACTGCGTAATGTTTATAAATCTACGGAACTTTTTATTGGGAAAACGCAAACTATTCATACGTTCCATTTCCGCGACCATTCCGCCTTGATTATTAGGCTTTTTCACCTCAATAAATGCTAACGGTATTCCATTGATAAACACCGTTATATCTGGCCGAAATTCATCTTGGTCTCTTTTGCAAGTAAATTCACCTGTACAATGATATACATTATTTTCAGGATGTTCAAAATCGATTAGACGGACAGGGGATACCATGGTCAGTCGCTTGTAAAAACTTCTACCTAAGTCATCATTATCAAGTTCCTGCTTAATGGACAAAAGCACTTGTTCAGCTTCGCCAGCATAACCTGGGTTAAGTTTTACAAATTGCTCAATAAAAATTTGACGAAGTATATTCGTATCCGCATCGAAAATAGTTCCGGCTGAATCTTCCGAAATTTTTCCAAAATATTTAAAACCAAGTCTAGTTAAGTGTATAATAGCAGGCAATTGTACTCTTGTTAATTCATTTTCTTTTTTCTGCCATGATTTATCTCCTGTGCAACTTCTCATAATTTTA
>VOFF01000610.1_pt1 | contig 20001 bp, 18 predicted proteins | sample 5384061 | NCBI WGS metagenome assembly VOFF01 (sample SAMN12384725, study PRJNA508395) | human gut metagenome | isolation source: healthy gut E | host: Homo sapiens
AACGCGCTGACGACGCTCCCGATGGGCGGTGCGAAGGGCGGTTCGGACTTCAACCCCAAGGGCAAGTCCGACGCCGAAGTGATGCGCTTCTGCCAGGCCTTCATGGTCGAACTGTGGCGCCACATCGGTCCCGAGACCGACGTTCCGGCCGGCGACATCGGCGTGGGCGGCCGTGAAATCGGCTACCTCTACGGCATGTACCGCAAGCTGGCGCGCGAAAACACGGGCGTGCTCACGGGCAAGGGGATGACCTACGGCGGTTCGCTGATCCGCCCCGAGGCCACGGGCTTCGGCGCCGTTTACTTCCTGCGCCAGATGCTCGAAAAGGCCGGCATGGACATCAAGGGACAGACGATCGCCATCTCGGGCTTCGGCAACGTGGCGTGGGGCGTGGCGACCAAGGCGACCGAACTGGGCGCGAAGGTCGTGACGATCTCGGGCCCCGACGGCTACATCTACGATCCGGCCGGACTGGACAAGGAGAAGATCGCCTACATGCTCGAGCTGCGCGCGTCGAACAACGACGTCGTGGCTCCCTACGCCGACAAGTTCCCCGGCGCGCAATTCTTCCCGGGCCGCAAACCGTGGGAGGTGAAGGTCGATATCGCCATGCCGTGCGCCACGCAGAACGAGCTGGACGGCGAGGATGCCGAGCAACTGATCGCCAACGGAGTGAAGGTCGTGGCCGAGGTCTCGAACATGGGCTGCCGCCCCGAGGCGATCGACGCCTTCATCGCGGCGAAGATTCCCTACGGGCCGGGCAAGGCGGTCAACGCCGGCGGCGTCGCCACGTCGGGATTGGAGATGAGCCAGAACTCGATGAAATACAACTGGACGGCCGAGGAGGTCGACGCGCGGCTGCACCACATCATGTCGTCGATCCACCACGCCTGCCTGGAATACGGCACCGAGAAGGAGGGTTATATCAACTACATGAAGGGCGCCAACATCGCCGGCTTCATGAAGGTGTGCTCGAAAGCGCCTTCGAGCTCTCCAGCATGGGCATCCGCGTCGATCCGGAGGCCCTCGAACGCCAGCTCGCCCTCCGCGGATGCGAACAGCGGCGCGAAATGGAGTTCCACCGCCTGCTGCTCGAAGGACGGCTGCCGCTCTCGATCGGCGGCGGCATCGGACAGTCGCGGCTCTGCATGTTCTACCTGCGCTGCGCCCATATCGGCGAAGTGCAGGTCAGCATCTGGCCCGAGCGGATGGTCGCCGAGTGCGCCGCCCACGGCATCTACCTGAAATAACGGCCCGGCAGACGTGCCCACGCCCCGGCCCCGGCCTCACACCGAAAAACTTCAATCCCCATGAAAAATTTCCTGTGCCCGCTAATCGCCCTGTTCCTTACGGCTTGCACCCCCTCCGATACATGGCTGCGCCACACCGAATGCCTCATCACCGGAACGATTCCGGGCGATGCGCCCGAAGAGGTACTCCTCTCACTACCCGGCACGCGATTCGAATACAGCACGAAAATCCCGGTTCGGGAGGGCCGTTTCGAATACCTGCTCCGAACCGACACGCTCCGCATCTACGAATTGTTGGTTCCCACCGGTACGGGAAGTTTTCTCTGCACCCGGTTCATCCCCGAACCGGAAGGGGTCCGGATCGAATGCACGGGAAGCGATCCGGACAACCGGCAGGCTCCGCCTGCTCGCACAGGGACCGATCAACCGCGAGTGGACGGAGACTCTCCGTGAAAAGGAGCAGCGGTTCGGCGCGCGTTTCGACTCGATCATCGACATCGAGGATCGACTCTACCGCGAGAACCGACTCTACAACGACACTTACAACGAGGTGATCCGCCGGCTGAACGAACCTGCAGACCAGCACGCGCTCCCCTATCTCTACAAACAACTCAATCACATGCGCCTCACGGGCTCCGGCTACACCGACGAAGGACAGCGACTCCACCAAACGTTGCAGACGCTCTACGAGGAGCAGGCCGTCTGGTTGCAGGAACAGATCGCCCGCCGCCCGAGCCTGGCCTCTTTCTGCCGGCTCATGGAACAGATCGACCAAGAGCAAATGGCCGGCAGGGATTTTTCGCGCTGGCTGGCGATCTACGACCGGGCATTCGCCGACCGCTACCCCCGCACATCCCTATCACGAACAGGTGGAACATGCACGCAAAAGTCTGAAGACCGGAATCGGAGGCCGTTACATAGACTTCACACTGCCCGATACCGAAGGCAGGCCCACGACGCTCTCCGCCGTCATCGACGGAAAAATCGCATTGCTCGACCTTTGGGCCTCGTGGTGCAGACCCTGCCGGCTCCGGAGCAGAAACACGATTCCCATCTACGAAAAAATACCGCAGCCGGGGCTTCGTCGTAGTAGGCGTCGCCCGCGAATTCAAAAACGACAGGGCTTGGCGCACGGCCCTCGAACACGATGCCTATCCGTGGCTCAACCTGCTGGAGATGGACGACAGCACGAAAGCTTTGGGAACAATACGGCCTCAGCAGCGCCGCCGGGCAGAGCCTACCTGATCGACCGGAACGGCACGATTCTCGCAATCAACCCCATGGCCGACGAACTGGAGCGACTCCTGCGGGAAAAACTCTGACATCTTTCCGGACGGCATGCGGAAGCGCCGCCGCACGCATGCTCGGACACCCGGATACACGGCCGCCCCACCGTCAGAACATGGCGCACACGCTCAAACCCAGCGTCAGCTTGTGCAGCCGGGAGCGCGAACCGTCCACGACGGGCGGCGCCATGTCGTAGTCGGTCGAAAAGCGCACGCCGAGATTCTGCGTGGCGAAATAGGTGGTCGAAATTCCCGTACCCAGCGAAAAGCCGCTCCGGTCGCCCAGCGTGCGCATATCCGTCCCGCACGCCTTGTAGATCTCGCAGCCGCCTTGCAGGCGCGCCCCGACGAGCCACCGTGTCGAGAACGGATAGGAGACATAAGGTCCGACATAGATCGACGACGCCTCCAGATCGTTGCGCTGCGAGACGCCATTGACCGCCACGCGCAGGTTCGCGACCGCCAGCCGGCCTCCGACACCCCAATAGGGCGAAGCGAACCACGCCCCCTCGACCCCGACCGACGGACCCGAGAAGAACTCCGTCCGCATCCCCGGCGCCGTCGTATAACGTCCCGGCACGACGGTCATGCCGAGGTTGAAGCCGAGAAACGACGGCCGGCGGTAACGGTCGTAAATCACCATCGTCTGCGAGACGTTCAGCCCCCGCTCCTTGAAAATCAGGTCGGCGAGGAAATAGCCCAGCTCCGTGGCGAGAATGCCGATGCCGGCGCCCACCATGACGTCGCTCATCCAGTGCCGGTTGTTCAACTGCCGCGCCACGCCCGTCACGGTGGCCAGCGTATAGCCGCCGATACTGTACCACGGACTGCGGTGGCCGTACTCCTTGTGCAGCATCGTCGCGGTCATGAAGGCCGTGGCCGTATGCCCCGAGGGGAACGAGTTGCGGGACGATCCGTCGGGACGCATCACCCGGCAGGAATACTTGAGCGAATTGACCGCAATGGCCATCAGCCCCACCGAAAAGGCGTCCGACGTGAGCATCCGTCCCCACGAGCCTGCGGCTCCGGACGCCGGCGGCCTTCATGCCGACCATCACCGCCACCGGGGCGTATTGCAGGTAGTCGTCGAAATCGTGGTGGAACGACGGCGCATACCCGTTGCGCAACCGCCTGAAATCGGCGTCATAGGACTGCATGACGACGCCACCCACCACCAGCGGCACGCCGACATACAGCATCCGGTAGGCCTTCGACGAAGTGTGCAGGTCGATCCGCCGCGCCAGGACGCTCTCGCCCGCCGGCACGCGCCGCACCTTCGCTAGGCTGTCGGCCGGCGGCGCGGCAGATGCGAGGGGGGGGTCGCCGGAAGCGCCAGCAGACAGATCAACAGAAACCGCCGCATCTCCCTATGCGTTTTTCCGGCGGCGCAGCGCGCGCACCGCTTCACCGCCTGCGGCCAGCAGCGACGTGAGACAAATCACCTCCGCCCATTCGCGCCACGTAAGCGGCACGGTGCGGAACACTTCGCCGCCCAGGCTCCGAGCCGCAGGTGGCGATCGTGCGCACCATCGCCCGCGAGACGATGCTCGCATCGCGCCGGCGGGGGCGTTCGCGCATCACTTCGTGCTGCGGCGGCAACGATGCCATGGCCATGGCCGCCAGCGTGTCCATGATGATGTTGACCCACAGGATCTGCGTCACCGTGAGCGGCATTTCGGTCTCCATGACCGAGCCGGCGAGGAAGACGACGATCGCCGCGAAGTTGATCGTGAGCTGGAAGAGGATGAACCGCTGGATGTTGCGGTAGAGCGAGCGCCCCCACATGACGGCCGTTGCGATCGAGCGGAACGAATCGTCGAGCAGCGTGATGTCGCTGGCGTCCTTGGCCACCGACGTGCCCGAACCCATCGAAAGGCCCACGTTGGCGAAGTTGAGCGCCGGCGCGTCGTTCGTGCCGTCGCCCGTCACGGCGACCACCTCGCCCTGCTGCTGCAACAGCCGCACGAGCCGCTGTTTGTCGAGCGGCCGCGCCCGCGAGAGGATTTTCAGCGAACCGATGCGGGCGAGCAGCTCTTCGTCGCTCGCGGCTTCGAACTCGACGCCCGTCATGCGGTTGCGATCCGTATCTTCGGCATCGTTCCACAGTCCGATCTGGCGGGCGATTTCGGTGGCGGTGGCGGCCGTGTCGCCCGTCACGATCTTGACGGCGATGCCGGCCGACATGCACTCCGCTACGGCGGCGGGAACCTCTTCGCGCACGGGATCGGCGATCGCCGCGACGGCCGCCAGGCGGTACGGCTCCTCCGCCTCTTCGATCCGCGAGGCGTTCGTCGGGACGTAGGCCAGCGCCAGCGTGCGCATGGCGCGGCGCTGCATACCCAGCAGCTGTTCCTGAATTTCGGCGGGGACCGTCGCGGCGTCGCAGCGGGCGAGCACCACTTCGGGCGCACCCTTTATGAGCAGAAACCGCTCCCGTGTATCGCATCGCTCAATGAGCGTAGCCATGTATTTGCGTTCGGTCGAGAAGGTCAGCCGGTCGAGAATCCGCACCCCTTCGCGCAGTGCGGCGTAGTCGCCGTTTTCGCGCCGGAGCCATTCGAGCAGCGCGCCTTCGGTGGGGTTGCCCAGCGGACGGCCGTCGGCGTCGAGGAAGGCGGTCGAGTTGGCCGCCACCGACTCGCCGAGCAGCCGCTCGTCGGGAAGCCCGTAGCGGATGATCTCCTGCACGCGCATCCGGTTCTGGGTGAGCGTGCCCGTCTTGTCGGTGCAGATGACCGTCACGGCACCCATCGTTTCGCAGGCGTGCATCTTGCGCACGAGATTGTTGGTTTTGAGCATCCGCCGCATCGAGAGCGCCAGTGAGAGGGTGATGCTCATCGGCAATCCTTCGGGAACGGCCATGACGATCATCGCCACCGAGACCATGAAGCAGTTGAGCACGATGCGCACCACGTGGGGCCACGGCGCATCGGCCAGCCCTTCGACGAGGAAGGCCTTGCCGATCAGAATGACGAAGATCAGCACCGACAGCGCGATGCCCACCTTGCCGATCTGCCGCGAAAGGCGTGTCAGCTGGCGGTGCAGCGGCGTCTGTTCGCCGCTCTGGACGGTCGCCTGTTCGGTGACGCGGCCCGCTTCGGTGGCGTCGCCGACGGCCGTGACGACCATGCGGCCGTATCCGTCGCGCACGGTCGTGCCGCGCAGCAGCCGGTTGGAGGGGTAGGTCGCTTCGGGGTCGAAGAGCTCCTCGTCGACGTACTTCGCCGTTTCGGGTTCGCCCGTGAGCGTCGACTCGTCCATTTGCAGCGATACCGCTTCGACCAGTTCGCCGTCGGCCGGCACCGTCTCGCCCGCTTCGAGGCTTACGAGGTCGCCGACGACGACTTCGCGGCGCGGAATCTCGCGCATCACGCCTCCTCGGCGTACCTTGACGGGCTGCTCGTCGTTTACACGGTTGAGCCGGCGGAACCGCCGCATGGCGTCCCACTCGAAGAGAAATCCCACGCAGGTGGCCAGCAGGATGGCGCAGAGGATGCCGATGGTTTCGGTGAAGTTGCCTTCCATGAAGGCCATGGCCAGCGACAGGGCTGCGGCGACGAGCAGCACGATGATGATCGGGTCGCGGAACTTCTCCGCGAGCAGCCGCCACGCCGAATCGTCGCGTTGCGGCGTGATGATGTTTTCGCCGTGGGCGGCGCGGCTTGCGGCCACCTCTTCGGGGGTGAGACCTTGCGGGTTGTAGGGGATCATATCCGGTTGTTTTCTGACTTGCAAAAATAATCGATCCGTCGTGCATTCGCGCGGCATGGGGCGAGATTTAACGGTTCGTTAATATCCGCCGTATGTTAACGAATCGTTAAGTCGACGGGAACTGCCGCGTCGAAGCATCGAGGCGGATGGCGATGAAGAGCAGGATGGTGAAGGCCAGCAGCGACGATCCCCGTAGCTCATGAAGGGGAGCGGAATACCCATGACGGGCATCAGCCCGATCGTCATGCCCACGTTGACCAGCACGTGGAAGAGCAGGATCGCCGCCACGCTGTAACAGTAGACCCGCCCGAAAGGCTCCTCCTGCCGTTCGCCCATTTTCATCAGCCGCAACAGCAGCAGGCACATGACGCCGAGCACCGCGACGGCGCCCAGAAACCCCCACTCCTCGCCGACGGTGCAGAAGATGAAGTCGGTGTGTTTTTCGGGCACGAAGTTGTATTTGATCTGCGTTCCTTGCAGGAACCCCTTGCCGAAGAGGCCGCCCGAGCCGATGGCGATTTTCGACTGGTTGACGTTGTAGTCGATCCCCTGCGGTTTGTCGACGATGCCCAGGTAGCTCAGGATGCGCTCCTGCTGGTGCGGTTTGAGCACCGATTCGAAGATATAGTCGGTCGCCGGGACGAAGGCCATCGAAACGACGAAGAGTCCCGCCATGAGCAGGATGTTCATCAGCCGCGTGCGGTAGGCGTAGACCGCCACGATCGGCAGCGAAGCGAGCGTCACGGTCAGCAGGCTACGGTAGATGTCCATCGTGCCGGGGGCGATGAGTCCCATGAGCGACGAGAGGACGATGGCCGAGAGCGCCAGCGAGGCGAGGTAGACGATGCGCGAACGCCATCGGCCGTTCATCATCGCCTCCGACGCCACGCAGATCAGGATCAGCAGCACCAGCAGCGTCATGGGCGTCAGCAGGAACGAAACGATGAAGAGCGCAGCGATGAGCAGAATCGGGATGCAGAGCCACTTGTTGAGTCCTTCGCGGTAGAGGACGAAGAGGAATGCACCCAGCACGATGCCCGAACCGGTGTCGTTTTGCAGAATGGTGAGCAGCATCGGGATGCCGACGATCACACCCACGCGCAGCAGATCGCCGAAGCGGTTGATCGAGAAGGAGTAGTTGCTCATCACGCGCGCCAGTGCCAGCGCCGTGGCGATCTTGACGAATTCGACGGGCTGGATGCGCAGCGACCCCAGTTCGATCCATGACTTGGCGCCGTTGACCTCCTTGCCGGCGATCAATACGCCGATCATCACCACGATACCTATTATATATAGCGGATAGGCCCACATGTGGTAGTAGCGCACGTCGAGTAGCAGGACGACGAGCGCTACGACGAGTACGGCCGTCACCCACATGTACTGCTTGATGTAGAAGTGCGAGAAAGCGAAGAAATCGGCCGTCTCCTCGTCGAATGAAGCAGCGGTGATGCAGATGCAGCCCGCCGCGACCAGCAGCAGGTAGTAGAGGACGGCCAGAAAATCGACCCCCTGGAACAGACCGCCTTTGATTCTACTTTGCATAGGAGGGATAATAGATTTGCATGTTCTTCACCCTATCGACGAGCCACGGGCGGGTGATCGTGTCGGTGAGGTAGTACTCTTCGACGAGCGAGGCGATCGGCAGGGCGATCGTGGCGCCGAATCCGCCGTTTTCGACGTAGACCGAGATCGCGATCTTCGGGTTGTCCTTCGGGGCGAACGAGAGGAAGGTCGAATGGTCGCGGCCGCGCGGATTCTGCGCCGTACCCGTCTTGCCGCAGACGTCCCAACCGTCGAGCCGCGCCATGCGGGAGGTGCCGCCGACGTTCACGCTCCGCCACATGCCCTCGACGATCGGTTCGAAGTGCTTGGGCTCGACCATCGTGTAGTGCCGTTCGTAGAAGCGCGCGTCGAGCGAATCGCGCCCCTCGATCCGCTTGACGATGTGGGGGATGTAGTAGTAGCCCCGGTTGGCCAGGATGGCCGCGAAGTTGGCCATTTGCAGCGGCGTGCAGCCCAGTTCGCCCTGCCCGATCGAGAGCGAGATGACCGTCAGTGCGTTCCACGAACCGTGATAGACCCGGTCGTAGTATTCGCTCGACGGGACGTAGCCCGCCCCTTCGTCTAGAAAGTCGGATTCCAGCTTGCGGCCGAAGCCGAGGCTGTTGACGTAGGTTTTCCACATGTCGAAGCCGTGTTCGACGTCTTCGTAACGGCGGTTTTCGAGGATGTTGCGCAGCACGTAGCAGAAGTAGGCGTTGCACGAGTTGGCCACCGCCCCGCGCAGGTCGAGCGGCGAGGCGTGGGCATGGCATTTCATCATGCGGTGGCCGTAGCGGAATCCGCCGTTGCAGGAGTGGCGGTCCGCCGGCGTGAGCACGCCCTCTTGCAGTCCGATGAGCCCCTGCACCAGCTTGAAGGTCGACCCCGGAGGATATTTCGCCTTCACGGCGCGGTTGAACATCGGCTGACGTTTGTTATAGAGCATTTTCATGTAGTTGTTGCCCCTGTGGCGGCCTACCATTTCATCGGGGTCGAACGTGGGCGAGGAGACCATCATCAGGATCTCGCCCGTCGAAGGCTCGATCGCCACGGCGGCTCCCACCTTACCTCGCATCAGCTCTTCGGTGAAGGCTTGCAGGCGGGCGTCGATCGTCGTGACGATGTAGCTGCCCGGTTCGGGCAGTGAATCGAACATGCCGTCCATGTAGGAGCCCTTGACCACGCCGTGCGTATCCTTCTCCATGATCTTCACCCCTTTCTTGCCGCGCAGCTCCTCCTCGTAGGCCTTTTCGACGCCGCTCTGGCCGACGTAGTCGCCCGAACGATAGTCGGCATAGCGCTTCATCTTCAACTGCCTCTCGTTGATCTCGCCTACGTCGCCCAGCAGGTTGCCGCCGATCTTGCGCGGATAGCTGCGTATGGTGCGGTAGACGGTGTAGAACCCCGGGAAGTTGTTTTCGTCGAAGCGCAGTTTCACTTCGCTGGAAATGAAATTGGTCACCATGTAGGGGATGCGGGGGCTCATGCGGGCGTTGCGCAGCGCGCGTTCGAGTTTGGTGCGGGAGATTCCCAGCAGGTCGAGCATTTGCAGCGTGTCGAATCCTTCGCGCGGCAGCTCGCGGTAGATGACCATCAGGTCGTAGCAGGCGCGGTTCTGCGCCAGGTACTCGCCGTTGCGGTCGAAGATTTCTCCGCGCGGTGGGTATTGGACGACGTGCCGCAGCGCGTTGCCGCGCGCCAGTTTTTCGTATTTCGGGTCGATGAGCTGGATGTAGGCCAGCCGCAGGATGATGACGCCGAAGATCAGCAGCACCACCGCTTGCAGCGTGCGCATCCGCACGTATCCTTTGCGGGAGTCGGTCATATGCGCGGCGAGAGTCGGGAGGTGAATACCTGTGCGATCAGCCAGCAGAAGAAGACGCCGACCGCGGCGCTCACGCCGAGCCGCAGCAGCGTCAGCAGCGCGTGCGACCACGAGAGCGCCTCCATGTAGAAGAAGATCGCGTTGTGGAGGACGACCGTCAGGGCGAGGTAGACCGTGAAGGACTTCGCCCAGCCGCCGTGCCGAGGGCACACCGCCGTCGTGGACGTTCTCCTTGCCGCAGACGAAGTTGAGAAGGTGGATACGCACGAAGGCGACGAAGACCGTGGCGATCGTGTTCACGCCGGCGGCACCCATCGTCCAGTCCATCGCGAGCCCCATCGCGAGCCCCGCCAGAAGCATCCGGATCGGTGTGGTCTCCATCGGCAGCAGCGCGATGAAAACCACGTAGACCAGCGGGTTGAGGTAGACGCTCAGCGACAGGTTGTTGAACAGAAAGATCTGCAACAGCGCCGCCACCAGAAACAGAAGTGCGTATTGTAGGGTTCGGTACATAGCTCGGTCGAAAAGTCGGGGCGTGCCCCTCCGGTTTGTGTTAAATTCCCTCTTCCAATTGCCGTTGTTCGTTGTAGTCCTGATTCTTGACGAGCACCACGTCGTGCAGCGCCGTCATGTCGGCGGCCAGGCGGATGCGCACGTCGTAGGCCGTGCGGGTCTCGTTGAGTTCGAACTCCTCGACCGTGCCGATCAGGATGCCGGCCGGGAAGTAGCGCGAGAAACTCGTCGATACGATCGTGTCGCCCCGCTCCACGGCGGCATATTTCGACAGATCGCGCATACGGACGTGCTCCGCGTCGAAACCGTCCCAGTAGATCGAGCCGAAATGGCCGTCGCCCGCCACCTCGCCGCTGGCGCGGAACGAGGTATTGAGGATCGACACGGCCACCGAATAACGATCCGAACAGCTGACGATGTAGCCCACCATGGCGCCCGAAGGGGTGACGACGGCCGTTTCGGGCGATACCTCGAAATCGCGTCCCTTGTTGAGCGTCAGCAGGTTCTCCTGCTTGTTGATCGAGTTGGCCACGACGCGGGCGGTCGTGTAGCGGTAGGGACCCGCCAAGGGCGATCCCACCGTGTCGAGGGCGGCGAAGAGCGCCTGCTCGCGATAGAACGACAGTTCGTTTTCGAGCGCTGCGACCCGTTCGAGCAGGCGTCGGTTTTCGTCGGGCAGGGCGAAGAAGCGTTTCACGCCGCGGAAAGCGCTGTGGATTCCGCCCGCCAGCCGGTTCGACTGCGTGAGGATACGTGCCTGCGTGAAGTGGGAGGAGTGCGCATAATAATTGATCGCCACCACTTCGATGATGACGAACAGAAGCGCTACATAAGTGCTCCGCAGGAATTCGAGTAGTTTGTACACCTCTCCGGTCAGGGTTTATCGGCGGGAGCTCCGGCGGACGAAGATTCCCGTTTCCGGCAGGGGCCTCAGCCTCCGCCCGCAAACGGGAACTGTTCCGGAGGTCGCCGCGGACCGCTTATTTCATCAGGAACGAGAAGCGGTCGATGTTTTTCAGTGCGATGCCCGTTCCGCGCGCGATGGCACGCAGCGGATCTTCGGCGATATGGAACGGCAGTCCCGTCTTCTCCGTAAGACGTCGGTCGAGGCCCTTGATAAGGGCGCCGCCGCCGGCCAGGTAGATGCCGTTCTTGACAATGTCGGCATAGAGTTCGGGCGGCATCGTTTCGAGCACCTTCATCAGCGCGGCGTCGAGTTTGATGAGCGATTTTTCGAGTGCGTAGGCGATTTCGTTGTAGTTGAGCGTGACGCTCTGCGGCAGTGCCGTCAGCATGTTGGGACCGGTGACGGTGAAATCCTCCGGCTCTTCCTCCAACTTGGGTATGGCGGCACCGATGGCGCATTTGATCGCTTCGGCCGTGCGTTCGCCGATGCGGACGTTGTGCTGCTGGCGGACGTAGTTCTGGATGTCGCTCGTGAAGACGTCGCCCGCGATGTTGATCGACTCCGAGCAGACGATGCCGCCCAGCGAGATGCAGGCGATCTCGGAGGTGCCGCCGCCGATGTCGATGACCATGTTGCCTTCGGGCGCTTCGACGTCGAGCCCCGCGCCCAGCGCGGCGGCCATCGGTTCGTAGATCATGTAAACCTCGCGGCCGCCGGCGTGTTCGGCCGAGTCGCGCACGGCGCGGATCTCGACGTTGGTCGATCCCGACGGGATGCAGATCACCATTTTGATCGAGGGCGAGAAGAGATGCCCCGAACTCTTGACCTTCTTTATCATGCCGCGCAGCATCGGCATCGAATACGCCGCGATTCTGAAAAACATCTACGCCATCTCGGTCGGCATGGCCGTCGGGCTGGGCTACGGCGACAACTTCCTGGCGGTGCTGATCGCCAACTGCGCCGCGGAAATGACGCGTTTCCTCGACGGAAGCTACCCCCGCACAGCGCAACACGCAGGTGTCGGCCTATCTGGGCGACCTGCTGGTGACCTGCTACTCGACCTACAGCCGCAACCGCCGGCTGGGGCTGCTCATCGGTCACGGCTGCACGGTGCGCAGCGCGCTGAACGAGATGACGATGGTGGCCGAAGGGTACTTCGCCGCCGACTGCATCCGCCACATCAACTTCCGCCACCGGGTCGAAATGCCCATCGCGGAGATGGTCTATGACGTCCTCTACCGGGGCGCGTCGGCCCGTCTCAGGATGAAGGAACTGACAACCAAATTAATCTGAAAGGATATGAAAACCGTAACACTGGACATTGCCAAAACGGGCATCGGGATTCCGGCCGACATGAAGGCCAAAGCGCAGCAGGCCAACGCCCTGCTCCATTCGGGCGAAGGCGAGGGCAACGACTTCCTGGGGTGGGTGCATCTGCCCTCGTCGATTTCGGAGGCCGACCTCGGGGCCATCGAGGCCGAGGCGGCGAAGCTGCGCGCCCGGGCCGACGTGGTCGTCTGCATCGGCATCGGCGGCTCGTATCTCGGCGCCAAAGCCGTGCTGGAGGCCCCTGAGCGACCCCTTCAAGCTGCTGCACAAGGAGCAGACGCAGCCGACGGTCCTCTTCGCCGGACAGAACATTTCGGAAGACTATATCCATGAACTGCTCGACGCACTGAAGGAGCACTCGTTCGCCGCCATCGTGATCTCCAAGTCGGGCACGACGACCGAACCGGCCGTGGCCTTCCGCATCGTCAAGGCGGAGATCGAACGGCGTTACGGCAAGCAGGAGGCCGCGCAGCGCATCGTCGCCGTGACGGACAAGGCCCGCGGCGCGCTGAAGACGCTCGCAACGCAGGAGGGCTACCCCACGTTCGTCATTCCCGACGATGTGGGCGGCCGGCTTCTCGGTGCTCACGCCGGTGGGGCTGCTGCCGCTGGCCGTGGCCGGCGTGGACATCCGCGCGCTCGTGGCCGGAGCCCAGGAGATGGAGCGCGCCACCGACCGCAGCGTGCCGTTCGAGGAGAACCCCGCGGCCGTTTACGCGGCCGTGCGCAACCTGCTCTACGCCGGCGGCAAGAAGATCGAGATTCTGGGTTCCTACGAACCGAAGCTCCAGTATATCAACGAGTGGTGGAAGCAGCTCTACGGCGAGTCGGAGGGCAAGGAGGGCAAGGACATCTTCCCGGCCAGCGTGACCCTCACGGCCGACCTCCATTCGATGGGGCAGTACATTCAGGAGGGCGAACGGACGATGTTCGAGACGATCATTTCGGTCGAAAGCCCGCCCGCGAGGTCCGGATCGAAGCCGATGCGGAAAACCTCGACGGACTGAACTTCCTGGCCGGCAAACGCGTCTCGGAGGTGAACCGCATGGCCGAACTGGGCGTGCAGCTGGCCCCATGGACGGCGGCGTGCCGAACATCCGCATCGCCATTCCCGAAATCTCGGCCCGCGTGATCGGCGGCCTGCTCTATTTCTTCGAGAAGGCGTGCGGTATCAGCGGCTACCTGCTGGGCGTGAATCCCTTCAACCAGCCGGGCGTCGAGGCCTACAAGAAGAACATGTTCGCCCTGCTGGACAAACCCGGCTACGAGGAGGCTTCGAAAGCCATCAAGGCCCGCCTCTGAATCCGTCCGGAACGGCAGAGAGCCGTCCGACGACAAAACGAAAAAGCCGAAGGCGGGTACAGACCGTCCCGCCCGCAGGAGACCGCGGGGTCCGGCCCACAAGCCGGGCCCCGCGCCGTTTATCCTTCGCGCCGGACCGCCCCCTCCGGAAGCGAAAAAAACCGCGGATAATACGCGGCCGCAGACCGTGTTTTCCGGAAATAATTATACCTTTGCGACGAGAGAACCCCCGGCGCCGTACCGGCCCTCCGGACGACCGCGGCGACCGCCCCGGCGGCCGGACCGCCAGCCGGACGGAGGGCGATCCGCCGGAAAGCCCCGGACCGCGGTACGCCTCCGGGCGGAAGAGCTCTCGGCCCCAAGGGAGCAATGAACCTACGCAGACACGCATACCGGATGGGCGAATGCCTCGCGGTGCTGTTCTCGCTGTCGGCGCTGCCGGCCTGCGAACAGCCCGAAACCCGCACCCTCGCGGGAGAGCTCGACTACGTGCTCGAAAACAAGGGCGTCTTCGACCGGAAACGCGAGGAGCGGATCGACGAGCTCCGCCGGACGCTGCACGTCACCGGACTCTCCCCGGCAGGAGTATGAAATCAACGCCCGGCTGTGCGACGAGTTCTGGAAATACAAACTCGACTCGGCCATCCGCTACGCCGAACGGAACCTCGCCATCGCCCGGCAACTGCACGACACGCCGGAGACCTACACCTCGGGGCTGCGGCTGGCACAGCTCTACTCCTTTTCCGGAAAGAGCGTCGAGGCGAAACGCATTTTGGACACTACCCGGCGGAAAAACGCTGCCGACGCCTCTTCTGCCGCTCTATTACGAGACCTACAACCGTCTTTTCGGCCACTACGCCGCCATCAGCTACCAGAAGAAATACGACCGGCAGGCGGCCTTGTACGGCGATTCGCTGATGATGGTGCTCGATCCCGCCTCCTACGCCTACCGCTCCAACCGGGCCGGACGGCTCATCGGCCAGGGCAGGCTCGACGAGGCGCAGTCGCTGCTTACCGAGTTGCTGGGAGAGATCGAGACGAACACGCCCCATTACGCCGAGATCACCTATGCGTTCGGCAGCCTCTTCCAGAAACGGCACGACGACCGGCTCGCCCTGAAATACTACGTCGTCTCGGCGATCGCCGACATCCGCAACGCCACCAAGGAGAACGCCTCCCTGCAAGCGCTCGCCCGGATGAGCTATGCCGCCGGCGACCTCTCCGACGCCTTCAAGTACGCGCAGGCCGCCATCGACGACGCACTGTTCAGCAACGTACAGTTCCGCACGGCGCAGATGGCCGAGTTCTACTCGATCATCAACGCCTCCTACCAGGCCAAGGAGGCGCGTTCGAAATCCACGCTGCAACACTACATGCTGCTCATCAGCCTTCTCTCGGTCGTCCTGGCCCTGCTGTTCGCCTACCTCTACAAGCAGCTCCGCAAACTGTCGCGGACCAAGGAGGAGCTTTCGCAGGCGAACCTCCGGCTGACGCAGCTCAACGACGAGCTGAACGACAAGAACGCACAGCTCTCGGACTCGAACGACCTCAAGGAGCAGTACATCGCCCGTTTCTTCGATCTCTGCTCGCTCTATATCGACAAGATGGACAGCTACCGGAAGACGCTGAACCGGCTGGCCCAGAACCGGCAGTTCGACGAGCTGTTCAAACGGCTGAAATCGACCTCGATGATGGAGAACGAATTTGGACGAGCTCTACAGAGTTCATCTCCTCGGGCGAGATCGGCGAACTGGCGATCATCCGCGTATGCCACATGACGCCGGGGCTGGCGCCGGGCGAGGGGCACGAATACGAAGGCCCTGCGTTCCACGACTGCGGGATGCACTACGTCGATATCGCGCGCTGGTACGCCGAATCGGAGTTCAAGACATGGAACGCGCAGGCGGTCCGCATGTGGAACTACAAGGACCCGTGGTGGTTGCAGTGTCACGGAACGTTCGAAAACGGCGTGGTGTTCGACATCACGCAGGGGCATGTTTACGGGCAGTTGTCCGCGAAGCAGACGCATAACTCCTACGTGGACATCGTCGGGACGAAGGGTATCGCGCGCATGACGCACGATTTCAAGACGGCGGTGGTCGAACTTCACGGCGTGACGCAGACGCACCGGATTGAGCGCCCCTACGGCGGCAAGAACATCGACGTGCTCTGCGAACGGTTCGCGCAGTCGATCGAGTCGGGGCGGCGGTGCGAGGAGCTTCCCCGTTTCCGCGATGCGGCGGTCGCTTCGGAGTATGCGTGGAAGTTCATCCATGATGCACGGACGCACGACTTGCCGGCCATCGGCGACCTGCGGACGTTGCAGCAGATTCGCGAACGGCGGCGGACGATGAAGAACGGTTACGGCCTGTTGCGCAAGCGCGCGTGACCGCATTTCGGACGAGACCTGAATTTAACCTTATAAAACTTGGATCATGAACAAATTACTGTTTCTCGGTAACCTGGGCGCCGGCGAAATCTTCGTCATCGCGCTCGTAGTCCTGCTGCTTTTCGGCGGCAAGAAGATCCCTGAGCTGATGAAAGGGCTCGGCAAGGGCATCCGCAGCTTCAAGGAGGGGATGAACAACATCGAGAAAGAGATCGAGAACCCCGATCAGGAGAAGAAATAGACGGTTCCGGCCGCCGGGGCGGAGGAGCCTGCCGATCGGCCGGACGCGGACGGGGCCGTTGCCCTGCTTCGAAACGGGCGGGGCGTTTCGGCGGACCCGCCCGGAGACGGAGGGCGGACGGTTTTTCGCAGGCGGCGGACGCCGTGCACGGAGTGCGGCCGACGGGATGCGCCGTTTCTCCGGCGGGAGCGGGAACTCGTTGTCGAATGCAATCAATTGTTAACCTAACCCAATAAATCTTAGAACGATGGCAAAAGAAATGTCGAGAAGAAGCTTCCTGAAAAAGGGGGCTGCCGCCGCAATCGGGCTGGCGGTCGTACCCAGCACGGTTCTGGGTAAGAAATTCGGGCATACCGCGCCCAGCGACAAACTCAATATCCTGGGTGTCGGCATCGGCGGTCGCGGCGCTTCGGTATTGAAGGGCCTTGAAAGCCAGAACATCATCGGCCTGTGCGACGTCGACTGGAAATACGCGGAGCATGTCTTCCAGCGTTACCCTGCGGCCAAACGCTACAACGATTACCGCCGCATGTACGACGAGATGCTCAAATCGGCCGATGCGGTCATGGTGGCTACGGCCGACCACACCCACGCGATCATCGCGGCCGACGCCATTACGGCCGGCAAGCACGTCTATTGCGAGAAACCGCTGACGCACACGGTCTACGAATCGCGTCTGCTGACCAAACTGGCCGCCAAGCACAAGGTAGCCACGCAGATGGGCAACCAGGGCGCTTCGGCCGAAGGCGTGCGCAAGGTCTGCGAATGGATATGGAACGGCGAAATCGGCGAGGTGCGCAAGGTCGAGGCCTTCACCGACCGCCCGATCTGGCCGCAGGGGCTGATGCGTCCCGAAAACGACGAGCGCGTGCCCAAGACGCTCAACTGGGACGCCTTCATCGGGCCGGCGCCGATGCGTCCCTACAACTCGATCTATACCCCGTGGAATTTCCGCGGCTGGTGGGATTTCGGTACGGGTGCGCTGGGCGACATGGCCTGCCACATCCTGCATCCCGTTTTCAAGGGGTTGAAACTGGGCTATCCGACCAAGGTGCAGGGCAGTTCGACGCTGCTGCTCTCCGAGTCGTGCCCGACGGCGCAGACCGTGAAGTTCGTCTTCCCGGCACGCGACAACATGCCGAAGGTCGCCATGCCCGAAGTCGAGGTATACTGGTACGACGGCGGCCTGATGCCGACGCGTCCCGCAGGGCTGCCCGCAGGCAAGGATCTCAATGTCAAGGGCGGCGGTGCGATCTTCTACGGTACGAAAGATACGCTGATCTGCGGCTGCTACGGCGCCGATCCCTATCTGGTGTCGGGCCGCGAGCCCAAGTGCCCGCCGGTGATGCGCGAGGTGAAGGAGTCGCACCAGATGGACTGGGTGCGCGCCTGCAAGGAGGACGCCGACGACCGTACACTGTCGGCATCGGATTTCAGCGAGGCAGGCCCGTTCAACGAGATGGTCGTCATGGGCGTGCTGGCCGTGCGTTTGCAGGGACTCAATCAGGAGCTGCACTGGGACGGCGAGAAGATGCGTTTCACGAACATCCCCGCCGACGCTACGATCAAGACGGTCATCAAGGACGGTTTCAGCATCAAGGACGGACACCCCACCTTCAAGAAGACGTGGACCGATCCGGTCAACGCCAACCAGTTCGCCGAGGAGCTTATCAAGCACAACTACCGCGAAGGCTGGAAGCTGCCCGACATGCCGATGTAATTTTTCAGAACCATTTCGTCAGGCCGAGCGCAATCGAGCTCGCTCGAATTGCCGAGGCGAGAAATGGACGAAAGAAATTCAGCCATTTCGTCAAGCCGGGTGCAGAGCCGAACTTGTTCGGGCTGTGCCGAGGCAAGAAAAGGTGTATGAAAACAAACCCAATTTAAAATCATAAAACGAATATGAAAAAGACGATTTTATTCTCTGCATGTGCCGCGCTGAGCCTGTCGATGGTCGCTTGCGGCGGAAACCCCAATAAGGCGAAGAACGCCGAGGCGGCTGCCGAAACGAAGGCAGAAGCGAAAGCCGCTCCCGTCTACAACGTAATCGACAAGCCGCAGGTCGACCTGGCGACGCTTCCGGTCGACAAGGAGGGCTACTACGTGATCTTCGACGGCAAGACGTTCAACGGCTGGCGCGGTTACGGCAAGGACAACGTTCCGGCCAAGTGGACGATCGACGACGGTGCGATCAAATTCAACGGCACGGGCGGCGGCGAAGCGCAGAAGGCCGACGGCGGCGACCTGATCTTCGCGCACAAGTTCAAGAATTTCGAACTCGAATTGGAGTGGAAGATCTCCAAGGGCGGCAATTCGGGTATCCTCTACCTGGCCCAGGAGGTCGAGGCCGAGAAGAACGGCCAGATGAAATTGCAGCCGATCTATATTTCCAGCCCCGAATATCAGGTATTGGATAACGAGAATCACCCCGACGCCAAACTGGGCGTGGACGGCAACCGCAAGTCGGCGTCGCTCTACGACATGATCCCCGCCGTGCCGCAGAACGCCAAGCCCTACGGCGAGTGGAACAAGGCCAAGATCATGGTTTACAAGGGTACGGTCGTTCACGGTCAGAACGGTCAGAACGTCGTGGAGTACCACCTCTGGACGCCCCAGTGGACGGAGATGCTCGAAAACAGCAAGTTCTCGTCGCAGAAGTGGCCGCTCGCATTCGAGCTGCTCAACAATTGCGGCGGCGAGAACCACGAGGGGTACATCGGTTTGCAGGATCACGGCGACGACGTCTGGTTCCGCAACATCCGCGTCAAGGTGCTCGACTAAACGGCCGTTCGTGCGATGAAACGAAAACTGTTTACAGCGGTCTGCTTCCTGCTCGCTGCGGCGATGCTCCCTTCGGGGGCATCCGCCGCAGGCGCGGGGAAGGGGCCCAAGAAGGAGGTCGGCATCCAGCTCTATTCGGTACGCTCGCTCATCGGGGTGTTCGGCAAGAGCGAGGGAGACTATAAGCCCGTGTTGCAGGCGCTCGCCGATATGGGATATACCTTCGTGGAGGCCGCCAGCTACAAGGACGGACTGCTTTACGGAACCCCCCCCCAACAGTTCCGCCGCGACGTAGAGGCGACGGGCATGAAGGTGCTGTCGACCCACTGCACGCTCAACCTTTCGGACAAGCAGCTGGCCACGGGCGATTTCACCGAGGCGCTCAAATGGTGGGACGAATGCATCGCGGCGCATAAGGCCGCCGGCGTGGAGTATATCGTCGTGCCGTCGATGCGGCGTATCGAGACGCTCGACGGGTTGGCGACCTACTGCCGTTATTTCAACGAGGTCGGCGCCCGCTGCAAGGCCGCCGGCATCAAGTTCGGCTACCACAACCACTCGCGGGAGTTCGAGAAGGTCGAGGATCGCGTGATGCTGGACTACATGCTCGAAAATACCGATCCCGACAAGGTCTTCTTCCAGATGGACGTCTACTGGACGGTGATGGGGCAGGCCAGTCCGGTCGACTACTTCACGAAGTATCCGGGCCGTTTCCGGCTGCTTCATATCAAGGATCGCCGCGAGGTGGGAACCATTTCGTTAAGCCGAGTGCAATCGAGTTTACTCGAATTGCCGAGGCGAGAAATGGAGCATGAAAATGAACGTTTTCGATAAGCCGAGCGCAGAGCCGAACTTGTTCAGGTTATGCCGAGGCGGGAAAACGACAGTCGAAGACAAACGTTTCGATAAGCCGAGCGCAGAGTTG
>VOFF01000664.1_pt1 | contig 20001 bp, 28 predicted proteins | sample 5384061 | NCBI WGS metagenome assembly VOFF01 (sample SAMN12384725, study PRJNA508395) | human gut metagenome | isolation source: healthy gut E | host: Homo sapiens
ATATCACAAATGCAGATGCCGGTTGCGGTTTGGTGAAATACGGAAGTTCACTTGTACCGTTCGTCAATAGATTCCCGACCAATACAAGGTTGTACAAACTGATGACCACAAAGCCGGGAGAGGACGGTATCAACCGGGGAAGAATGTAACTTCAATAATCAATTTAAGAGAATGGCACCGGAAATCGTCAATTTGTGGCGTTTTTTAGTGCCGGAAAAGGAGAAAAAATATGTCAGAAATCAGATTTTCATCAAAGGAACACGAAAGGTTTTTTTTTATCAGATGTTAGCAAAATGCGGAAAGCACGACAGTTATTACAGTTCATTTTTTTTATTGTGTGGGAATTTCTGAAGATACCAGAAATCATGTTGACCGCATGTTTGATTTTTAAAGAGCGTTTGATTAAACCGGGAGCACTGCATGAAGGGTGGCAGACAGGCGGTTCGGCACGATTGACCAGACTGGCTTTCAACTTGTGGAATGGATATGTGGAGAAGGGAGAAGAAAGTCTGTCTACCCCATATGAGATGTTCGATTGTGGTTATGCACCATATTTCTATGAAGCAATCCGCATAAAGTACCCGGAATACTGTCGGGACTTGCTACAGGTGAGCAAAAAAAGAAACTAATCATGAACGCTAGATAAAGATTCAAATGGAGGAAAGCGATGGATCGTAAGATAAAAACACGCCAAGTCCATAAGGATATTAAAGTATTAGATAAGACGGTTACAGTGACAGACCATATTAAAGCAGTCTTATGTCAGAACAAAAAAACTGTCATGCAATCGACGGAGAAATCCAGTGATAGAGAGAATAATCCGGTGGGTTATGCAGAAGATGCGGCCAGCAGTATGCTGACCGCATCTTTCACGAAACAGGGCATCAGGTACGTAGACAGGCAGGAAAGATTATTGAACGGAGGAAAGAGAAAGCTTCTGTTTCTTTGGCAGGCGAAGAAACAGTTTACCAGCCGAAAAGAACAAATCCGACCAGTACCGCCTTCAGGCGGGGAAAAGGCACAGGAGCAGGGGAAAAAACTTGCTGTAAAAAAAAAAAATCAAGACTGTTGAGCGGGATAAAGAACCATTAAGACCGGGAAAGCATCGGAGCAGGTTGTAAAGAATACCGGAAAGGGTACCATCAAGACATCTGGAAAATCAGTCAAGACTGCAGAACAGACGGCAAAGACCAGCATTAAGACATCGGAGCAGACTGCAAATGCTTCTGTCCGGGCAATGCATTATTCTATGAAAAAAGCAGAAAAAGCAGTGCAGACAGCAAGGCAGACTGCACAGAATACCAGGATTGCAGTGAAAAAGACAGCAAAAGCGGTAACACATGCAATAAAAGCGTTGATGGAAGCTACAAAAGCATTACTGAGTGCATTGACTGCAGGTGGTTGGATTGCGGTTATGATTTTGATTATCGTCATTTTATTTGGTGGTTTTCTATGCATGACAGGTGGGGATAATTCCAGTACGGTTTCTTCCGTCAGTGCAGAAGTAGAAGCATACGAACCACTAATCCGACAGTATGCAAATCAATATGGCATTGAGAGTATGTGGAACTGATTAAAGCCATTATGATGCAGGAATCAGGCGGGAGAGGACTTGACCCGATGCAGTGTTCAGAAGGAAGCTTTAATACAAAATATCCCAGACAGCCAAATGGAATCACAGATCCAGAGTATTCGATTTCCTGTGGTGTGCAGGAAATAAAAAGCTGTCTGGAACGTGCAGGGGTAAAAAACTCTGGATATGGAAAATATTAAACTGGCATTGCAAAGTTACAACTATGGAAATGGATATCTGGAATGGGCGAAAGCCAGAGGTGGATATACTCTTGCAAATGCAGCAGAATTTTCTGATATGATGGCACAGAGAATGGGGTGGAGCAGTTATGGGGACAAACAGTATGTACCACATGTGCTTCAGTATTATGCATTTGGAAGAATCCCGACAGGCATCGGCAATCAGGCAATCGTTCAGGTGGCAGCATCGCAGGAAGGAAAAAGGCGGAACAACCTACTGGAGTTGGTATGGATTTGGAAGCCGGGTAGAGTGGTGTGCCTGCTTTGTGTCATGGTGTGCAGATCAGAGTGGTTATATCCAGAGTGGAGTCATTCCGAAATTTTCTCTTTGCTCGGACGGTGTGAAATGGTTTGAAAGTAAAGGCAGGTTCGGGACGCCAGTTATACTCCGGCGGCAGGAGATATTATTTTTCTTTGACTGGGGGAAACAATGGAACGATTGACCACGTTGGAATTGTAGAGAGCGTTAGTGGTGGAACCGTAAATACCATTGAAGGCAACAGTGGGGATAAAGTGGCAAGACGGAGTTACAGTATTGGAAGCAGTAATATCTATGGATATGGTAGATTGGAAAAATAGGAATGCTGTTTTAATTTGTAAAAGTGATATTGATTTTGCATATCGTAGAATAATTAAGACAAAAATTAATTTATATAGAGTAGTAGAATTTAGAGAGCCTGGTTTCGATTATATATTTGAAACCAGGCTTGTTTTGATACCATTAATAAAGTAACAATATGAGAAGAGTGATAAAGAGATGTTTCTATTATTCTCTGAAAGTTTTTGAAAATATGAAAGAGCCAAATATAACTGTGTAACAGAATGCAGCTAAAGGTGTTGAAAAAGATAAGCTTTTTGTCTGTTAATTGCCATAAATCTAATAAATTATTATTAAAATAATGAAGTATTACAGCTATCCATATAGTGGAGGTTCGTTTGTAAATCCAACAATCATAAATATTAGAACTAAAGATTATTAAGGATCTAGTAAAAGAAGAGCAAATGGTATTGTATTGGGATTTAAGTAATAGTCCAAAGGAAGATGAAAAAAATATTTTAATAATCCCTAAAAAAAATAATAGATTTGTAAATACCATATTTTTTGTGTAAGTAAAGGGGAATAGATAGTATCCCCAACCATATTCTTCGCCCCAATATAGAATATAGGTGAGTAAAAAGGTCAATATTAGTTCCGGTAATCTATTCCAATTTGCTAGAGGAATTGTTAATTGAGTTAAATCGTGAGTAGCAAAATAGTCACAAAAGAACTCTAATCTAACCATTAATGAAAAAAGAAAAAAAAAACATATTGTATATTTTAAAATTTCTCTAATGGAAATATCATCGGTTAATCCAGTATGCTTCCGATTTTTGTCTGGAAGAGTGAAAAAGAATATAAAGGCTAATTAAAGAACCTAAAACGACCAATGTTTTAAAAAAATTAGCTTATTATTATACGGGAAAAAAATAAAGAAAATATTGTATATAAAAAAATTAAAATAAAGTAAAAGGTAAAAAAGTAAAAAGAAAGTATTGGCTTTGTTATATGGAAATACCGAATTAGTAGCGAACAAAGCACTTAAAGCCGGTAGGAGCATTACTAGAATGTAATTCGATGGGATATATGTCCGATTTGTTATATGGACATATAAATATACAATAATGAAAAAAAAACAGTTCAAAACTATATAAAAAAGTAAAAAAACGAAAAATAGGTGATTCTTTGTATTTGAAGTTTTTCATAATATTTTCCTCCTTCAATAGCAACATGTGATTATTTAATAAAAAATAATTATTATTTTTACGTAATAGTACAAATGCAAAAGGAAATAAGACATATCAAATAAACTGAATGGAGTTATAAATATACAATACAGCGTAAACGGTACCATGTCAACTTATTTTTTTTAGATTCGAAAGTTGCAAAATAAAAAATATTCCGTGTGTAGCGGTAATTATTACATTAAAAAAAAAATATTATCAGTTAAATGATAAAAAAAACAAGAAAATATGCTATAGAATTGATGACTATTTTATCAGAAATAGTCAGTAGCATAATAAAATTCATTGTTTGCAAATAGAATAAGAAACAACAAAATAATGTGAGTTATTTTATAAGATGAGGTGAAAAAAATGAAGTACTATATTAACAATTGCTTTTTTGTAAGAGTAACAAATGAAAGCATAGAAAAAAAGAGATATGTTAAAAAAATGTATAAGGGAGAAATTAGCATAAATGACTTTATTGAGATGAATCCTCAATTTTTAGAAGCATTAATGAATTCAAACTATTTATTGTATCAGTTGATAAAGGATAATCAGGTTAGTGAAAACCAAAAAGAAAACTATAGCACGATATTTTCAAAGAAGTATTATTAGACCTACTCCGTATGGGCTATTTGCGGGGATTACAACTGGAAATTTTGGTGAATATACAGATTTTTGTAGAAAAAGTATTGCACATAAAGTGAGTATGATTGATTCAGAATGGTTTTATTTGATGATTAAAGAAATAGAAGAGACACTTATTAGTTTGGAGAAAATCAAATTAAAATATAATAATCAATGTATTATTTCAGGAGAAAAAATTATAAATCCTTATTTGTGTATTCAAAATAATAATACCGACCAAGATAAAACACAAAAATTATTGCTAGATATACTGAACAAGTAAAAAAAGGATTGTCAAGTTGACTAGTGAGTGGAAAGATTTTAAAGAGATAAAAGAATATTTAATGGAAAAAAAATCCAGAAGTAGAAGAGAAAGTGATTTTAAAATTTATAAAACAGTTAATAAAAAATGAAATATTAATTTCAGAATGTAGAATTGCAATAACAGAAAAAGATTTGTTGAAAGAATTAATAAAAGTGTTAGAACAATATAACGATATAGATGTTGTAAAAAAAATGGTAGATAGTTTAAAAGCAAATTGATCTGCTACATAGAAGATATGATAACGCAGATTCAATCCAAAGTATAAAGATATATGATGAATTGCACGATAAAATGCAGAAAATACAGAAGAGTGAAAATTCTTTGAATGTATTATTGGGAATTGATACATTTACTAATAATATTTCTAAAAATATAAAGAAAGAATTAGAAGACTTTTTAGATATTTTGGTGATGTCAGTAATTGATGACAATGAAAGTAAATATTTAAAGCAATTCAAAATGAAATTTACAGAAAAATATGGAGAAAATAGGGAAATCAATTTGCTTGAGCTTATGGATGAACATATGGGATTAGGGGGAATCCATATAAATATTATGAAAATATTATAGAAAATTCATATAAAAAGACTGAAGCATTAAAAGATTATATAAAAAATCAAATATTTTGGGCAGTAAAAGAAAAGAAAAACAAAATATATCTTTCAAAAAGTGATATAGTTGCTATAAATGATCAGTATTCTGAGAAAACTATAGAATACTCGAAATCATTTGAAATTAATGCTAGTATTCTGGCAAAAACGGCTGAAGACATAGACAATGGCAATTATAAAATTAGAATTGCGCCATGTTGTGCTTCGGAAGGAGCTGGGAGAATGATTAATAGATTTTATAATACAATAAATGACGAAGGGAAAAATGAGCTTAAAAAAAAATTTATGAAGAATTAGAAGAAAAAATGTATGATGATGTAGATAATGCAGATATAACTTATTTGTCACATCAATTGAGAACAGGGAATATATGTAGTGGAAAAAGAAATTATAGGTACTCTGTTAGTATTGGCACAGCGGAGGAAGATAAAAATAAAGAATTAAAGTTATCACAAATATCGGTGGGGTATGATTCGATAACTAATCGACTTTATTTGAAAAAAAAAATAAAATATCTGGGAAGAAACTGAGAATTGTGTCTGATAATATGCTTACAATGAATGTAGAACATTATGTTGTAAGATTTTTGAGAGAGGTTACATTTGCGAATGAAAAGCATCCAAGCTTTTTTTGGAGTCTTTTTCGGAATTAGATTATAGGTATATTCCTGAGATAATGTATAATTGTATAATTATATATCCTGAAACTTGGAAAGTTTATAAACAAGACATTTTAAACTGGAATATATTTGACGATTTTAGAAAAGAATTCGACAAAAATATATGGGAAAATGGAAAATACCTAAAAAAATAAATCTTTTAGAAGGAGATCGTTACTTAGAATTTGATCTTGAGTTAATGGAATGCTGGAAAGATTTATATCAAGAGATGAAAAGAATTATCGAAAGAACAGGAGTTTGCATAATTCAGAAAAGTAATGTGGATAATGAATGTTGTATTCGAATGGGATTTAGGAGAAATTAAAATAATACTTTAATTAATTTTGAGTAGTATTGGAAAAAAAAATTACGTAAATTAACCTAATTGTTACATGAAGCTATAAAAAGAAAAAAAAACTTATAATAATAACCAGATTGGAAAATTAATTGCAAACTTATGGGAAGAGCAATGAAAAACAAAATGAAAAAAGAACATATCAAAAATATTGGCAATATGTGCAATGGTTATGAGTGTTACAATAGCTAATCAGAATTGTGTATTTATTTATCATCAAGAAGAAAAAACCTGACGAATTAAGAAGGCTGAGAAGATTTTGATAAATAAAATGGCTGATATACTTGCTTGTTTTGTAATAAAAAAATAGCGAAAAATATAATGGGAAAGATGAGTATGTCATACTTAAATATGGATTTCAAACAATACTGGAAGTTTTAATTTGCAGTGTATCATGTATTACAATTGCATATTTCTTAAATATGTTTTGGGAATGCATTATGCTTTTGGGAATATTTTTATTGCTTAGATCATATAGTGGAGGCATTCATTTAAAAAAGTTTTATCAGTGCTATATATGTTCTAATATAGTAATTATTACCATATTATTACTTTCTAAATCAAAAAAATTTTATCATGCAGAGTAAGCATGGCTATTGACACAATATTTTCAGTTTATATTTTGTATACAAAGCCAATTGGTGTATTAGATGAAGAGGAGCTTGCGTATTTCAAAAAAAAGAAAATAGAAAAAAAGAATAATTATTATAAATTTGATAAATATGTTATTTCTTTTAAAAAATAAGTTAATGTATTGTTCAGTAATAGAATATGGGTTAATTAGGATAACGGTGTCAATGTTTCTTGGGAAAATTAGTGATTTGTAGCATAAAGCGGTAAATTAAAAGACACTTTATTGAAATTTCAAAGCTAGTTTTTGGTATACGTTGATATACGGTAAAATATTTGTGTTGGAGAACTTGGTGGAATGAAATGGAGCGATATAGATTTTAAAAAAGAAAGTAGTTCACGTCAGACGTTCCTTGAGTTGTAGTTATTATAATGGAGAAAAGAGAATGATGCTTGTAACTCCTAAAACGGTAAATTCAAGCAGAGAGATTCCGTTTTTAGGAGAAATGGAAGAAATATTAAAAGCTCAGAAGAAAAAACAGAATAAGCTAAAAGAGGAACTGGGCAGTCGCTGGAGAAGTACGGATGATTTAAAAGATTTGGTATTTACAACAGGCATGGGAAGTCCCTGCGTCAGATATGTTGTAGAGAAAGAAAAAAAAAAAAGGCTTTAAAGAGAATGAGAGAAAAAAGAAGGAGTTCTGGCAGTACAAGAAAATAGAGAACCCAGAGAGATCAGGGACTTTCACCCACATAGTTTACGACATACGTTTGCTACAAGATGCTTTGAAAAGAAAATGGAACCGAAGGTTGTCCAGAGGTTGATGGGACATTCGAGTATCAGCATCACATTAAACATTTATACACATGTCTTGGATAATATAATGGAAGAAGAAATTAAGAAATTTGGAGTGGCGAAGACACAGACACCGGAAGAATATTATAATGAAGAAATTCGAAGGGCTAGAATTTCGGCTATGAGTCACTGCTGATTATAAAGTTGGGGTGCGAAAATACTCCCCAACTTTATAATTCCCCAAATAAGAAAAAATGAAATTGAAATCAAGCAACAAATGCTCAGAATCATTCCCCAACTTAAAAAATTGGGGAACACAGGAAATCGTCAATAAGCTAGAAAGAGAAATTCCTTTGAAAGTGGTGATAAATACATAGCTGTATTATATATAGGTAGTAATACAGGCAGGAATCTAAATTCAGAAGTTCGCAAATCATAGCTGGAATGTAATCCAAAAGTCGCAAATCAGATGAACGCATAATCTTACAGTTCGCATAAGAATTTGAACCGTAATTTTATCATGTAAATCAATGAAAAACCTTGAATTTCCTATGAAAATGGGATGATTCAAGGTTTTTTTTGCGTTTAGTTTTTATGACATTATAGATTTCATAACTTGTTTCTTATCTTTCGGTATTCTCTTGGCGAATATCCTTTCAGCTTGTGAAAAAGCCGACTGAAATAAAGCTGGTTATCATATCCGACAATCTTAGAAATCTCATTGATGGAATAAGTTGTTGTTTCAAGTAACATCTGAGCATTGTTGATGCGGATTCCCACAATAAATTGCATTGGTGTAGAACCGGTATATTTTTTGAAATTTCGGATAAACCAGCTGACACTCATGCCTCGTGAGGCAGCATAATCATCAATATTGATATTTTGATTGTAGTTTTCACTGAAAAAGGTAACAGCATTATCCATCTCATGATCAAGGTATTCATTTTTTAGTATGTGCTCTCTTGTCAGTTCCCGGTGGAAACTGATCAGAAGATGACGTAGCAAAAGGACAAGCATTTCCTCATAATTATCTTGACAGCGTTGGAGCTCGATAATGATACGTTTGAAAATTTGTTCATATTCATTAGATGTACCCACTTGAAAGACACGTTCTTTATCCGGAAATCCATACTGACGCAAGATATTTTTTTCACATTGCTACCTGTAAAATGAATCCAGTATACTTCTGTCTTATCTTCTCCATAATATTCATATTTCTGAAGTTCCTTCGGTCTGTACAGTACAATGTTGCCGGCTGGAACAATCGTTTCGTTATTTACATTATCAAAATGAAAATGCCCACAACCAGCAGTGATATAGATAATCTGATAATCTAGACGCCCCCCTTGGACGGTAGGTAGGAAGTTTGAATGTCTGGAAAGGCGATAAGTGCCACAGCTTCCTACAATCAGTGGACGACTTTTGTTTTTGAAATCCATATGTGAGTGGTTCAAATAACCGGTGTTCAAATACATAGGACAGCACCTCTTTTCGCACTTTTTATCATTGTATCATTTAGTGCATATTTTATCCAATCCAATTCATAGACATATTTTGCAGAATAAGATAAGCTATATATAGTATAACTAAGGAACGTAAACAAAAAGTAAAGTATCAGGTTTGCTTTAGGGAAACAAAGAACAAAAAAGTATATGTATTGGAGGAGAGCTATTTATGATCGTACCACGTTATTATGAAAATCTAAGCGTACTGCACGAAAACACAATGCCAGCCAGAGCCTATTATATTCCGGCATCCAGAAGAATGGATAACTTGGTGGAACACAGAGAAGAGTCAGATCGTATGCAGTTATTGAATGGAACTTGGAAATTCCAGTATTTTAACAGCATCTATGACATTCAGGATTCTTTCTTTGAGAAGAATTATGATACAGAAAATTTTGATGAGATTCAGGTTCCAAGTGTATGGCAGATGGCTGGATATGATACACACCAGTATACAAACATCCGGTATCCATTTCCGTTTGATCCACCATATGTGCCACAGGACATTCCGTGTGGAGCTTATGTACATACATTTTAAGTACAGCAGAGATGAGAAAGCATCAAAATCTTTTTTGAACTTTGAAGGAGTAGACAGCTGCTTTTATGTATGGATCAATGGCTCTTACATAGGATACAGCCAGGTTTCACATATGACCAGTGAGTTTGATGTTACCGATGTACTTCAGGATGGAACGAATACGGTGGCAGTGTTGGTAATGAAATGGTGTGATGGTTCCTATTTGGAAGATCAGGACAAATTCCGTATGAGTGGTATTTTTTCGGGATGTGTACATTTTGAAACGCCCAAAAGAGGCAATCAGTGATTATCATATTAAAACAAGAATTGAGGATATGCTTGCGAAAGTAGAAATTGAAATGAAATTCTACTCTCCCTTAAATGTAAAAATTTCGATTGAAGATAGAAACGGAGCAGTTGTAGCACTAGGAAGTATTGCTGAAGAAGGAACAGCTGTATTAGATATTGCAAGTCCGGAACTTTGGAATACAGAAAATCCATATCTATATAAACTGATTCTTGAAACAGAGAATGAAGTAATTGTAGATCACATTGCATTAAGAAAGATAGAGATTAAAGACCAGGTCATTTACCTAAATGGACAGAAGATTAAATTCCGTGGAGTCAATCGACATGATTCCGATCCGGTTACTGGATTTACAATCAGTCTGGAACAGCTCACAACCGATCTTACGTTAATGAAGCAGCATAATTTTAATGCGATCCGTTCCAGCCACTATCCGAACGCACCATTTTTCTATGAAATGTGTGACAAGTATGGATTCATGGTGATAGATGAAGCAGATATTGAAGCTCATGGTCCATTTATGATCTACAGAAAAGAAGACACCGATTACAATCGATTCAAGCGATGGAATGAGAAGATTGCGGATGATCCGGCATGGGAAGAAGCAATCGTTGATCGCGTAAAACTCATGGTGGAACGTGACAAAAATCGTTTCTGTATTGTTATGTGGTCAATGGGAAATGAGAGTGCTTATGGCTGCAACTTTGAAAAAGCACTGGAATGGACGAAGAATTTTGATCCAGACCGCATCACACAATATGAGAGTGCAAGATACCGTAATTATGATGAAACATATGATTATAGCAACTTGGATGTGTACAGTCGTATGTACCCGGCACTTTCCGAGATTCAGGAATATCTGGATAAGGACGGAAGCAAACCCTTCCTTTTGGTAGAGTACTGTCACAGTATGGGAAACGGACCTGGAGATTTTGAAGATTACTTCCAGATGATCCAGGATAATGATAAAATGTGCGGCGGCTTTGTCTGGGAATGGTGTGACCATGCGATTGCTCATGGAACTGCTGAGAATGGAAAGACTATATATGCTTATGGGGGCGACCATGGCGAAGGAATTCATGATGGCAACTTCTGTATGGATGGATTAGTATATCCGGACAGAACAGTACATACAGGACTTTTGGAATACAAGAATGTTTATCGTCCGGCAAGGGTTATTTCCTATGACAAAGAAAGCGGAGAACTGGTGCTTCATAACTACATGGATTTTGATGACTTGAAAGATTATGTGAAGATCAGTTATGAACTGACGCAGGACGGGCTTGTAATCAGCAAAGGTAAACTTCCAGAAGTTTCAGCAGCACCACACAGTGAAGGAAAAATAAACCTTAAAATCAATGTGCCAGAGAGTGGAAAATGTTATTTAAAATTTATTTACCATCTGAAAAAGGAATTGCCACTGTTGGATGAAGACCATATTCTTGGATTTGATGAAATTGAGGTAAGCAAAGACGGTGCAAAATGTAAACTTGCTGAGAAATGGCTACAAAAAACAGCAGTGGACTCTGAGTTACAGGTAAATGAAAATGATACACAGATTCATATCAAGGGGCGTGAATTTGCTTATACCATAGACAAACGTACTGCACTCTTTACAGAGATGAAATTCGCAGGGCGGGAATACTTGAACCATCCGATGAAATTAAATATTTGGAGAGCTCCAACAGATAACGATATGTACATCAAGTCTGAATGGAAGAAAGCCCACTATGATAAGGCTTACACAAGAGCCTATACGACAGAGGTTGTGCAGGGAAAACATGGTGTGAAGATTACAAGCCATGCTTCCGTTGTGGCAGAGACAGTACAGAAGATTCTTGATGTGACGATTACATGGAAAATAGAAGCTGCTGGAAAGATTGATGCAGATATTGCAGTAACAAAAGACGATGAATTCCCGGATCTTCCGAGATTTGGTGTGAGGATGTTCCTGGATAAAAAACTTTCAGCTGTAAGATACTTTGGAATGGGACCACAGGAAAGTTATTGTGATAAACATCAGGCTGCGAGCCACGGTTTGTACCGGGCAGATGTAGGGGATTTACATGAGGACTATATCCGTCCACAGGAAAATGGAAGCCATTATGATTGTGAATGTGTAGAGCTTAACAACAGCCGATATGGAATTGTGGTATCTGCGGAAAATGCCTTCTCATTCAATGCTTCTTATTATACGCAGGAAGAACTTGAGAAGAAAACGCATAATTATGAACTGACAGAATCAGATAGTGTAGTATTTTGTGTTGACTATGCACTAAATGGCATTGGCTCTAACAGTTGTGGTCCAGTTGTATTGGAGCAGTACCGATTTGATGATGTATTATTCCGGTTCCAGTTTACACTGATACCGTATATAAAGGGATAATAAAGTTTATGTAACCCGTAAACAAAGGAAAGAGAGTCTGATTGCAATGTAAAGTCCGGATATACAGAGCAATCAGACAAAAACAGAGAAAAAACTAGAATTAGACATCATACTCTGTTAGACATCTTGAAATTCTAAGTGCGATGAAGATGAGGAGCAAAGAAATTCGATGGAAGAAAAAAAAGTATTTGAAATGGTATAACAAAAAAATTGGATATGGATCAGGTGATATTGCAGGTAATGTAGTCTATGCGTTCCTGACATCTTTCATGATGGTCTATCTGACGGACTCGGTAGGACTTGCTGCAGGTGTCGTGGGTACCCTGATTGCCGTATCAAAACTATTTGATGGTTTTACGGATATATTTTTTGGATCAATGATTGACAAAACACACAGTAAAATGGGAAAAGCGAAGCCATGGATGCTATACGGATACATTGGTTGTGCCATTACGCTGGTCTGCTGCTTTGCAATACCAGTCAGCTTTGGAACAACGGCTAAATACGCATGGTTCTTTATTTCTTATACACTGTTAAATGGTGTGTTTTATACAGCAAACAATATTGCTTACTCAGCACTTACGTCACTGATTACAAAGAACAGCAAAGAGCGTGTACAGATGGGATCTTACCGTTTTATTTTTGCATTTTCAACAAGTCTTCTGATTCAGGCGATTACAGTTGGATTTGTAGATAAATGTGGTGGAGATGCTGCGGCATGGAGAACGGTTGCTATTATCTATGCAATCATTGGTCTGGTCGTAAATACGATTTCAGCACTTTCTGTTAAGGAACTTCCGGAGGAAGAACTTAATGAAGGAGAAGTAAAGAATGATAATGAAAAGTATGGAATGGTACAGGCATTCAAGCTTCTTGTCAAAAACAAATATTACATGATGATTTGTGGAACATATATTTTACAGCAGTTATATGGTGCCATGATTGGAGCTGGCATTTATTACATGACATGGGTACTGAAAAATAAGAATTTGTTTGGACAATTTGCATGGGCAGTAAATATTCCACTGATCATTGCCTTGATTTTCACACCGACATTAGTTGGTAAGTGGAAAGGTATGTATAAACTGAACTTAAGAGGTTACGTCTTAGCAGTCATCGGTAGAGCACTTGTTGTTGTTGCAGGATATATGGGCAGTGTTCCGCTGATGATGGCATTTACAGCTCTTGCAGCCTTAGGTCAGGGACCATGGCAGGGGAGATATGAATGCAGTTATCGCATCTTGCTCTGAATACACTTATCTTACGCAGGGAAAGAGAATTGACGGAACGATGTACTCTTGTACTTCTCTTGGTGTAAAAATCGGTGGAGGTATTGGAACCGCTGTTGTTGGATGGATGCTTGAGTTCAGTGGATATGTCGGAACAAATGCAACTCAGCCACAGTCTGCACTTGATATGATGCAGTTCATGTATCTTTGGCTTCCGTTAATCTTTGATGTATTGATTATGTTTGCACTTTCAAGAATGAATGTAGAAGATGCAAATAAAAAAAACTGAAAGCAGAAAAAGGAATTGCTGCAGATGAAGTAACAGATGCATTAGACATAAATTAGAATTGACAGGAGAAAGCGTTGTCTGGTCGTTGCTCGATGAGACAGTGCTTTTTTTCTATATATAAAGTGATAGAACTGTATTTTGAAAAAAAAAAGGACCACTTCATTTTTTTGTGAAATGGCCTTAAGAAAATATTCAGTTTTTCACAAAATAGTCCTTTTAGTATTTATACATGGTAAGGATGCTCAAAATATTCAGTGTAGAATACTAAAAGGTCATTCAGATATTTTTTTAGGTTGCTCATTTGCAATTCCTCCTTTCCTTATTTACAAGTTGATTATAAGATAGGTGTAAAAAGGATTGCTTGCCAAATCGAAAGAAGATATAGTCAAATGTTGCAAAGGGGAGTATTTCATGCAGTTAAAATATGTTGACACAAAAGAGGAGATTATAGCAATAAATAGGAAGTCAAAACATATTGAACCACATCTTCATAATGCACTGGAGATCGTTTGTGTAACAAGTGGAGCATTAGAACTTGGTGTCGGACAGGAACTATACCATATGGAAAAAGGAGATATAGGCTTTGTATTTCCAGATGTTATTCATCACTATCAGGTACTGACACCCGGTGTAAATAAAGCGACTTATCTGATTGCATCGCCATTTACGATAGCCAAATTTGCAGATATCATGCAATCCATGGCTCCTGAATACCCAATCATCAAAGCGGAAAAGGTTGAACCAGAGGTATATAGGGTTATAAATGCAATTTTAGAGACAGAACAGTCGGATATTACTGTTGCACAGGCATATCTTCAAATTGTGTTGGCACGCTGCATAGGAAAATTAAATTTGGTAGAAAAGAGCAATGTGGGGAGCAACGATCTTATTTACCAGACAGTTTCCTATATATCAGCAAATTTCAAGAAGAAGTTTTCGTTGGAAGAGATGGCAAAAGACCTGGGCGTGAGCAAATATGTTTTATCCAGACTCTTTTCCAAGACATTCCATAGAAACTTTAATCAATATCTTAACGATGCAAGGCTGAACTATGCATGCCATCGTTTGGAAAATACGAGTGATTCTATTACAAACATTTGTCTGGATAGTGGATTGAAAGTCAGAGAACATTTAACGAGTGATTATCGGAGTATTTAAAGAAAGATATAGAAAAATATCACCGAGTGATTATTGTTCGGAGGCGTGGCATGTGGATGTCCTGGCTGGTGCAAAGAGAGCTGTGTTGGTTAAGCGGTGAGAAAGTATTCGAAGACGCAGCAAAAGAATTTTCTACATGCCCTTCCGGACAGAGAGGCGGAGACCTTGGAGAATTCGGCAAAGGACAGATGGTCAAGGAATTTGAGGATGCAGCATTTGCAGCAGAGATTGGGCATGTAGTCGGACCTGTGAAAACACAGTTCGGATATCACCTGATTAAAGTTGAGGAGAAAAAAAAGATGCGGCAGAATCCAGCTTTGACGAGGTGAAAGAACAGATCAAGAGCCAGCTCAAACAGCAGAAACAGGGCGATGCTTACAGCAAAAAAGTAGCAGAACTGACAGAGAAATATAAAAGAAAAATAAAGTGAAAAATTATGGTAGCTGCTCAACAAAGGCGGGCGAAAAAAAAAGTATAAGATTCAAAATAGCTGGCTTAAAATGCTGTAAGGCATTTGATTAGCAAAAAGTAAAATTGCCAGGAATAGAATATTTGCAACTGTAAATAAAGTGAAATATTTTCCACGCAGGTGAGGATTCTCTTTTGCAATGTATTTAAAGCTAATGAGGCTTGCCATAGAGGCAATCAGTGTTCCAAGTCCGCCGATATTGGTGCCGATGATCAAGGATGTGTAGTTATTTGCAAAACCAGACAGCAGAATCGCAGCTGGCACATTGCTCATGACCTGGCTTGCCAGAATTGCAGTGATTGTCTCACGTCCGGTCATAATACTGCTGAGAAAATGGCTGAACTGAGAAATACGTCCAAGGTTTCCAATAAAAATAAATAATGCAGTAAAGGTTGCCAGAAGAGAGTAATCGACTTTCCCAAGCAAAGTGTGGTTGCGAATTATGACATAAAGAACAACCAAAAGGAGCGGAATCCGAAAGTCGAGAATATGTGCAACGGTCAGGAGACAGGCTGCAAAAAGTAACAAGTATGCAACGAGATATTCTGTTTTTCGGTTTGCAGTACTTTTCAGAATATTTTCCCTATGATGTTCGGAAGTATTAGAAAATGACAGGGATATATCGTTCTTTTTGCTCATTTTTGGAGCTTTGGATGCGGCAAACCTAATCCAGAACAGTAACAATATCAAGGAAACGACAGAATAAGGAAGCATTAATCGTATTAATGCGAAAGCAGACATATCAGCCTGGGCGTAAAGATAAAGATTCTGTGGATTTCCGATAGAGTCAGCATACTTCCGAGATTTGCAGCAATCGTCTGCATGACAACTACTTTTATAAGCCAGTATTCGGTCAGTTCTTCCGGTAATTTATGCAACATGATGAGTGCTAAAGGCACAAATGTAATCAGAGCAACATCATTTGTAATTACCATAGAAAAAAAAAACACAACAGTACGAGCAGTGTTACAATTGCTTTTTGTTCCGTGGGCTTTTAACAACATTTTTTCTGCCAGAAAATCAAAAACGCCAATCTCTTTCAGCCCTGCTACAATTGTCATCAGACAAAATAAAAGACCGAGGGTTCGAAAATCAATATAAGAAATATAAGTGTGGTCGGTTTTTATCCAGAACATCGAAAAAACAGCCAGAATCACAGAGATAGATAAAACAGTCTCTTTCTGGAAAAATGAGTATAATTTTCGTATCATTTGTAAAAAAATCCTCTCTTAAAATGAAATCACCAGATGCAAGTATAACATAGGGAGCAAAAAGAAGTCATGTGGATTATTTTGAATTAGTGTCAGATTCAAGAATGCCTCGGCATTCTTGCTTGAGGTGCGCGTCATGCAATTGCATGACATACTTCTACTGCGCACCTCTGCAATCCTGCCGAAGGCGATCAAAGAGCTGGTCGAAGGGCGAATTATAACATGATTGATAACGTCCTCAACAATATGCCACCGAAGAAAGAACCTTATCTGGAATATTTTGCCACAAAATGTGATGAGTTTCATGATATGGGAGCATATGAAAAAAAGTACCGATGTTAATCAGATAGCTGCAGTCTATGAAAAATATAGGGGAGAATCCAGAAACAGCTTATCTCGGATGATATGCAGCAGATGCTTGAGGATGGCGAAATCGACATGGTAACATCTGCCCGCAAAACACCGGACAGAGAAGAAAAGTTTGATTTTTCACGTCAATCGGAACCAATCATGGGATGCTGACCGTCCGCAGTGACAACAGCACGATTGTGGACGGCAATTACAGCACTTTACAACGGTATGCGTGTGGCGCTTTTGAACGGAAACATTTGGCGAAACCTTTGGATATTGAAAAGATGAAAAAAAAGACTATTAAAAGTATTTGTTCCTAATATAGGGAGAAAGTAAATGAATAGCATAGTTATTGAAATGAATATTATTTGAGATTCGGGATAAATTGTGAAATGCAGACAAACAAGAAAAATAAAAATATAATAGGTATTATACAGAGTTTCCTTATATTGATACTAGTGGTTCTTGTTATTTTTATGATGATTCAGATTAGCAGGCTGCAGGGGACAGCACGCGTAATAAATTATGCAGGTCTGGTACGTGGAGCTACACAGCGCGAAAGTAAAATTAGAAATTACAGGAAACCAAAATGATGAATTAATTAAATATTTGGATGATATTCTTCTTGATTGAGATATCAGGATGGACATTATAATCTGGTAAAACTCAATGACGAAGAATATCAGGGAAAATTGAAAATCCAGAGTGATTACTGGGATAAATTGAAAACAGAAATTGAAGCAGTAAGAAACAAGGGATACGAAAAATACAGACATTGTTAATATGAGTGAAATATATTTTCACGGCAGCAGATGAAACTGTCTCTGCCGCAGAAAAGCTATTCAGAAAAGATTGCTATAAAGATCCGTACCATAGAGCTTTTTGTCGGCACTTGATATGTTGATTCTGGTGATATTGGTTATTATGCAGACTCTAAAGGCAATGCAGATGGCAATGCAAAACAGACTGCTGGAACAGAAAGCATTCGTAGATGCCCATACTGGGCTGCCAAATAAAAATGCCTGTAATGAGCTTCTTAATAAAAAAGATATAATTACAGATTCTACAGCATGGCTAATGTTTGATTTAAATAATCTAAAAACTGTAAATGATACAATGGGACATTCCGCAGGAGATCGGTTAATAAAGAATTTCTCAAAGCTTTTTGCGAAGTGTTATTCCAGAAAAGGATTTTGTTGGAAGATATGGCGGAGATGAGTTTATAGCAGTCATTTATCATACAAATGAGGCGGAAATTAAGGAAATATTAAAAAGTTTTGTACAGAGCTACAAAAAAGATAGATTAAATAGTTATGAAAATCAAATACCAATCGACTATGCATGCGGATGGGCATTATCCTCCAATGATATGGCGTGTACAATGCAGATGTTATTGGATGATGCAGATGCTTATATGTATAAAGAATAAACAGTTATGTAAGAAATATAATTAGCATTCTTATGAAAGTGATTAAAAAACTATCGATAGGGAGTGTCTTTTTTTTATTTATAGGATTTCTAAAGACCACAAGAATAAAGGAAATAGAAAATATGAATAAAATTATCTGGAAGCTGAAAATGGAAATCAGGCAATCCAGATGATAGGAGAAAATATTGAAATTGATCTGATGCTTTTGGACCTCAATATGCCACAGATGAATGGCTTTGAAGTCTTGGAAATAATGAAAAGAAGCCAGTGTATTGCTGAAACTCCTGTAATCATGATATCCTCTGAAGATGCTGTTGATACTATGCGTAAAGCCTATGAGCTGGGTATCACCGATTATATCACACGGCCTTTTGACTCTGTTATCGTAAAGAAAAGAGTCCAGAATACACTGGCACTTTATGCGAACCAAAAGCGTCTGGTAAATGTGGTTGTAGACCAGGTTTATGAAAAAGAAGAAAACAACAATATTATGCTCAGGATTCTGAGCAATGTATTAGGGTCATGCAACAGTGAGAGCAGCGAACATATTTTTTCATATCCGTACTGCGACGGAAATGATGCTGAGACAACTGATAAAAATAACGGACGTCTATCATCTGACGGAGACCGATATTGCTATAATCACAACGCGCTTTTCGCTTCATGATATCGGTAAAGTGGGTATTCCGGAAGAAATACTGAATAAACCGGGCAGGCTGACGGATGAAGAGTTTAAGATTATGAAAACCCACAGTGAGATAGGCGCATCCCTGATCCGGGATATGCATTTTTTACAAGATCATCCACTGGTACATACTGCATGGGAAATTTGCAGATGGCATCATGAAAGATGGATGGAAAGGGTTACCCGGATGGTCTGAAAGGTGAAGAAATACCAATTTCTGCACAGGTGGTGTCTATTGTGGATGTTTATGATGCTCTTTTACCAGTGAACGATGTTATAAGAAAGCATTTGAGCATGATACCGCAATCAAGATGATTCTGGACGGGCAAATGCGGGCAGTTTAATCCAGTTCTTCTTAAATGTCTGAAAGAACTCAGCCTTCAATTTTCCAGAATGTTTACTAATAAACCAGATGATAATAAACAGTATTATGAAGCGCAGAGACTCTCTGACGAAATATTAAAGGAAAAAAGTCTTTACCTCGTAAAAAATTATTCGCAGTGTGTCATTAAGCTCATGCAGGAAAAGATAGAGTTTTTTTAAAATGGACAGTGGCAAAATTTCCATTGAGTATAATGCAATTTCAGGTCGGCTGATTATAATTAACGGAAACCAGCAGATACTGTGTCAGAGAGATGATCCGAAGTTTGATATATTCAAACTGTTCGAAGTAAGCAGTGAAGCTATTCAACATATCAGAGCGTTACTGGACCAGACATCAATACAGAATAAAGAGGTTTCATTGCACGTAATGGCAAAAGTAGAGAACAAAAGGCAGATGTATGCTCTGAAGCTGCATACCTTCTTCACGAAAAGTTACAGCGAAGGATTTTATTCAGGACAATTTACTGGCTGTCTCACTCATAGTTGGAATCCTATTTTGTTGTTCTGTGTATAATTCTTGATTCTTTGAAAAAATCAAAACGTGCGGAAGAAAAAATCCAAGA
>VOFF01000821.1_pt1 | contig 20001 bp, 30 predicted proteins | sample 5384061 | NCBI WGS metagenome assembly VOFF01 (sample SAMN12384725, study PRJNA508395) | human gut metagenome | isolation source: healthy gut E | host: Homo sapiens
TCTCCTTCTGCTTGGTCTCCAGCAGAGTATCGATCTCGTCGGTAACGGACTTGGTGACCTTGTCAAGATCCTTCAGCAGGCGATCGCCTTCGTCCTCACCCATCTCGCCGTCCTTGACGGCCTTGTCGATGGTTTCCTTGGTCTTACGGCGAATGTTGCGCACGGCGACCTTGCCATCTCGGCCTTGCCCTTGGCGAGCTTGACGTATTCCTTACGACGATCCTCGGTGAGTTCCGGCATGGTCAGACGGATGACGTTGCCATCACGGTTCGGGCTGATGCCGAGATCGGAGTTGCGCAGGGCCTTTCGACGGCACCGGCCTGGGAAGCGTCAAACGGGGTGACGGACAGGGTGCGCGGTTCGGGAACGCCGATGGAGGCTACGGCCTTAATCGGGGTGGGGGCACCATAGTAGTCAACGGTGATGCCGTTGAGCAGGGCCGGGTTGCGCGACCGGTGCGGATGCCGGAGAAGTTTTTCCTTGGTGTTTTCCACGGTCTTGGCCATCTGTTCCTTGGCCTGGTCGATAAAGAGACATATTCACTCCTTGTGTGTTGGTGTTCGTCAGTGTTGTTCGTCTATGAACGCTTGATTCGATTGTGGGCGTTTGCGGCTTACTCGGCCACGCGCGATTCGGCGGTGGAGACCAGCGTGCCGATTTCATCGCCGACGAGGGCGCGGGTCACGTTGCCCGGCTCTTCGAGGCCGAAGACGCGGATGCGCTTCTTGTTGTCGCGGGCCATGGACAGTGCGGAGGCGTCTATGACGGCCGATTGTCCACGAGGGCGCGATTGTAGCTCAGGGTTTCAAAACGCTTGGCGTTCTCGTCCTTGCGCGGGTCGGCGGTGTAGACGCCGTCGACGCCGTTCTTACCCATAAGTACCTCGTCGCAGTGGATTTCGAGGGAACGCTGGATGGAAACCGTGTCGGTGGAGAAGTACGGCATGCCGGCACCGGCGCCGAAAATTACCACGCGACCCTTTTCAAGGTGACGGATGGCCTTGAGCGGAATATACGGCTCGGCGACCTGTCCCATGGTGATGGCGGTCTGCACGCGGGTGGCCTGCCCCTCCTGCTCCAGAAAGTCCTGTAGAGCGAGGCAGTTCATCACCGTGCCGAGCATACCCATGTAGTCGCCACGGGAACGATCGATACCGGCCTGCTGCAGTTCGGCACCGCGGAAGAAGTTGCCGCCGCCGACCACGATGGCCACCTGCACACCCTGTTGTACGGCCGGAACGATCTCCTCGGCAATGCGACGAATCACCTGGGTATCGATGCCGACCTTGCCACCACCGAATGCTTCGCCGGACAGCTTGAGCAGAACTCTGCGCGGATTGTCGCTATCAGTCATATTGTGCCTTTCTCAAAACCGAAAGTGCGAAATTATCCGTAGACAAGCGTATCGGTTTACGACGACACCCCCTAGCAACGACACTTGGAATAGCGAAACGCCATCCGATTATTGAATAACCGGATGGCGTTTCGTTGAAATTACGCTAAGCGCGTGGAGTAAAGCCTTAGGCTCACTCCTCTTCGCCCTTGCCGACCTCGACACGAGCGAATGCGGTGGCGTTGCCACCGACTTCCTTTGAACAGGTCGCCGACGGTCTTGGACGGGTCCTGACGAACGGCTGCTCAAGCAGCACGACTTCCTTGAAGAAAGCGTTGAGACGGCCTTCGACGATCTTCGGAACGATCTTCTCCGGCTTGCCCTCGGCCAGGGACTTCTCGGTGGCCACGCGACGCTCGGACTCGATCACATCGGCCGGAACGTCCTCGCGGGTCAGCCACTTGGCGCCCATGGCGGAGATCTGCAGAGCAGCTTCGTGAGGCACGGCGGCGCCGGCCTTGTCGGTGGCGATCATGGCGACGATGCTCGGCGGCATCTCGGCGGACTTCTTGTGAGCGTAGACTTCGACGTGCTCGCCGGAGATCTTGGCGAACTGGCCGACCTTGACGTGCTCACCGAACAGGGCGGCGGCCTCTTCGACAGCCAGCTTGACGGTGGTGTCGCCAGCCTTGGCCTCGAGCAGCTCGTCAGCGGAGTTGGCGTCGGCGTCCACGGCGTAGCCGAGAACTTCCTCGGTGAACTCGACGAACTTCGGGGTCTTGGCCACGAAGTCGGTCTCGGGAGTTCAGCTCGACGGCGTAGCCGGTCTCGCCATTGGCGGTCTCGACGACCTTGGAGGCGATGGTGCCTTCCTGAGCCTTGCGGCCTTCACGCTTGCCGGCTGCGGCGATACCCTTGGCGCGGATGATTTCCTTGGCGCGGGCGACGTCGCCTTCGGCTTCGGTCAGAGCCTTCTTGACGTCGAGCATGCCGGCGCCGGTGTCTTCACGAACCTGCTTGATCAGTGCGGCGGTAATTGCTGCCATTGATTATTCTCCTTGAGAAATTTTGCTTACCCGTGAACGATGGGAAGCGCTTATTCAGGCACTTCCCATCGTAGAGCATCACTCGGCCTTAGGGGGCCTCGGCGGTTTCGCCCTCGGCGGCAGCCGGAGCGGCGGCTTCAGCGGAAGCCTCGGCAGGAGCCTCGTTGGTCAGGAGTTCCTTCTCCCCAAGCGGCCATCGGCTGCTCGGCGGCTTCACCCTCGGCCTTGTTGGCGCCGGAGCGCTCCAGCAGACCTTCGGCGACGGCGTCAGCCATCAGGCTGGTCAGCAGTTCGATGCCGCGGATGGCGTCATCGTTGGCCGGGATCGGGTACTCAACGGTGTCCGGGTCGGCGTTGGTGTCGACGATGGCGACAACCGGGATACCCAGCTTGTGAGCTTCCTCAACAGCCAGGGCTTCCTTGGTGATGTCGACGACGAACATCGCGGACGGGGTGCGGTTCATGTTGCGGATACCGCCCAGCTGCTTGTTGAGCTTGTCCTTCTCGCGCTCGAGCAGGAGGAGCTCCTTCTTGGTCAGGCCGGAGCCGTGCACGTCGGTGAAGTCCATTTCCTCAAGTTCCTTGAGGCGGTTGACGCGCTTGGAGACGGTCTGGAAGTTGGTCAGCATGCCGCCGAGCCAACGCTCGGAGACGTAGGGCATGTTCACGCGGGTGGCCTGGTTGGCGATAGCTTCCTGAGCCTGCTTCTTGGTGCCGACGAAGAGCACGGTGCCGTTGTGGGCCACGGTGGTCTTGATGAAGTCGTACGCCTTGTCGATCATGTCGAGCGACTTGAACAGGTTGATGATGTGGATGCCGTTGCGCTGGGTGAGGATGAACTGCTTCATCTTCGGGTTCCAACGACGGGTCTGGTGGCCGAAGTGCAGGCCAGCCTTCAGCATATCGCTCATAGTGATCTGAGCCATGGTATTACTACCTTTCATTGTCGGTTCTTGCCTGGCCATGCGCACCTGCGTGCAGCTGCTCCCCCGGTTTCACGAGTTGCGCAGCCGACCGACACAAGCCGTCGCGAGCATGACGCGAATTTGTTGTGTGCCGGTTGACAATATTGGGTGGCTCTGGACACCAGCGACTGCGTCCGTTGCCGGGTGGCACACGAGCTTCGAGAATAGCACGGAGCCGGTACTAAAAAAAACAGGCTCCCCTCTCTGAGGGAGCTGTCGCCGTAGGCGACTGAGGGGGAGTCACGGGCGGTACCGGCAGAACCACCCTCAGTCTCACTACGTTCGACGGCTCCAGCCAGCGGGAGCCGAGTATGGACTACTTCGCCTGACGATTGCGCATGTAGCGCAGGGCTTCGCGGCGTTCTTCCTTTTCCAGGCGATCCAAATACACGTGGCCATCGAGGTGGTCGCATTCGTGCTGAAGCATACGGCCCATCAGCCCGGAGCCCTCGAGCACGACCTCGTTGCCGTCAAGTCGATGCCACGCACGCGAGCGTAGTCGGCACGACGGGTCTTGTACCACAAGCCGGGCACGGACAGACAACCTTCATCGCCATACTGCTCGCCGGACTTCTCCTCGAGTACGGGGTTCAGAACGTAGCCGACTTTGCCGTCGATGTTGTAGGAGAAGGCCCTCAGGCTCACGCCGATCTGGTTGGCGGACAGGCCCGCTCGGCCCGGATCGTCCACGGTTTCCAACAGGTCGTCAACCAGGCGGCGCACGGCCGGGGGTGATTTCCTGATCTCATCGCAGGGGGGTGCGCAGGACTGGGTCGGGCACGACCCTGATCTCACGGATGGCCACTTCTCGTTACTCCTCGTTCTTCTCGTCAGCCGGCTGGTCCGGCTTGCTGCCGGTGTCAGCGGCATTGTCAGCGGAATCGCCGGTCTCGCCCTCTTCGGGTTCGGCCTTCGACTTCTTGATCTTCTCCGACACGCTAGCAATCGAATCAGACACGCTGGTTTTCATCTGTTCCGAGGCCTGTTTGACCTGTTCGGACGCCTGCTTGACCGATTCGGAGGATTTCTTGACGGTCTCCAGCGTGCTGTCGATGATCTTGGCGGTGGCGGGCAGCGGCTTGTTGGATGGCTTGGGCGCGTACAGATCCTCCTCGATGACGGTGGCGTAGCGCTGCAATACCTTGGGACGCACCACTTTCATACTCGGGGTGAGTGTGCCGTGCTCCTGACTGAATTCCTCATCCAGCACCGCGAATTTGCGCACGGACTCAGCGCGGGAGACATTGGCGTTGGCCTGGTCGATGTACTGCTGGATAAAGGCGCGCACCGCGTCGTTGTCGTTGGCCTCGGCGAGTGTCATGTCGGCATTGAGGCCCTGACCTTCCAGCCAGGAATGCAGCATTTCGGGGTCGAGCTCGATAAGTGCGGACACGAACGGCTTGCCGTCGCCGACTACTACTGCATGAGCCACGATCGGGCAGGTGTCGATGACATCCTCCATCGGGGCGGGGCTGATGTTCTTGCCGCCGGCGGTGATGATGATGTCCTTCTTGCGTCCGGTAATGAAGGTGAAGCCGCGATAGTCGATACGACCCAGATCGCCGGTTTTGATCCAGCCGTCGGCAGTCATCGTCTGTGCGGTGAGTTCGGGCTGCTTGTAGTAGCCAAAGGAACACGTTCGGGCCGGTCAGCTCAATTTCATCGTCTTCGCCAAGACGCACGCCCATGCCAGGCCCAGGCTTGCCGACCGAACCGATCTCGTTGTCGTCCTCCCAATTGACGAGCATCGGAGCGGCGGTTTCGGTCATGCCATAACCCTGGATGAAGGTGATGTCATTCATGCCGTTGAAAAAAGTGGGCCAAATCCACGTTGAGCGGCGCACCACCGCAGGCCAGCCATTTGAGGTTCGGTCCGAGAGCGGAACGAATGGATTTGCCCACCGTGGCCATGTAGAACGAATGGCGCATGCGCTCGATGAACGAATGGCCGCGACCGGCCTGCTCATCCTTGCTCCACTTGACGAAGTGCTTGACCGACTGGGCGAAGATATGCCCCTGGATGCCGGCACCAGCCTTCTGCGAGGCCGCGTTATACACCTTCTCGAACACACGTGGCACGCCCAGCAGGTAGGTGGGCTTGAAGCTGCGGATATCGGCAAGCAGTCGCTTGGCGTCGGGAATGTATCCGACCACGCCGCAGCCACCGATGCACACGTACTGGATGTAGCGGGCGAAGCAGTGCGCCAGCGGCAGGAACAGCAGCAGACGGTTGTCGTCGTACAGCATGCCACGCAGAATCTCGTAGCCGTTAAGCACGATGTGCGTGTAATTGCGGTTGGAGAGCATCGCGCCCTTGGGCTTGCCGGTGGAACCGGAGGTGTAGACCACGGTGAGCGATCATCGGCTTTGATACGAGCGATAGCCGCATCCAACGTCTCATCGGATACGCCATGCCCGAAGTCAACGACAGCGTCAAGGCCATCGGCCTTGAAATTGAACACGTATTTCATGCCCGGATGATTGACACGGATCTGCTCAAGCGTCTGTGCGCGCTGGAAGTCGCCGGCAAAGGCGATGGCGGGATCGACTTCCTCGACGATGCCCGCGGTCTGACGGGCGGAATCGGTCTCATAGACGGGCACAACCACAGCGCCGATTGCCGCGCAAGCGAAATCAGCCACACCCCACTCATAGCAGGTAGGCGAGTAAATCAGCACCATGGTGCCGGCTTTGACGCCAAGTCCCAACAGGCCCTTGGCCACCTCGCGTACGCGGGACAGCATTTCAGTAGCTGTGGCGCTGCGCCATTGGTGGGTGTTGTCATCCTGCCATTCCGCGATGATGTCATCCGGCGTGCGAGCTGCTCGTTTGGACAGCAGCGAGTAGACGGTGTCGTCATCGGTGGTGACATATCTGGGTTCTTCTACATGTTCACGCATGGTCACTACTATAGGCGAACCAGCCTATGACACGGCAGAACCGTCTTCCGCTACCAGCGTAGGAATCGGTGTGCGGGCGGGGCCGTCTGGTCAGCCCAAATCGGCATAGATGCACATCCATCGAGAACCGATGTACTTCAGTTTGAGGTTGACTCGCAGATTTTCCTGGCCGATGGTCATGAATACCGCCATTTCCAGCGTGTCCTTGCCGGTGATCATGCCGTCGATCAATGTGGGGACAGTGGGCAGATAGCAGAATTTCGCTTTGAGCTCCGGATGAGTGACCATGTGGGTGCCGAGCAGGTATTGCATGGTTTGCAGCCGGTCCAGGCATGGTTTTGTCATGGCTCTGTTGAGATGTGCGACGCTGAGTTTGCCACGTATCGCGTCCGCCGATGTGCAGGCGATGCGGCATGCAGCCATGGCCATGGAATGACATTCCTTCGCATTCAGCCCGCCTATGAATGTGGGTTGGATGTGATACCGCACCGGGCGATCCGACAGCTCCACAACGATGAATCCGTCATAACTCGGCAACGGCCCGTACTGATATGTGCCGTGGAAAAATCCCGAATACTCCATGATGACCCCCTTCAAGCCCCCTTTGCAACTCACCATCATCGGCGAGCGTCTGTACTACAACATCACGAAAGGCGCGCCAAGTCAAACTACTTGAGCGCGCCTTCGGGCAAGTTAAGCCTCCTGCATGGAGGGCAAACCCCATTTTCAGGGGGCAATCGGGATTATCGTGCGGAATACGGGTTGACCACCATGCCGCAACGCTGGAAGTTCTTCACGTCGACGTAGCCGGTGGAGGCCATCGCGCGCTTGAGGGCGCCGATGAAGTTGGTCTTGCCGTCCGCCTGGTGGCTCGGTCCGAACAGCACCTGTTCGAGCGGGCCGACCGTGCCGACCGTGGTGCGGTAGCCACGCGGCAGCGTCTGGTGGCGGGCTTCGGAACCCCAGTGGGTGCCCTTGCCAGGGGCCTCGGTGGCGCGGGCCAGCGGGCGCGCCGAGCATGACCGCGTCGGCGCCGAGGGCCAGGGCCTTGACGAAGCTGCCGGAGTCGCCCATGCCGCCGTCGGCGATGACCTGCACGTAGCGGCCGCCGGATTCGTCCATGTAGTCGCGGCGGGCCTCGGCCACGTCGGCGATGGCGGTGGCCATCGGGGCCTGCACGCCAATGGTCTGGCGGGTGGCGGAGACCGCGCCGCCGCCGAAGCCGACGAGCACGCCGGCCGCGCCGGTGCGCATCAGGTGCAGGGCAGCGGTGTAGTTGGATGCGCCGCCGACGATGACAGGCACGTCAAGGTCGTAGATGAACTTCTTGAGGTTCAGCGGTTCCTGGCCGGAGGAGACGTGCTCGGCGGAGACCACAGTGCCGCGGATCACGAACAGGTCCACGCCCGCGTCCACCACGGTGGAGTAGAACTGCTGGGTGCGCTGCGGGGAGAGCGCGCCGGCCACGGTGACACCGGCGGCGCGAATCTCGTGCAGACGTTGCGTGATGAGCTCCGGCTTGACCGGCTCGGCATAGATCTGCTGGATACGCTCGGTGGCCTGATCGGCCGGCAGTCCGGCGATTTCGTCCAACAGCGGGGTCGGATCCTCGTAACGGGTCCACAGACCTTCCAGATCGAGCACGCCGAGCGCACCCATCTTGCCCATGGCGATGGCGGTGGCCGGGCTGGTCACCGAATCCATGGGGGCGCCGATCACCGGCACATCGAACTCATAGGCGTCGATCTGCCAAGAGGTGGAGACGTCTCGGGGTCGCGGGTGCGACGGAGGGGACGATTGCCACATCGTCGAGTGCGTAGCCGAGACGGCCTTTTTGCCCAAACCGATTTCAATTTCCTGAGACATGGTTTCCAGCCTATTGCCCGGGTGGGACGCCAACAAGGCCGTTTCCCACGGACCGGACGATTGCTTCAAGTCGTTACAAACATGCGCTATGACTAAATCATCTTCACACCATCTATCAGGAGGAAGCATGGCCAAAAATCAAGGTCGAAGGCACTGTCGTCGAACTCGACGGCGACGAGATGACCCGCGTGATCTGGAAGGACATCAAGGATCGTCTGATCCTGCCGTACCTCGACGTGAACCTCGACTACTACGATCTGGGCATCGAGCACCGCGACGAGACCGATGACCAGGTGACCATCGACGCCGCCCACGCCATCCAGAAGCACCATGTCGGTGTCAAGTGCGCCACCATCACCCCCCGATGAGGCCCGAGTCAAGGGAATTCGGTCTCAAGAAGATGTGGAAGTCCCCCAACGGCACCATCCGCAACATCCTGGGCGGCACGATCTTCCGCGAGCCGATTGTGATGAGCAACGTGCCTCGTCTGGTGCCCGGCTGGACCAAGCCGATCGTCGTAGCCCGTCACGCATTCGGCGACCAGTACAAGGCCACCGATTTCAAGGTTCCGGGAGCCGGCCAGCTGACCGTCACCTTCACTCCGGACGATGGCTCCGAGCCGATTCAGCACGTGGTCTACAACTACGGCGAAGACGGCGGCGTGGCCCAGGTGCAGTACAACGTCAACGATTCGATCCGCGGTTTCGCTCGCGCCTGCTTCAACTACGGCCTGATGCGTCATTACCCGGTGTACTTGTCCACCAAGAACACGATTTTGAAGGCCTACGACGGCCAGTTCAAGGACATCTTTGCCGAGGTGTTCGAGACCGAATACAAGGACAGGTACGCCGAGGCCGGCCTGACTTACGAGCACCGCCTGATCGACGACATGGTGGCCAGCTCCCTGAAGTGGCACGGCGGTTACATCTGGGCCTGCAAGAACTACGATGGCGATGTGCAGTCCGACTCCGTGGCCCAGGGCTTCGGTTCGCTGGGCCTCATGACCTCCGTGCTCATGACCCCGGACGGCCAGACCGTCGAGGCCGAAGCGGCGCACGGCACCGTGACCCGTCACTACCGCCGCTGGCAGAAGGGGGAGAAGACCTCCACCAACCCCCTCGCAACCATCTTCGCCTGGTCCGGCGGCCTTAAGCACCGCGCCGATCTGGACGGCACGCCCGAAGTCCGTCACTTCGCCAAGACGCTGGAGAAGGTCATCGTCGACACCGTTGAAGGCGGTCAGATGACCAAGGATCTGGCCATGCTCATCGGCCCGGACGAACCGTGGCTCGACACCGACGGCTTCATGAACGCGCTGGACGAGAACCTGGCCAAGGCTCTGGCCGAGTAAATCATCGAACACATCGTGCGGACCTACATGGGTCATGTCATGTCGCAAACTGTCATGATTGTCGTGCTTCATCTGGAATGTTCCTCAGCACGATAATCATGACAGTTGTTCGATGCACGCACGTAATACCTCTAATTGTTCCCGGATATGTGGCGATTTGTCCACTGGTCCGGGACTTTTTTCGTATACGGCCTACTAGAATCGTGATTCAGCTTGTTTTCACGCCCGCTTGAGGAGGTTTCGCCGCTTATGGTGTTCGCACGCCGCTCAACCACCCTGCTCGCCGCCATTATCGCATCCTGCGCGATGGTGCTGTCACTGACCGCGTGCACCTCAGACAATAAGACCGTTGTAGATGGTCAAACCACGGTGACGTCCAATTCTGCCGGCGGCGTGGCCGTGTTCACACCTTCGGACGGCATCACGCTGAACCAGCAGATGCCACTGAACAAGTGGGCGAAGCTGGTGCCTGACCCTGACCAAGGCTCTGGTCGACGCCGGTTTCAAGAAAGGCGATATCAATCATACGACGTCCGACTCGTTGGCCAAGCAAAGCCGCGCCATCCAAGACTTTGTGGTCGATCATCTTTCGAATAACACCACGGACGATTCCGGCATTGCCATCGCGCCCGACAACATGACATTGCTCGTGGCTCCAGTAGTCGAGGCCGACGCTTCCACTCGCCAATACGGCGATTACATCAGCCAGAACCTGAGCACCAACGATGCCACGGATGAGGGAGCTACTTCTGACGGTGAATCTTCCGAAGACGACTCGTCCAAAGACGATTCGTCCAACACTGAGAGCGACAGCACTGCATCGGACGAGCAGGCGCAGGCCGTGGACCGGCTGGTCTCATCGCTCAAGCTGGCCAAGGAATCCGGCATGCATGTGGTATTGCTCGGCAACAGTATCGAGGATATAAGCCGGACGCCTTCGTCAAGTTCTCGGACGCCCAGACCATCGGCAAGCTACAGGCGGAAAAGATGGTGTCCAAACTCAAGTTGGATAAGGCCAGTAAAGACAACCCCAAATACATTGAGGTGCTGCTGCCATACACCGCCGTGGACGAAAAAGGCAACGCCAACGATTCCACGTTCGCCCAAGAGGCGTTCCGTGGTATCTGGCAGGTACTGGGCTCCTACTATCAGAAGGGCGTTGTGGAAAGCCCTTCAGGCACCTTGGACGGCAAATCCACGGAAAACGATTGGCAAGCCGTGGCCTACGATGCCGCTAAGGAAGGCTCCACTGCGAAAGTGCTTGACAAGCGTCTGGCAAAAACCGACGGACAGTCCACACTCACCCGTATTGACGGCATCATCACGATGAACGACTACATCGCCTCCGAGGTCGTCAAGGAATTGGACGATCTGGGATACACCGGCTCTGCCGCCGATATCAATCCGCAGATCACCATCTCGGGCATTGTCGGCAATATCACCGGCAAGAAGGATCTCAGCCGCGACGCCGTGCCGGACCCGATCAAATCCCCTGAAAACGACAACGCAAACGACTCATCCAGTTCCGATGACGATGCGGACGAGGACACCTCCGCTTCCGACAAGGACCGTGACTCGCAGTGGCCTCTAGTAACCGGATACGGCGCGTATGTCTCGAACATCCCATCCATCGTCAATGGCAAGCAATGGATGACCGGCATGGAAGACAGACAGACCATCGCCACGGATATCGCTCAGGCCTGCGCCAAGCTCAACAAGGACGAAGCGCTGAATTCCATGCCTTCAATCAGGAACTCCGAGGTAGGCGGCGTGAAGAAGATCCCGACCATCAGCGAACCGTTGCTGGCTGTCAGCGCCAGCAATCTCAAGTCCGCGCTGATCGACCCCGGATATATTTCCTTGGCCGATGCCGGTCTGTGATTCATACTCGTCACGCCGCTAGCCGCCTGCGATGTCTCTTCCGTACGGCCCTGTTCCGGCCGACAATCACCGTTAAATCATGACGGTTTCAGTACGATTTTTCGACTCCCCGCATATTGCTGTGGATCAAGATAATCGGCCGTTCCTCGCTTGAGGCCCCAATGCAGGCAACGGTCTTCGCAATGGTCCGAGCTGCCTTCAACGATGCCTACGGGCTGTCTGCGGGAGATCGTATCCCCACTGAGAGCTCGGTAACGGCCGGTTCGAATGTCGACGTGACACCTCCACGATGCCGTACACTCACCACATCTTTGCCAGCTACTTTGCCAGCAAAACTCACGGTCCCTGCCTGTGGTGACAGAATTACGGTACCTTGCTCCGCAACAAGATCCACTCCACGATGACCTGGTGCCCACGGGTTGATCGGCCGCTCGAACTGTTGTTCGACCTGTGGATCGTCGACCGGCCAGTCGAATCGGGATTCGCACTGATTGCCATTGCGCCACGCCAAATCAGACATATCGGTGAAATCCTCCACCGTGTATGCCGCATCTCCGGTCACCGCAGTATCCGCATGCGCAACATGCTGAGGCGTGGATGCCAGCCCTACTCCCAAGGCAAGCAGCAGGCCGATAACGGCGGCCAACGCGATTATGGCATCCATACGCCGTTGCCGTTCCTGAGCCCGCTGACGCGCCTGCTGACGCCGCCGGCTGGCACGTCGGGCTTCGTCGCGACGCCAATCAAACAACAGTGGTGCATTCATGAGATTCCTCCCCATAGTGTGAGTGTGATGTGATTCCGGCTTCTTTTGCCGGTGATACCCACCTTGAGGGGTCCGAAACAGGATGTCCAGCCAAAAACGACCTATGTGGTTCTAGCTTCCGAAGTTATCCACAATGAAATTTCGCGTGACAGTATCGCCGCATCGTCATGTTGTTCGACCTTCAGCCGCGGCCGATCCATGTCACAACCGCTGCCATGCAGTGACAGCGGAACATCAGAACTCTTGTGATTGTTCCCACTGGGTTCGCATACTCAGACGGTTGTTCCGTTTCACCGATTCCAGTAGTTGCCAAGCAGACACCAGCTCCTCCCGGGGGGCTGAGCATTTCATCAGTATTCGCCGTTCCATAGCCAGCTCCTCTACCGTTAGTCGCTAGTGTATATCCGCGTTCGGTTTTTTGGCTGTATGAGATAGTATCCGATGAGTCCGATTCTGCGGAATTCAGCGCGACATGCCCTACACGCATGTAATTTGCTTTTTCGTGGCAGGCATGTAAGATATGTGACTTGTGCGCGAGAGAAATCTCAAACACAGCAGACATTCCTGCGTAGCTCAGTTGGCAGAGCATCCGACTGTTAATCGGACGGTCGCTGGTTCAAGCCCAGCCGCAGGAGCTCACCTGAACGGGTAACTCCGGACGGGATGAAAATTGAATATTCCTGCGTAGCTCAGTTGGCAGAGCATCCGACTGTTAATCGCACGGTCGCTGGTTCAAGCCCAGCCGCAGGAGCTCATTGGAAGCCATCGGCGTGTCGCCGGTGGCTTTTCTGTTACCCATCCCCTGAAGCTGCTTCATCAGCGAATCGTCAAGCAGCGTCGAAATATCAGTATCAAGAAAGTCTGCTGCACGCACGAGGTCGGCCAAAGACCAAGATACGGAACCTCGAATCTTCTTTGATATTGCAGCACGTTGCACGCCCAGTGCATCCGCTAAGGCGGTTTGTGATTTGCCCTGCGTCATGAGCATCATTTTGATGTTCCATGACACTGTTCCTTCGGCATAAGCAACGGCAGCATCGGCCTCTTCCGCAATGGGCATAAGTGCAACTGTTGTCATTTATGGCTCCTTGAAAAGTATTTGTATCTTTAAGCGACACGCCTATCGTACAGCATAATTTGCGTTTCCTCAAATGAAACATTAATGTGTATCTTATAAAGAATCAAGTTACCAAAGGGGAAACATGTCGATGAAGGAGTGGCTGGTAGAGAACGGTCTTTCTTATCGCGATTTCGCTGCGATCATGGGCCAGTCGCCGTCATCGATCTGCAAGAAGGTCAATGGCGAGACAGCTTGGCAGCAGAAGGACTTGCTGTTTCTTCATGACCACTATGGTCTTTCTTCTGATTTCGTACTGGGTATCACCGTTATTCCCCATTCGGAGGAGGTGTCTGTCTGATAAAAGAATGCCCGGTCTCGATCTGGTACATCGAAACCGGGCGTATGCAACACATCCAATGTTGAACGATTCCCTAGTCGCCAAACTTTTGAATCGTTCGCATTGCCTTTTAGATTATGGAGGCTGCACAAATGTCATAGTGTAACCGAAGTCGCTGTGCCGACTTCTGATTTTGATGGTAACGCCCCCGTGAATAGTTCGCGGTGCATGGCGTCTACATTTTCCGAATCCCTGTATTGGCGGCGCTCTGCCCGGTGCTACGAGCTGGCGGGTCTTGCCGCTTGGATGCTGGCCGCGTTGTCGTGCGTGGTTTTTCTGGCGATTCTGCTTGCCGTGAGGAATCTGCTTCTGTCGGGATTCGCTTTGGTGCCGGTGGCCTGCGGCCTGGCTTGTGTGGGTTGCTGGTGCGACCGTAACTCGCGCGATGCCTGGGATTTCGCTTTCTGGTCCCTTCATGCGGAGGTGAGGCAATGACCATGACCGTTGGCGCGCGTTCCCTCGATAACGAGGAGCGCTCGAATTTCCGGGACTACATGTCCCTGTTGTCCCTGTCCGTGGATGCGTCGATGACCGTGAGGGAGATCATGGCGGTCGCCTATCTGATCGGCCGGCATGACGCGCTTCGTGACGTGCGGAACGCTTCGTCGCCGGCTCGGACGGTGAACCGTCGTCTGATCCATGGCGGTCCGTCGGATTGCGTGTTCAACCGCGGCTACGAGGCCGGTGCGGGCATGGTGTCCGACGAGATCGACGCGTTGATGCGCGACGTGGAGGCCCTCAGCGGCGATGACGCGGCGTTCTCGATGCTCAGGCATCCCTCGGTGAGCGGGGGTGATGAATGGTGGAATTGGTGATCCTGCTGTTCGTGGTGCTCGCGGTGGCCTGTTTCGGCCTGCTGCTGCCGTTCCTGCGTCTGGCAGTCGGCATCGTGCTTCTCGCGGTCCGTCTGCTGGCCTCCCTCGCGCGATCAATGGGGGCGGGCCGATGATGCACCTCATACTCGTGATCGCCGTCGTCATCATTCTCGCCGCGCCCTATCTGCTGACGTTCGCCCTGTGCCGCGCGGCCACGCGCCGCGACATGCTTGAGGCCCGTTGGCGTGAGGAGTCGGCCGGTTCCGTGAGTGAGGAGAGCCATGAGAGCGCATGAAACGCATGAGCGTGCCGCGCGTCATGGCGGCTTCCGCCCCATGGGTTCGCTTCGGGCCTGTTGGCGGCCTGCCCGTCGGACGGCAGCCACGACTTCTACCTGTCGATGATGCTCGACGTTCCCGTGCCGCGCGTGCCCATGCTGCGCGCACGTCTGCAAGACTCCCGCCGAGGGGGGTGCCGCATGAGCGTGAACGCGGTCGATTGGGCGCTCAGGTTCGCGCCCGTGGACGCCAGGCACAACGGTGCCGCTCGCGTGCTGATGTGTCTGGCGAACGTGGCCGACGACGAGGGGAGCAACGCGCATCCGACGCACAGGAAGCTGGCCGCGTGGTGCAAGTGCAGCGTGAGCACGGTCAAACGCCACCTGTCATGGCTGGAAGCGAACGGGCTGATCCGTCGCGGCGACCAACGCCAGGCCGGGCATTTCAGCGAGTGGCACCGGCCCGTCGTGTGGGACCTGTGCCTAGGGAACCGTCTGGAGCTCGACCCCGACTTCTTCGACTCGAACGACATCGACTCGACCCGAGGCGGACGGCCTTCCACGGAAAACAGGGCGAAGGGAAACCCCGGCTCACATGTGGACCGTGGTTATGGCGACGGGGACACGGGAAAACCCCAGCTCACGGGTGAACCACGGTTCACAGCTGTGACCCCACCCCCAGCTCACCTGGTGAGCTACAGTACGTCCCTTTAGTACGTAATAACCCCTCTGCCCCTACGGGGCATCTCCCCGCAAGCGGAGAGACCTCCCCGGACGAGGACGACGGCGACTGGCAGAGCGAACCGTGGACCGATGCCGCCGCCGAAGCCGAACCCTCCCGAGAGCGAATCCGTCAAGAGGCATGTTCCGACGCGGAAATGGTGTGCCGCACGATGGCGGACGGGCTGCGCGCCATGCCGCCGATGCCGGTGCCCGAACCGTTGGCCCGGCCCGGCAAACGCGAACTCGACGCCGCCCGACGGCTGATCGCCCGCCACGGCATGCCACTGGTGCTGGCCGTGACCGAATGGGTGTCGCTGCCGCCTTCCAAGACCGACAAGGGCGACGCTTCCGGCAAACCGTATGACGGTTTCTGGCGTCGCACGCTCACCGGCCCCGCTCCCTCGCACGGCACTGGGACCAGGTATGCCTCCAGATGGCCGACGACCCCCACGGGCGTCGCCTGCTCGCCGGACACGGCGTCATCGCCGACAAGGGCGAAACGGCGCAGCCGCCGAGCGCGGAATCCACGCCGAAGGTGCCGAACTACGGCATCCCCGACGACCTGGACCGGCGCGTGTGGAAACTGCTCGACCCTTACGACTTCGATGCGGGCAATGACGGGTTCGAGGCACCGCGCACCCTGCGCCGGCTGTTGAAGCGCGTCCCCGCGAACGACGCAGAAGGCGAACGCAATGCCGTGCTGGAGGCATTGCGGGCGGGCCGCGCCTTCCTGGACGCGGAATCCAGGAGAAGGACGACGGCTTCGGGCGGCGGAAGCCGGCCGAGACCGGGCCGGCGTCCGTCCGTTTCGGCTTCATCGGCGGCCGTGGGCCGAAGGAGGTGCCGGCATGTTCCTGAAAGGCGAATGCGCGGATTTCCCCGACTCGTGGTCGGACCGCATGTGGGGGCCCGACGACCTGCCCAACCAGCGAACCCAATACGAGCTGCGCCGCGCGGCGGTGCGGATCTGCGAGGCCTGCCCGGTCAGGGCCGAATGCCTCGCGTTCGGCATCATGGTCCGGGACCAGTACGGCATCTACGGCGGACTGCCGTTGAGGGCCCGACGCCAGGTGCTGAAGACCGCGCAGGAGGCCGGATTCCGGTTCGACCCCGACGACGACGACCCGACCGCCGAACGGCGGCTCGCCCGGTACATCCGCGAGAACCCCGAGATCGTGGCGGCGGCACGCGAACGCGAATGCAAACGCCGCAAGACCGATCAGCGCAACGCGCGCCAGCAACGATGGCGCGCCACCACACGCTCGACCGGCAAGGCGAAGGCCCCGGCCGCCGCCACACACACCCCGCCCTTGCAGGACACCCTCTTCTGAAGACAATCCGATACAGATAACCGGTCCGGCCCCATAAGGACGAACCATTCCGGAAACCCGTATACGCGGCAAACCGTGGAACCGTGCACCCGTGGACACGGGAAGCCGGAAAACCCGAATGAAAGGAACAATCCCAATGACCACGAACACGAAAACGGTGGCCTTCGTCAACCCTCAAGGGCGGGGTCGGCAAGACCACCAGCGCCATCGGCACCGCCGAAGCACTCGCCCGACTGGGCCATACCGTGACGGTGCGCGACGCCGACCCGTCCGGCGCGGCGACCCTGTGGGCGCACAAGGCCCTATCGGCCGGCCGCCCACTGCCCTTCGGAGTGGAGGTCGTCAACCGGTTCACCGTCGCCGCGCCCGCCGAGGAGGAATGGGTGCTGATCGACACGCCTCCCTTGCAGACCGATCTGGTGGAGGCGGCGGTGGACGCGGCCGACCTCGTGCTGCTCGTCACCACCACCGGCCCCATCGACCTGGAACGCATGCTGGAGACCATCCGGCAGATCAACAAGCCCTCCTCGGTGCTGCTGACCCAGACCCGCTACGGCACGCGCAGCCTCAGGCACGCCGAGGAGTTCCTGGCCGAGAACGGACTGGCCCATTGCAGGGAGACCATCCCGTACAAGGAGGCCATGCGCCTCGCGCCGGACGAGGGCCGGTTCCCGTCCGCCTCGGGCTACGGGCTTATCGCCAAGGAACTCAGCGACGCATTCAACGCCTGACACCCGCAGAACCGGAAACCCGGAAACCCGTGTCCACGCAAACCCGTGGACACGGGGACACGGAAAGGAACAACATCATGGAGATCAACAAGCCGATGACCACGAGGAACATGCTGGCATCGACCCTCACCGACTACAAGAAACCGGTCAAGCTGCCCAAGATCACGGTGGAGCTCGACCCCATGCTCAAGAAACGGTTCAAGGCCGAGGCCGTGCGACGCGGCACCACCATCCGCGACATGCTCACGGCATGGATCGAATGCGACTGCCCTCCCCTCGACGCGGCGGACGCAAGGGCCGAGGCGAAGCAAGACGGAAGAAGGAGTGGATGATGACGGATGACATCGAGGAGCGGGCCGCACTGGCCCGTCGCGGGGTCATGGACCATTCGGATTGCGAGGAGTGCACGGAGGACTGGACGTTCCTGATGCGTCAGGGACGGCGGAGTTCCCGTTGGGATTACGCACGGTGCTCGCGTGCCTCGCGTTCGCCGAACGCGAGGGCGCGGTGCCCGAGCTGCCGGCGGATTGGTGGGTTAGAATCAACAGGAGGTATCGATGACGACGATGCGCGGCGAGGGGGAGCCGACTATGGATGTGTTCAAGGCATGGCCGGGAAGGGCGGAAAGCATCGTGATCAGCCAGGAGTCATACATGAGGTGCACCGGCGGCGTGGCCCCGTGGCGTCGTGACGGCGACAAGGGGCCGTCCTACTACGCGGTGTGCCCGCTGTGCGACAATCCCATCCAGATTGTCGGCCTGTTCCGTCGGCAGGAGGAAAGCCGTGCGCGTCGGCCCTACGGGCGACACCACCGGGGCGATGTGCCGGGCCTGTGCCGCTACGACGAGGACGCCTATCTGGACTGCCCGTATGCGGATCCGAACCATCGGACGGACACCCGAGCGAGACGTCATCCGAAGGACCAGACCGGGCGGGCCCTGTATGGTCTCATGCGCGGCGAGTTCGACCGGGTGGCGCTGGCGTGGGAACGGTTCTCCGGCATCCATGGGCCGGGGGCCGCCCGTGACATGCTTCGCAAATGGCGGGACGACCAGGGATGGCGCTACTACGACGCGACCTACGGCAATCTGCCGCAGATGCTGTTCTTCGCGGCCGGCGGACAGCACCTGGTCAAACGCTACATCGTGCCGGACAGCCCGTTGCACGAACGGCTGAAAGGCGTGCCGCGGGTGAGATTCACGCCGACGCGCTCCCGGTACGTGCAGGTGGACAAGGCCGGGCCGGGGTTCCTTACTCTGGATTTCCTGCTGTACGCCCGGCGCATCGAATGGGACGGACAGCACATGAACGAGACGTTCAGGCTACGCGGTCTGCTGGGCCGCGATGACGGGCAACAGGCCTTCGATGACCTGACCCTCGACGTCGATCAGGACTGGCTCCCCCACACAGCGGACGCCCAGCCCGGCCGCGACGAGCGGCTACTCGACATCGCGCGGGAAACGCTGCAATCCGACGCGGGTATCCCGGCAGATCAATAAAGCGGTATCAATGCAAGGAGAACAATGATGAACGAGAACGACAAGACGGAAATCCTCGAACCCGTCGAAACACCCGCCGAGAACATCACAGAGCCAAGCAAGGATGGAAGGAAGTGTCCGAAGTGGCTGCCGCCCCTGATCGCGGCCGTCTGCGCGGTGATTCTGGTCGCGGCCGGCATCATCGGCTGGAACGCTTACAGCGGCGCGAAGCTCGCCGAGGCGGGGCGGAGGCGTGCGCCACCGCCGCCGACACCGTGCGCAACAATGCCAACGAATACAACGCGCTGCTCAACGGCGATGCCGCCGATGCCGCCGCCGTCAAGGCCGAACAGGTCAAGGACTCGAAGACCGTCGAATCCTTGGGTAAGGAGCTCAAGGCCATGGCACCCGAATACGAGGGCTGCGTGGCCGAAGACGCGCAAGGACTGGATGCCGCCGCCGTGAAGCTCAATGAACAGGCCGACTGGTACGAGACCCACGAGAAGAGCCTGTCGAAGGCGGTGAGGGCCGTCGTCGAATCCAAGGCCGCGAAGAGGCTGGATGACGCGAAAACGAATCTGACGGCGAAGCTGGACGAGGCGTCGAAGCTGCTTGCGGATTCGGACGGCAAGGTCGCGGACAACGCCACCCGCGACCATTGTCGAACGCCATCGACGCGGCGAACGGGCTGAAGGGACGGGAACGATCCGGCGAAGATCGACAAGGCGCGCACAACGCTGGAGGATGCCATCAACGGCGTGAACGCGAGCGTCCAGGCGAAGGCCGAGGCGGATGCCCAGACAGCCGCGGCCGCTGCTGCCGCCGCGGCCCAGGCACAGGCGCAAGCCCAATCCACCTACACCGGTGGCGGCTCGTCGTACCCGGCAACACGTACGGGGCGCAGGCGGCTCCACGTCCGGCTCCAACACCTACCGTGGCGCCACATCGGGCGGATCCGGTTCGAACTCCGGTTCCGTTCGACCGGCGGCTCTGCCATCCACCACAAGACCAAACCTCAACGGCGCATACGGCTGCACTCGGGACGGTAGATTTTGTGAGGAAGGGACATGTTCCCGCGAACC
>VOFF01000881.1_pt1 | contig 20001 bp, 28 predicted proteins | sample 5384061 | NCBI WGS metagenome assembly VOFF01 (sample SAMN12384725, study PRJNA508395) | human gut metagenome | isolation source: healthy gut E | host: Homo sapiens
CCCGTTCCTGGCCGGACGTGCGTCTGTTCGGATTGGGGCTTCTCCTGCTGTTCACGTGCACGGCCCGGCCCGGAGTCACGATTTACTGGCTCTCCGGCGCCACCAACTATTCCTGGGGCGCCGCCGTCTGGCTGGGCTTTCTGTGTCTGTACCGCGGTTTGCTGGAAGACGCGGAATCCGGGAGAAAGGGAGATTCCGGAAGAAACAATAGCTGGGGAAAGTTTGCCGCTGCGGCTGTTCTGGGATTTCCGGCGGGCATGACCAATGAAAACAATATTCCGGGAACCTGGCTGTTGCTGGGAGCCTTGTTCGTCTTTGTCCGCCTGGTGCGGAAGAAAAAACTTCCCCTGTGGTTTTATGCGGGTCTTGCGTTTCAGGTGGCAGGTTCCCTGTGCATGCTGCTTGCGCCCGGCATTTCCGCCCGGATGCATTCCGCCACTCCCGGCTGCGCGGAACCCCTTTCCGGTTTTGGAGCAGATGGGAAGCTCTCCCTTCGCTCCTGCTCCGGATGCATGAATACCTGCGTCATTCCGGCGGACCATGCCATGTTCTCCGCCACCCTGCTGTTCGGTATCGCCGTGCTGGCCCTTCTTCGTATGTGGTACGGCATCCCCGGTGCCGTGCCCCGTCCGCAGATAACTGTGGCTGTTTTTCTGGCGTTGTCCGGAATATGTGTTTTTTCAACCATTCATGATCATCTGCTTCTGTTCGGGCAGCATGAAAAGCGCGTCCGCCTGATTCTGGAGCAGAAAAAAAGGCCGGCATGCAGGAAATCATTGTTCCTCCCCTCTCTCCTCCCTCCCCGTGGTGTTCTTTCATTTTCTGGGTGGATCTGTCGCAAAACCCGGAAGACTACGTCAACAGAGGCGCGGCGATGTATTATGGCGTGAAGAGCATCAGAATCTTTTAGCAGGCAAAAGCTGCTGGATGTTAGAGTTTTTTTTGCTGTTGGATAATGGGAAATGGCAATAAGATATCATCTGCGTCTGATGGCGGTTGTTGTTAACAATATAAAAATCCTTTTAATAGGTTGCGCAGTTTTCCTGTGCGGTTTTTCCTTTGCGGATGTGGGGGAAGAGGACTCCGGCGCGTTGAGGATTGAAACGGAAACAGAGGAATATTCCGCTGATATATATTTGGGAAATACTGATGACCGGAAGGCTGACAGGGAAAGAAAGACGATAGGTGTGGGGGAACGGATAACATTGACCCTGACGGGAAAACCGTTGGGGAATGTAAAAAGAAATTGAATGGAAAGCGGAAGAAAATGGGGGAGGAATACGTAGAAATGCCTCAGAAAACAAGGGGAGAGTTGTCTATTACGGTGACCGCAAAGAAAAACGTCTTCGACAGGGTGGTTTTGCGGTCCTATTACCAGTGAGGGAAGAAAGGTAAAGACGACACTGAATGTGGTGATTCCGTCGGAAATCAGAGCCGAACATAAGAATGGAGGAACAGCAACGGAGAGTCTGCCGGAAGGATTGACCGCCGTGATCGGAGCTTCCGCTGTTCTGAAGCTGACGCTGTACCCGACCAGCGTCAACTTCAAAAATGTCAGAATTATTGAGAGGGACAAGGGCTCGGTGCCTCCCGGTACGGATTTCGATCCAGGGCATTCCAGGAATGGTGCGAATGAAGCGGCGAAGGTTTCTGAAACAAATCAATTGGAAGATAATGTCACGGGAGGGATTTTTGCCGCAGACGTGGAACATTCCCATTTCCCCCAGTCGTGGGATTGGGTGTGTTCGTGGCGCATCCATGATGGAGAAGGGGGGAGGGAACGGAGCATCTTGACGGCTGCGAAATCATGGAAGTTCGGTGCCATTTCAGTTTTTCGGATTTTACAGGCAGGAAATCTGGGGGCCGCAGCGATATCATCTTGTGACAATTTCCAAATTCGGCTGTTGTGTGGATCGGGATACCGTAACCTATCGCAACAAATATTACTATCATCATGAATCTGTTCGTTAAAATAGTGTGGTTAACCGTTTGTTTCACCGGCATTCTGTGTGGTGAAGGGAAGCCTGCCCAGTTCCGGCTTCCGTTGCCCGACAGCATCTCCGCATTCAAAACGTCTCCTCAGGAAAAAGAAGGAGTTTCTTTCCCTGTTGCATGAAAAAAGAGCTGCCGGATTGTTACCGGGAGGCGCGGAAGAAACTTGGTGCCTTTAGTTCCAAAGGGAGCTGGAGATGTGAACGCAGAAGACGTCAGGGTGTTGTCCTGGATTTTTTTATGTTGTAGTTTCGGCGGATACATTTTCATGGGATTACGATGAAAATACCCCCAAAGACAGCCTTTATGGAAACATGGATTATGAATTGAAGACCGGAGTTGTGAGGTGGATGAGCAGTTTATCCTGGGATATATCCGGAGCATAAAGAGAAAGGAGCTGTGCAGAATCTGGGCAGAATATGGAGCGGCCGTATTGAAAACATTCAGGACTCAGTATGATCCGGAATTAAAGCAGAAACAGGCCAGGATGAAGGAGGAATACGATAAAATGAGTGCCGAAAGAACCTTGAGACTGGTTCAGGAACGAAAACTGAGTTTATTTCGAGGGGCTGATCCCCGATCAATTTATTACAACAATAAGCTGCTGTCTAATGAAGACAGAAATGGCAATTGTAAGTATCATTTGGAAAAGAGATTGGAACCTGCGTTTGTGGAGATGCTGGTTCGTTTTTATCCGGGGCAGGCTGGTGAAGTGGTTAAGTATCTTAAGAAGGCCGGGTACGCTGATCAGGAAATCGGAGACTTGATTGACCGGACTGTAGGCCGCGATGGAAAAACGGAGTTTTTATATAAGGGGGCGGCCGGGGGCGCCAGCACGATAGAAAAATCAAGTCCCGTGGCTTCGGCATATGAAATAACATGGTGGATTGGAAACTTCCCGGAAATTTCATTGTTTTGCCAGGGACGCCAGGGTGCATAACGGACGGGAGCAGGCAGATTCCGGGATGCCGCGTTATGGAAGAAACAGGGGAAGCTGTATGTTCTAATCCATCGGAATTGCGTAGGAGTTCAATTTGTGGAACTCTCCGCTTTGGGGGGCCTTCGTCGGTAATGCCGTTATTGGGGGCGGCGTAGGTGTCCAGGGTCATGGAATCCGGGTAAATGGTCAGGATATAGTAGGCCGTAATGCCGGAGCGGTATTGCAGGGTTTTTACCCGGGATTTTGCCGGCGGCAAAAAAGGGAATGGGGAGCACCTTGTTTCCCGCGGGGGCGCAGATCAAGGAGGTAAGGGTGTTTTTCCCGTCCGGGGAGGTAATTATATACAGGTCGTGGGCGTGCAGGTGCCCGGTGATGACGAAGCGCACTCCGGCATCCCGGAGATTGCGGTAAAAGATATTTTGCTGTTCCGCCGCGCTGTCATTGTAACGGCCCCACAGGCATTCCCGGAATTGCATGGGCGTCTGCAGGGTGCGGTGGGTGAAGACCAGGCAGTGCCGCGGAACGGTGTTGGCCTTGCTTCTGTTGCGTTTAACCCATGCGCTGAAGTCCACGAGCTGGTCAGGGGTGAGGTCAATATCCATGAAATACAGGGAAGCGTTTTTATGGCGGATGCCATAGTTCAGTTTTCTGGTGGCCAGCCCTTGGGCGCCCTGCTTCCGCGTAGGAAGGAAGAGTTCCCGGAATTGTTCCGCCCGGAAAGGAAGGGAGTCATGATTACCGCGCACGGCATAAAAGGGGATGCCTTTTTCTCTCAGAATGTTGTTGAGTTCCTTACGTTTGGCGAGTCCCTTGACGGGGGCGCTTCCTTCGATATCCGCCATGTCCCCTACCTGGACGACCATGTCCACGTTGTGTTTCAGGATTTCCCCATAGAGGGTTTTGATGAAGTTGACTGCTACTCCCTCGCTTCCTTCCATGCGCTTGGGGGAGTCGTGCGTATCGCCGATGATCGCGATTTTCCATGGGGCTGTATCTTCCGCCAGTGCCGGCTGAAGCAGGAACATGAGAAATAACGCAAGATATTTCATGGCACTGGATTTTTTACAACCTGCCTGCTCTTCCCGCCAGAAAATTATGACTGAGGCGGAAAGATGCCGTCCGGGGCTTTTTTTTTTTTTCCCGGAGGCAGGCGTTGACGTGCTGTCCTGGGGGAATTCTGTTCCCCGCTGAAAACGGAAAAGCCGGACATTGGAAATTCAATGTCCGGCTTTGAGGGGGCCTACAGCGCTGGCTGAAATTTATTGCTGGTTGACCTTCAGTATTTTGGCCTGTTCTTCCGTGAGTTCCACGCAGTGCCAGGGGAGGCCGCGCCTGTTGAGCTCGTCCATGAAGGGGTCCGGGTCATTTTGTTCCATATTGAAGACTCCTGCGCCAGTCCATTTGCCCGTAAGGATCATTTCCGCGCCGATCATGGCCGGAACCCCCGTAGTATAGGAAATGGCCTGGGAACCTACTTCTTTAAAGCATTGTTCATGGTCGCAAATGTTGTAAATGTACACAGCCTTGAATTGGCCGTCCTTGATTCCGGTGATGACGTTGCCGATGCAGGTTTTTCCCCTGGTCGTCTTGCCCAGGTCCCCGGGGTCCGGCAGAACGGCCTTGAGGAATTGCAGCGGGATGATTTCAACTCCGTTGTACATGACCGGGTCAATGCGGGTCATGCCCACGTTTTGAAGCACTTCCAGGTGCTTGAGGTAGTTCGGTGAGAAGGACATCCAGAATTGCGCCCGGCGGATGGTGGGGATGTGCTTGACCAGGCTTTCCATTTCTTCATGGTACATGCGGTAGATTTCATAGGTGCCCACTTCCTGCGGGCAGGTGAAACTTTGGTGCATGCTCATGGGGGGCGGTTTCCCGGAAGGCTCCATCTTCCCAATGGCGGCAGGGCGCCGATTTCCGGGTTGAAGTTGGTGGCGAAAGCCTTGCCATGGTTGCCGCCATTGACGTCAATGATGTCCAACGTATGGATTTCGTCAAAGTGATGCTTGAGAGCCCACGCCGTGAATACATTGGTGACGCCGGGGTCAAAGCCGGAACCCAGCAGGGCGAAAAAGCCCGGCGTTGCGGGAATTGCTCCTGGTATGCCCATTGCCAGGAGTATTCGAGATTTGGCTACGTCACGGGGTTCATAGTTGGCGGTATCCAGGTAGTTGACGCCGGTTTCCAGGCAGGCTTCCATCAGGGGTGAGATCCTGGTAGGGAAGGGCCACATTGATCAGCAGCTGCGGCTTGATTTCCCGGATGAGGGCTACGGTGGCGGGTACGTCATCCGCATCTACGGAATGGGTAGTGATGCTGACGCCCGTTCTGGAGCGTACGTCCTCCGCAACGGCATCGCATTTGCTTTTCGTGCGGGAGGCCAGATGAATGTTTTTGAAAAATATCCGGCAGCTGGGCGCATTTGTTGGCTACCACATGCCCAACGCCGCCTGCTCCAATGATTAAAACCGTGTTCATGATAGGTTCAGTACATAAGTGAAAACAGGCTGAAAGGCAACTCCCGATTTGCTTCAATAATGACACCGTCTTCCCATGGGGCATCAGTTTTTCCGGCATCAGCCGGATGCGGACTTCCCTGCGGAAGACGCACCCTTTTGGAGATTTTCTAAAAATGATTGAACAGGGGATTGACGCGGGCTGTCCGATTTTACAATATCAGATTGTAGATATGATTAGACAAATTCTGCCAGTAGTTGTTGCCGCCTGCGTCGCTCCCTGTTTTGCCGCGGAAGGGTGGATTACCGATATGGATGCCGCCAAAAAACAGGCCGCCGAACAGAAAAAGGATTTAATGATTGAGTTCACCGGTTCCGACTGGTGCCCTCCCTGCATGCAGCTCCGCGCCAACGTATTCAGCAAGCCTGACTTCCAGAAGGAAGCGCAAAAAAAATTTCGTGCTGGTGGAGCTGGATTATCCGCGCGGCAAGGAACAGTCAAGGAAATGAAAGCCGCCAATGAAAAACTTGCCCAGCAGTACGGCGTGCGGGGATTCCCGACCGTTGTGTTTGCGGACGCTTCCGGCAAGCCTTTTGGGGATTTGTCGGGGGGCGTGCCGGGGATGATGTGATGAAAGCCATGCAGGATGCCCTGAAGAACAAGGAAGCGCTGAGCGCCGCGGAAGCGAATGTCGCCAAGGCTGCTACGGATGAAGCGAAGGTTGCCGCTCTGATGGAAGTGCTCAAAGCTGGCTCCTCAGGAATATGTGGACAATTTTTATGGTGACGTGAAAGCGGAAATCAAGAAGCTGGACAAGGAGGATAAGTCCGGCCTGAAAGCCGCAGACGCCCATGCTGACCTGCTTAAAAAGGAACAGAAGGACGTTCAGAATTATCTTGCCGGCAAGCTGACGGACAAGACGACGCCTGCGGAAGCCCTTCAGGTGGTTAAGGCGTATCCCGACCGTGACAAGCTTCTGCCGGAGACGCAGCAGCAGTTGCTGATGATGGAGTTTGGAACTTATCTGAATTCCACCGGTGACGTGGACGGCGCCGTTCTGATTCTGGATAAGGTGGCCGAGTTGAAGCCGGGAACGGAAGCCGGAATGCAGGCCCCCGCATTAAGGCCGGCATTCTCGCCAACAAGGATAAGATCAAGGCCCAGATTGACGCTGCCAAAAGGCGCAGGGCAAATAATTAAAGCTGCTTTTCTTTTCCCTTGATTTGGGAAAACGGCCCGCAACGGTTTTCTGCCGTTGCGGGGTTTTGTTTTCCCCTGTTTCTCCGGTTACTCAAAAAGAGATGATGGAAAGGAGGCATTGTGGCTTATGAGGGGCGCTGTTCTCCTGCGGCGCTTGTTTTCGGCGCGTTCAGCTACGGGAGTGGCGAAAGGCAGGATTTGATACCGGTTTCTTGACGTGAAGCCTTGCGCACGGGAAGGAAACCCTGACAGAATCCCGCCATGCGCCTGTTCATGATGTTCTGTGTGATGCTTTTGCTCGCCGGATGCGATACGCGCACAAGCGTGGAACGGGCGCAGGAGGCTGGGGTGCTCATCGTGGGCAATAATGCGGAGCCCCAGAGTTTTGACCCTCACATCGCCACTTCCGTTTCCGATTTCAAGATGATCAATGCCGTCATGGAGGGGCTGCTGCGCGGGGATTCCAGGGATGACGCCGTTTTTCATCCCGCTGTGGCGGAGTCGTGGACGCACAGTCCGGAGGCGGACAAGTGGCGTTTTGCCCTGCGGAAGGGAACCGTGTGGAGCGACGGCGTTCCTGTGACGGCTCATGATTTCGTGTATGCCTATCATCGCCTGCTTCATCCGGGGTTTGGCGGGAGGTACGCGGACATGCTTTATCCGCTGAAGAATGCAGAAGCCTATAACCGGAACAGGCGCAGCCTGCTGCTGTCGGTCCGGTTCCCGGCTGGCCGGGGAAGAGGGGGTTGATGAGAAAGTGTTGGCCCGGGTGGATTGGGAGAGGCTGGACGGCATGGGAGCCGGTGAGCTGGAGGCTCTGCGGGATGATCCTTCCCTGATGGGTGGCCGGCCGGGATGCCGGAGGAAGGAGCGCGGAAGATTGCGCAATGGCGGAAGCCATCCAGGGCATGTGGAAAAAGCATCTGGGGATTCATGTGGATATCCGTTCCTGTGAGTGGACGGCCTACAAGTTCGCGCAGAATTCCATGCAGTATGATTTTTTAGTTCCTCCTCATGGTCCGGGGATTATCTGGACCCTTCCAGTTTTCTGGATTTGTGGGGTTCCGCCTCCGGGAACAATAATACGGGCTGGTTTCATCCAGAGTATGAACGCCTGCTGGCGGAGAGCCGCGCCACGGGAGACCAGGAGAAGCGCACTGCTGGCCCGTGCGGAAGCGCTGATGCTTTCCGAATCCCCGGTGATTCCCCTGTATTGGGCCAAACGGTCCTATTTGAATAGGCCGGAGGTGCGTGGGTGGCGTCCCTTGCTTCTGGACAACCATTTGTTTGAGGATATCAGCCTGGACGCCGACCGGGAACATGGGAAGGAGGCCGCGCCTTGACCAGGATGATTCTGAAAACGCCTGGGGCAGGGGCTTCTGGTCCTGCTGGTGCTGGAGACCGTGACGTTTTTCCTGATACGCCTGTTGCCGGGGCACCCCCTTCATGGGGGAAAAAAGCTGCCGGAGCATGTCCTCCAGCAGCTCCAGGCCAGTTACGGGCTGGATCAGCCCTCCCTAGTTCAATACGGGCGTTACTGGTGGAATATGCTGGCGCATGGCGACCTGGGACCGTCTTTGGTGAAGGAAGGCGTCAGCGTGGCGGATATGATCGGCCAGTCATTTCCTGTTTCCCTTCAGCTTGGCGTCATAGGCATGGCTATTTCCATTCTGGCGGGGATTCCCGCCGGAATCGTGGCGGCTCTGTACAAGAACCGGTGGATGGACTGGTGGGTGATGCTGGTTTCCATGGCCGGCATCTGCATTCCCGCCTTTGTCGTGGCTCCGGTGCTGGGCGTGGCCTTGGGCATGCATGTGCCCGGCTTGAGTGTGGCCGGATGGGATTCCCCCGGTTGCGTAGTGCTCCCGGCTTTGACGCTGGGTCTGGTGAATGCCGCATATCTGGCGCGCCTGACGCGCGGCGGCATGCTTGAAGTGCTGGGGCAGGATTTTATCCGGACGGCTCGGGCCAAGGGGGCGGGGCCTTTCCGTACGGTTTGGAAGCACGCTTTGCGAGGCGGCCTGATTCCGGCTCTTTCCTATCTGGGGCCTGCTTTTGCCGCCATGATTACCGGTTCTTTTGTGGTGGAGACCTGCTTCCAGGTTCCCGGCATGGGCCAGCATTTCGTGTACGCGACAACGGACCGGGATTATTTCTCATCCAGGGCCTTGTTTTTTGTTTTACGGTATTCTGATCGTCGCGGCCAATCTGGGTGTGGACCTGATGCAAATGGCCGTCAATCCGAGATTGAGAAAGGAATCATGAGAAGAAGAGGATGGAACAGGACGGAGGAACAGGGTTCCTCCCTGTGGAAAGACGCCTTTCTGCGTCTTTCCCGCAACCGGGCGGCCATGTTTTCCCTGCTGGCGCTGGCGCTGATTGCGGCGGCCTGTTTTCTGGGGCCCCTGCTGCCGTGGCTTCCGCATCCTAATGTGCAGGATTTGTCCCGGATTGCGGAAAGCCCTTCCTGGGGGCATTGGTTCGGCACGGACCAGCTTGGGCAGGATTTGCTGGCGCGCGTGTTGTACGGCGGCCGCATTTCCCTGCTGGTGGGCGTGGTCGCCACGGGCGTTTCCCTGGTGATCGGTGTGGCGTACGGACTGGTTTCCGGTTATGCCGGAGGCAGGCTGGACGCCCTGATGATGCGCCTGGTGGATGTGTGCCCTGCCGTTCATTGTGCTGGTGATTATTTTTTTCCCTGTCCGTGGAGGAGCCGGCCCGGAGGCTGACGCAGTGGGTTTCCGGCATGACGGGCTGGTCTGTGGAAATGGTGAGCCCCATGACCGGGCTGATTCCCCTGTTCATCGCCATCGGCGCTTTGGGCTGGCTGACGCTGGCGCGCATTGTCCGCACGCAGACGATGGAGCTGAAAGGGCAGGAGTTCGTGGAAGCCGCCCGCTCCCTGGGCATTGGTCACATGAAAAAATTCTGTTCCGCCATATTGCTCCGAATTTGTTCGGAACCGTCATCGTGTACACGACGCTGGCCGTTCCCGGCATCATGCTGCTGGAAGCCGTTCTGTCCTTTCTGGGGCTGGGCGTGAAGGCTCCCAATTCCTCATGGGGAACGCTGATCAAGGAAGGTGCGGACCGCATGGAGGTTAGTCCGGAATTGCTTCTGTTCCCGGCGCTCCTGTTTTCAGCTACCCTGCTGGCGCTGAATTTCCTGGGGGACGGACTGCGGGACGCCCTGGATCCCAAGTCCTCCAGGGATTGATATTTTTAAGTAAAAATCATGAAGATTGCGTTAACGATTTCCATGCTGGTGGTCTCCAACGTTTTTATGACGTGGGCGTGGTACGGCCATCTGAAGAAGGGTTCCGGGGCGGATGACAAGCCCCTGCTGATGATTATTTTGATGAGCTGGGGATTGGCGTTTTTTGAATATTGCTTCATGATTCCCGCCAACCGCCTGGGCAGTGCGGGCGGGCTTAACGTGGCCCAGCTCAAGATTATGCAGGAGGTGATTACCCTGTGCGTGTTTATTCCTTTCGCCCTGTTCTACATCGGAGAAAAATGGAAGTGGGATTACCTGTGGGCGTTTTTATGTGTATTGGGGGCCGTTTTCTTCGTTAACAGATGAACATAATTCCTGTTTTTGCCGCGGCGGCCTCAATCGTTCTGGCCGCAGGCTGCCACCACCGCCACCACGAGCATGATTATTACCGTTCCGGGCCGCCGCGCCATGATCATCATGATCGTGACGGCTGGAATCACGGGCGGACAAGGCCGGTTCCCAAGCCGCGCCGGCATTACATAACCGCCAACCACGCTTCCTATCCCCGCCTGTACCAGCTTCTGTAGAGTTTGCGGGGAGCTTCCGCAGCAGGAAGGAGGCCGGGTATCATTCTTGTGATATGGAACAGGCGGGAGGGCCGCGCGGGGAAAAATCCTGCACCGGGGTGTCGTTTATTCCGCTCTCCGGGGTGGAATCCGCTCCTGTTCTTCCGTTCCTTTTTCCTCCTGTCGGGACCGGTGGCGGGATCCCCCTGATCGCGTTCGATGAGCGGTGCACAGGATATAGGCTTGAAAAGGCGCGGCGCCCCCGGCACTCTATGCGCCAGATCAATGACTATACCGTGAACAGGTGCTGGAGAATGCGGAGACATATACCAAGCAGGCGTTCAAGATTCTGGACCGTGACAAAACGGAGATCGTGTACAATGGGGACTGGTTCCGCAAGATGACGTATGAGGAAGTGCTGAGGCTTAATTCCCGCGTGACCATGCAGCAGATGCGGGCCCGGGAGGATTTCAAGGCCCGTGTGGAGAGCGGCAGGGAGGTACGCCTGCATGAGATGCAGTATCCGATTATGCAGGGCTGGGATTCCGTGGAAATCCGCGCGGATGTGGAACTGGGCGGGACGGACCAGCTTTTCAACATCCTGGTGGGCCGTGACCTTCAGAAGGAGGAAGGCATGCTGCCGCAGATCGCCATGACGATGCCTCTTCTGGAAGGTCTGGACGGCGTGCGGAAGATGTCCAAGTCCTACGGGAATTACGTGGGCGTGGATGAGGCGCCGGAGATGATGTTCGGCAAGATGATGAGCGCCAGCGACGAACTGATGGATCGCTATTACCTGGTGCTGCTGGGCGAGAAGCGGGACATGGGATTGCATCCGATGGAAGCCAAAAAGCTCCTGGCCTGGAAAATCACGGCCCGCTATCATGATTCCGCCGCTGCGGATGCCGCGCGTTCTGACTGGGAAACCCGTTTTTCCAAGAGGGATCTGGCCGCCGCGGATTTGCCGGAAGTGGAGATTGCCTCCCTGCCTGCCGGCATGAATGCCCTGGCTCTGGTCTCCTTCCTGTTTGAAAACGTTTTCCAGGTGAAAAAATCCAATGGCGTTCTCCGCAAGGAGCATTTCGCGCCCGGCGCCATCCAGTTGAATGATGTGAAAATGACAGATCCCTCCGCCGTTTTGGAACTGGCTCCGGGCAGCGTCCTGCGCCTGAGCAAGAAGCATGCTGTGCGTTTCAAATAGAACGCCGGAGGCGGCATTGACCTTTTTCCCTTTTCCATGCCGGGATTCCTTGCCAAATTGGATCGCTTCACTATCGGCCTCATCGTCAGTGTGGGCGCGGGGATTCTGGTTCCCTGTTCCGGAGTATGGGATACAGTGTTCAGCCGCCTGAGCGATGCAGCCATCATTCTGCTTTTTTTCCTGTACGGGGCCAAGCTTTCCCGCCGTTCCGTATGGGAAGGGTTGATGCACTGGCGCCTTCAGGGGCTGGTGGCTGCGAGCACCTTTGTCATTTTCCCCCTGCTGGGCATGGTCAGCATGCCCTTGTGGAGTCGTGTGCTGGGGCCGGATTTGTGCATGGGCATGCTGTACGTGTGCATGCTGCCTTCCACCGTGCAGTCCAGCATAGCGTTCACTTCCATGGCGGGCGGCAATGTGGCCGCGGCCATTTGCTCCGCCTCCGTTTCCAGCCTGCTGGGGGTGTTCCTCACCCCCTTGCTGGTGGGGCTGGTGTGGTCCCGCGGAGGGGAAGGAGGCGTGGATTTTTCCACTTTCCTGAACATCTGCTATATTATTCTGGTGCCTTTTGTGGCCGGCCAGTTCGCCCAGCGCTGGATCGGCAAATGGGTGGTCGCGCACCGGAACCTTACTTCCTGGACAGACCACAGCACCATCTGGCTGGTTATTTACACGGCGTTCAGCCATGCGATGATTAACGGCGTATGGAAAAATCTGCCCTGGCTTTCCCTGGTGGAGGTCCTGGCTTTTTGCGGCCTCCTTCTGGCCGCGGCCCTGTGGCTGACGGCTTTCCTTTCCCGCAGGCTTCATTTTTCCCGCGAGGACCGCATTGCGATTATTTTCTGCGGCTCCAAAAAGAGCCTGGCTACCGGCATTCCGATGATGAACGTGATTTTTGCCGGAGCCCCCATCGGACTGCTGGTGATTCCCATCATGGTGTTCCACCAGCTCCAGTTAATGGTCTGCTCCTTCCTGGCCCGGAAGTGGGCGAAGGATGTGGGAAAAGGGGAACAACTTTAAGAGGGCCTTTGTCTGCCCGCCTTCTCAATGTCCGGTCAGGCGCAGGACGCCGTCGTATTGCATGTCCCGGCCCGGAATAATGATGTGGCTGCCGCAGGAGGGAATTTTTGCGGTAACGGGTGTATGGCGGAACTGGGTCAAAAACCGCTGGAAGGATTCCATGTCTTCCGGGATGATTGTTACTTCCGTATAGGCGGGGTTGGAAGGCGCATGCGTGATTTCCACCCGGAAGGAGCCTGCGATGTTGCCGTCCGGCGCATAGAATCCAGTGATTCTTCCGTAGAGGCGGGATGCATGAAGAACAGGAAGAACATGATGCCCAGGGCCGCCAGGGTGACGACAGTCAACGGAATATTTTTTCTGAGGGGACTGATATGCATGCTTTCTTTTCCTTCCTTCCCTAAGATTATGGGTTTTGCCGGAGCGTGTCAACCCCTCCGGGGGACAGGCTGCGGAGGATTCCTTTCTCATATTCTTTTCAAGGAACAGGTTCCGGAAGAGAGGGGGGGATGGAAAAAGGGTTGCGTCTGCGGGACAATGTGATAGCTTGTGCGGGCAAAGGGAACCCTATGACCGTACCTGTAAAGATACTGTCCGTATTGGCGGGTCTGAGCCTGGCTGGAAGCGCCCGGGCGCGTATTTGGACGAATGACCGGGGCGCTACCGTCGTAGCCGTGCTGGTGGCCGTCCGTGATGCGGAGGTGGATTTGAAGCTTCAGGACGGGCGCGTGGTGGCTGTTCCCCGGAACCGGATACGGATGCAGGGGCGGAGAACCCTCCTGCGCAGGGAGATTCCGGCAGCCGATACGTTCCTCTGGAGCCGAATTGGGATGCTCCCTGGCCGGAGAGGGTGGCCGTTCCCGGTTTCCTGCTGGTAAAAACCATACAGGAGACGGAGGAATTGAGCGTGTATGAAACGGATCATTTCATCATGGAGTCTCCCGGAAAGCTGCCGGAAGCGGAGCGTATGATCCTTGCCCGGCGTTTTGAAACCATTCTGTCTGCCCTGGCAGCTGTTCCGTTGAATCTGGCGGTGGCCCGCCGGCCTTCCCGCAAGTATCTGGTGAGGGTATGTTTCCAGGAAGAGGATTTCAACAGGGCTCCGGGCCTGCGGAACGGGCATCTCAAGTTTTCCCCTACCAGTTTCACGGCTCTGATGTTGCGGAATAAGAAGGGAAAGCTGCTGAAGCCGGAACTGGATCCGCGCTTTGCCGTCACGCACTGGGCGGCGCAGTCCATGGATTGGGAGCACTGGCTGGTGGACGGCTTTTCCGCGTACATGGCTTTTCTTCCCATGGAGAAGGAAGCGCCTGTATTCCGGAAGATTCCGGAAAGGCTGGCCGCAATGGTTCCGCGCGCCGTCCGCACGGGCAGAGAAACTCTGCCGGCCCTGGCGGACATGCTGTCCAGGGATTCAGCACATTCCGCCGCGGAGCATGGCGTTTCCTCCAGGGGAGGAACGCTTCAGTATTGGGCCGATTTGTTGTGGATGGTTTACTGGAGCCACCTGGAAGGGAACGGAAAGGCGGAGCGCCTCAGAAGCTATTTGAGGGTTCGTGATGCGGAGGGCGGCGGGAAGGCGCGTGCTGTTTTGCTGGATGGGAAGACTCCGGAGGATGTACAGGGGGAAATGGCCGCGGCCTGAAAAAAAAATGGGATTGAGGCTGAGATTTTCTCAGCCGGTTTTCTGCTGCCGCGGACGGGAAGTCCGCGGAAAAATAACGGAAGGGAGGGAAGAAAAACTCCTGCCGGGGAGGTGTGGGAAACCTGCGTCTCAAATGGTGCCGTTGAGTTTTCTCCCTATCCAGAACAGGGTAAGCAGAAGGATGAGGATGGAGAGCGTATACGGGCTGCACCAGAGCAGGATGCGCGTTTCCATGGGCGGCGGCACCGGGAGATCCCTGATTTCCTTAATGAGCCGCTGTATTTCCTCAGCTTTTACCATGCGCCCGCGTGTGATGGAGGCCATTTCCTCCATGAGCGCGGTATTGACGGGGCTGCCGATTTTTTCCAGCGTTTCACTCATGGTGATGATGGGAAGCGTAACGGATTTATCCGGTTCCGCAGAGGATGAAGCTGTGAGCTTCCAGGTGCCGGGACGGTTGATTTTGACGGAGGCGGTAAAGGAGCCCCATGTATGGTTCATCGTGTCCATTTGCACGCGGCTGGAGCTTCCTTCCGGAGTTGTAATGTCCAGAAAAACCTCTCCATTCTGGAGAGGGGCCCCCAGTTTGTCGGAGACCATGGCGGTGACGGTCAGCGTGTCTCCCGGCCGGGGCCGTTCCGGGGTGGGAATCAGACGGATTCTTTCTCCTGCGGCCATGTTGCGCTGGTAACTCATCCAGCGGGCCACCTGGCTCCAGAAACGGTAATGGTATTTATCTTCTACTCCGCGCCTCCATCGCCAGGCGGAATCCGTTCCCATGAAGAGGACTTTCCCGTTGCCGCAGGACTGGGTGACAATAAGGGGAATGCGGCCATAGGCATTCTTATCCGCCGCATGCACGGCCAGGACGGTGCTTCCCGCTTTGGTCCGTTCCACGGGGGCGTACCAGTTGAAGCCCGGCAGATTGCGCCATACTTCTTCGTTTTCGCCCTCCGTATCCGCCAGCATGGTAAGCAGGGAGCCGCGGCCTTCCGGCGTCAGGATAAGGGGTGATGGGGAAGGTTGGGTTGTCCCCTCCGGTTTGGTGTTGAGAAATGTAACGGGCATCAGGTCCCCCAGTTCCGATTTCAGGAGTTCCATTTGCCTGCCCTGGTAGCCGGGGAGGAAGACGATGCCGCTGGCCTGGTTTTTTACCATGCCTTTGAGCAGGGAGGCCTGTTCTTCCGTCAGCCCTTTGGAGCCCAGCCCCACATCGCCGATGAAGATGACGTCATACCGGGCCAGGTCTTCCATTCTGTCCGGGAATTTGACCAGGTATCCGGGGCCTTCCCCCATTTCTTCCAGTTCCGGATGAAAGAGCAGGGTGTGCACGTTCACGCCGGGATCCCGGTACAGGGCGTTCCGGATGAAGCGGTATTCCCAGCGCGGCAGTGTATCGATGACCAGTGCTTTGATGGATTCCCTCCTGCCGGAGATGCTGAAGGAAGAGGCGTTATTATTGTGCATCCGTTCCTGGGGCTGGGCGGGGAGTTTGAGTTCCAGCGTTTCCGCCCCTTCTTTTTTCTATTTTCCACAGAACGGCGTCGGATACCTCTCCCTGGGCCGGAATGGTGACCGTGCGGGTGACGGTTTTCCCTGTGTCCCCCTGGAAATCATGGTGAGCGTGGCGCGCGTTTCCTTGCCCAGCGTGCTTTTTAATGGTAAAGGGTATTTGCACCGTTCCCCCGATGATGCCGTAAGTGGGGGCTTTCACGTCCTGAAGGGCCAGGTCCGGGAGGGGATACGGGCTGCCTGCGGAAATGATGAACAGGGGGATTCCCCTGGTGCGCATGCGCTGGGCCTGCGTCAGCACGGAGGATGAGGCGTTGTGGCTACCGTCCGTGAACATGATGACCGCCCGGAGGTTGTCGGAGGATTGCATGGCATCCTCCAGCGGTTTGGCCAGGTCTGTGCCGGCCATGGCATAATCCGGAGAGTCCGGCGCAGGTGACGCGCCGAAGGAGGCGTATTCCACTACATGCGTGTCTTTGAGGGATTCCGTACTGTTGCCCTTGAGCAGTTCCTGCACGTAGGCCGTGCGTGTGACGACATGCTGGGGGGAGATTTCCACATCCTGCGTTTCCATGGAGCCGGAGCGGTCCTCCAGAATGGAAACCTTGGGTTTTTCCTGCGGGGAGGAGGTGATGAGCCATTCCGGCTGGAAGAGCAGGAAGCAGATGAAGCCAAGGATTGCCAGGCGAAGAATTTCCAGTTTGAATGTCAGCGGCCGGCGGTTGCGCTTGCAGGCGATATAGCTCATCCAGATGCCGGCCGCCATAACCAGGACGGTCAGGATGACGCTTGACGCAGTAGGTTGAAGGCTCAGGTTCATGGACGGGTGGTGGGGGAGGGGAGTTTGGCCGTCTGGCCGGGCAGGCACAGGAGGGCTTCCATCAGCAGGCAGGCGAGGGCGAAGAACAGGAAGAGCTTCCATGCTTCCTGCACCAGGGTGGGGGCTTCCTCTGCACTCTGCATGGAACTGATGGAAGCTTCCGGCAGAAGGAGGTGGAGTTTTTCATCCGTAATCTGGTCAGGCATGTCTTCCGGCCAGGGACGGTTCACGGCGTAGGTCTGTCCTCCCAGTCGGTACACGCCCGCCGTATCAGCCGGAGAACCGGAGGGGTGGCTTCCCCTGGGCATTATCCAGGCGCACGGGGGTATCCGTGGCGGATTGCGGCAGGGAGGCGTCATTCACCCGTAGGGAAATGGAGGTGGAAAAGCGTTCCGCCCCCCGGTCCGCCATACGCTGGAGCAGGGGGAGCAGCAGGTGGCCGTCCGCCAGGTTGGACCAGGAATATCTGGGCAGCGTTCCCAGGAACAGAGCGGACCCCGTTCCGGCCCTGACCTGGGCCAGGGCACAGGAACCGTCATCCCAGGAGGCCAGAGTGCGGTATTTGCCCAGCAGGGGTTTCCTGCGCACGGCGCGGGGAGACGGTTGGCGGGGATGGGTGTCTGATCGGAACCGTCGCGGAGGAATCCCCTTTGCCGGTCCCACGTTTCCAGACGGTAGTATCCTCCTTCTTCAATGTATGTCTGGAGTTTTTTCCCCATTTCCGCGCGCGGTGGCGGCCCGTACCAAACGACCATGGACTGGGAGGCCAGATTAGCCTGAGCTTCCCGCGTATTGCCGGGCATCGTGGCTTTCCTGCTGGCCAGGCCGGGAGGGGCGGACATCAGGGAAAGGGTTTTCCCCACTTCTCCCGAAGGACCGAAAATCAGGATGTTGGCGAGAGGCCTGGGGGCGAAGGTGAAGAAGGAAATGTCATCCCTGATGAAGTCGTCATGAGGAAGCGCAACGAAGCCGAAGCCGGATTCCTTTGCCCTGCGGCAGGGGGATTTCTTTCCGGATGGAGGTGTTTTCCCCTGCCAGTTGCAGCGTGGCAGCGGTGGAGGCGTTATCCCGGTTGCTTTCCGGCCTGTCGCGGAGGGCCATGATGCGGATGGAAGGGGCAGGGAAGGGCGGCCAGCCTCTGGCGCACACCGGGCCAGAGAGGGGAGTCTGGCTTCCAGGAAGAGGCCTGCATGTCCGAGGCAATCCAGATTTCCGTCTTTCCTGCGCCGGATTCTTCCAGGTACGGGATGGCTTTTTGCAGAAGTGCCGGAATATCTGCGCCTCCATCCGTTGTCTTGCTTACAGTCAGGTCCGCCAGGGCTTCCGGAGCGGGAATCTGGGTAACGGTTCCAGTGGCGGAATCAAGCAGGGAAAGGCGGCAGTGGCCGAGCTGCGCGAAAGTGGATTCCACCAGAGGGGGATGGCATCCCGAAGGGAGCTGGTTTTGTCCGGATGGGCATCCATGGAGGCGGAACGATCCAGAACCAGCAGGACTTCATTCAATCCGGAGCTTCCCCAGCCGAAGAAGCTTCCGAGCAGGGGGGCCGCGCAAAGGCCGTTACCAGTGCCGCCACGGCCATCACGCGCAGCGCCAGAATCAGATAGTGCAGCAGTTTTTTTTCGTTCCACGTGTTTCCCTGGCCGCACGGAGAAGGAATTCCATGGCCGCCCAGGGGACGGAACGGTGCCGCCACCGGTTGACCAGGTGGATGATGATGGGAACGGAGGCTGCAAAGAGAGCCCTATGAAGGGTCATTTCTCCGGTTTGCTGGAAGGATTTTTCGCCCAGAATGCCGATGTTATCCTTGGAGGTGTGCCACCAGTTGCCGTCCTGGAAGTCGTCAATCAGGTTCAGCGTGTCCACGCCGCGCTCCATGAAAGGAACGTGGTCATCCAGGATGGCATAGCCGGATACTCCCCCATTCTTCCGGGGAATAACCCAGTTCACGGATAGCGCGGGAATAAACCCGGTACATGGATTGGGGCGTCATGGCCGGGATGCGTATCTTTTTACCCTGCCGCCCCACCATGTCCAGATTGATTATCCATTTGGGGAGCGGTTGTTGCATGGAGGATGCGTAATGCCTGGAGCCGTACAGGCCGTCGTCGCTGTCCATATGTTCCGCAAAACTTTCTTCCCCGTCAAAACACAAGCTCCAAATTTCTGGCGCGTGCGGGGTCTCCGGACAGAATGCGGGCTGTCTCCAGAATGGCCGCAGCTCCCGATGCTCCGTCATTGGCTCCGGTGAATCCGTCAATGCCCCGCTTGGTGTCAATATGGCAGGTCAGCAGGCCTCGAACCGGATCCAGGAAATTTGGAGCCTTGCCAAAACGAGCCCTCAGGTTGACGAAACGGACGGGGCCCTGGGGCGTTTCCTTTTCAAAAATCCTGTTCCCGGCAGGTCCAGCCGTATTTGGTCAGTTCCTCCTTCAGGTAGTCCATCTGCCTGCGGTAACCGGGAGTGCCTGAAGCGCGGTTCCCCATTTCCGTTATCCGCGCGGCGTGGAACAGAGCGTTTCCTCCATTGAAACAGTCCGTCTGCCGGATTTGCGCGGGAACGGTTTCCACACCGGGCAGGGGCGTTTCCACGGGGTTTTCGCACTGCATCAGCAGGGCCGTGAACAGGAGAAGTCCGATGCGGGGCGTCATGGAAAAGGGGGGAGGAAGTTTACTTGGAATCGGGCCATTCATCCTGGCCCAGAAGCTCAAGGATGCGGATGAATTCCGCTTTGCTGGAGAAGGTGATTTCGATGGAGCCCCGGCTTCCCTGGCCGGAGATGTTCACCGGAGTTCGAATTGTTTGGCGAGGATGCCGGAAATTTTCTTGTACTGAGGGGAGGACGGCTTTTTAGCGGGAGCCGGATCCGGCGGGTTGAGCATCTTCTGAATGGCCTTTTCCGTCTGGCGGACGGTGTAGCCCTTGTTGACGATGTCGCGCCCGAGCTGGATTTGCTGGTCCTTGTTTTTGAGGGAGAGAAGTACCTTGGCATGCCCTACGCTGATAAAGGTATTGCCCAGCATGTCCTGAACCGGCTGCGGCAGGTCGAGCAGCCGCATGCTGTTGGCTACGGCGGCGCGGGATTTGCCTACGCGCTTGGCGATGTCTCCCTGTTTCATGCGGAACTCCGTTTTTAGCCGGCGGCTTCTTCCAGCGGGCTGAGGTTTTCCCGCTGGAGGTTTTCAATCAGGGCCAATTCCAGCACGTCCTTGTCGGAAGCTTCCCGGATGATGGCGGGCACGGTGGACAGCCCCAGGATGCCGGAGGCTCTCCAGCGCCTTTCCCCGGCAATCAGTTCATATTTGCCGTTTTGCGTTTCACGGACGATTAAAGGCTGGATGATGCCGTGTTCCTTGATGGAATCTACAAGTTCCGCCAGTTGTTCCGGCGTGAAAATGGCGCGCGGCTGCAGGGAGCTGGGAATAATGGCGGCATG
>VOFF01000930.1_pt1 | contig 20001 bp, 24 predicted proteins | sample 5384061 | NCBI WGS metagenome assembly VOFF01 (sample SAMN12384725, study PRJNA508395) | human gut metagenome | isolation source: healthy gut E | host: Homo sapiens
TTCCCCATGGTCATGTTGCGGGGGGAAAGCATAGCATGAAATGCGGGGAAGGTGGGGAACTGGCAGGATGGAACGAATTATGCATGGATTCTGGCGCAGTTCGGTTTTGGCGCCATGACCATGCTCGGTCTACTGGGCGGCCAGATTCTGAAGCGGGTGCAGCGGCATGGGGAAAAAGCTGGCGTGGCTGTTATGTTCGGGCGCGGGCTGCCTGGCGCTGGGGTAGGTCTGGAGCCTGGATTTCCCGATAATCAAGCGTTTGTTCACCAGTTCCATGGTGTTGTGGGCGGCGGGATGGTGCTATTTGCTGCTGGCCCTGTTCTACCTGCTGACGGATGTGCTGAAATTGAACTGGCTGACATTCTTTTTCTCCGTAATAGGGAGCAATGCCATTTTCGTGTACATATGGGTATCTCTGTGCCCCCCTACGAGCAATTTCTCCCGGGTATTGTTTACCGGGTTTAGCGGGTGTTTCGGGGATGCGGACAGGTTTGTCTTTTATCTCTGCAATTACGCCCTGATTTGGGGCGTGATGTATTACATGTACAAAAACCGGACCTTTATCAAGGTCTAGGCTTGTTTTCAGCCCTCCGTTCATAGTAGGGTCTCCCCCGTGCGGGAGGCGGGGGAACGCCTCCCGCACGGGATCGGCATGCCTGCGCCGGGCGTCCGTTATGGGCCGGTCTTTTCTGAAGCCATGGAGATTCCTTTCAACCAACCTCACCAGCACGGTCCCGAATTGGATTATATCCGGGACGCCATCCAGCGCGCCCATTTATGCGGAGACGGCTATTACACGAAAAAATGCCATGAACTGCTTGCGGAACGCACCGGCGCCGGAAAGGTTCTGCTGGTTCATTCCGGAACAGCCGCACTGGAGATGGCGGCCCTGTTGATCGACTGCCGCCCGGGCGACGAGATTATCATGCCTTCCTATACGTTCGTCTCCACGGCGAACGCGTTTGTGCTGCGCGGCGGCGTTCCCGTATTCGTGGATATCAGGCCGGATACGCAGAATATTGACGAGACGCTGATAGAAGCGGCCATCACGGACCGCACCCGCGCCATTTGCGTGGTTCATTACGCGGGTGTGGCTTGTGAAATGGATGCAATCATGGAAATTGCCGAGAGGCACCGCCTGTATGTGATTGAAGACGCCGCCCAGGGCGTCGGTTCCTGCTACAGAGGGCGTCGGCTCGGCTCTATCGGCCATTTGGGCTGTTACAGTTTCCACGAGACCAAGAATGTCATTTCCGGAGAGGGAGGAGCCCTGCTGGTGAATGACCCCTCCCTGATGGAACGCGCGGAGATTATCCGGGAAAAAGGGACCAACCGTGCCAGGTTTTTCCGCGGGCAGGTGGATAAATACACCTGGGTGGACGTAGGTTCCTCCTATCTGCCCGGAGAGATGACCGCCGCTTATTTGTATGCCCAGCTGGAACACGGGCAGGAAATCAACGGGGAAAGGTTGAAGTGGTGGAATATGTACCACCGCGCTCTGGCTCCATTGGAAGAACAGGGGGTGCTGCGGCGTCCGTGCGTTCCGGAGCATTGCACGCATAACGCCCACATGTATTACGTGCTGCTCCGTTCCATGGAGGAGCGCACGCGCTTGATCAACAAGCTGGCGGAGCACGGGATTAAAGCGGTGTTCCACTACATTCCCCTCCATTCCTCCCCTGCCGGGATGAGATTCGGGCGTTCTGCCGGGGCCATGCCTCATACGAACCGTACCAGCGATACGTTGCTGAGGCTTCCTTTGTATTACGATTTGGGGAAGAAGGCTGCCGGGAGGTGTTGCGGGCCGGCTTCGGGCTGGAGGGAGTTGAATCATGATGAAAATTTGCCTGGTTAACGTGTCTGATGTGGATGAGGCCATGCGCAGCCGCCTGCGCGTGTGGCGCAATTCCGAAAAGGTCAGCCCGTTTTTTTTGTTGGACCAGGTAACTGAGGAGCAGCACCGGGCGTGGCTGGAAAGGAACGTCCGCGGGGAGGATGCCCGCGCCTGCGTGATTTATGCGGACCAGCTTCCGCTGGGTCTGGTTTACCTGCCCTGGTTTGACCGGAATACGCGTTGCGGAGAGATAGGCATTTATCTTTACGACAGGGCATTCAGGGAACTGCGCCCGGCTTCCGCCGCATATGCCGGGATGATGGAGGCCGCAGGGGAGCTGGGCCTGGAACGGCTATATGCCCGGATTCTGGAGGACAATGCGGCTTCCGTGCGTTTTCATGAGCGCATGGGTTTTGTCCGTGTTCCGGAAAAGGACGAGGTGTGCGTGAAAAGCGGGGAAAGGAAACGCGTTCTCATGTATGTAAAAGCGTTATGACTGATCCACAGGTTCAATTGTCCATTGTGGCTACCGTGTATTGTACGGGCGGTTATCTGGCGGAGTTCTGTTCCCGCAGTTTCGCCGCCGCGCTTGAGGCGGGTTATGACCCCTCCCGCACGGAGGTGGTGCTGGTGAATGACGGCTGCCCAAGGGACGGTCTGGAACAGGCGTTGAAGGAACGGGAAAAGGACGACCGGGTGCGCGTGGTGGATTTATCCCGCAACTTCGGTCATCATCTGGCCATGTACGTGGCCTGCGAAGAAGCCCGGGGAGAGCGCGTATTCTTGATTGACAGTGATTTGGAGGAATCTCCCGAGTGGCTGGTTGATTTTTCCCGTGAGATGGATTCTACCGGGGCGGATGTGGTGTACGGGGTGCAGGAGAAGAGGAAGGGCGGCTTGTTTGAAGCCGTTTCCGGAGAATTGTTCTACACATTGTTTAATTTGCTTTCCGACCAGCAGATTACCAGGAATATGGTTACGGCGCGGCTGATGAGCGCGCGTTTCCTGCGGGAGATGCTGAAATCCCCCAGGACCGGGAGCCTTTTTTTCTTTGGGCTGTGCGTTTCCGCCGGTTTCCGGCAGGTGCCGTGCAGGGTGAAGAAAGCATCCTCTTCTCCAACTACCTACACTTTCCGCAAAAAAATGGCGCTGGCGGTGAATTCCGTGGTTTCCTACAGCGCCAGGCCGCTGGTGTATATTTCCTACTTTGGCCTGGCGGTCACCCTGGTAGCCATGCTGTATGTCGCCTGGGTGGTTGTGCGCCAGCTCCTGTATAATGTAGCCCCCTCCCGGCTGGGCCTCTTCCGTGGCCTCCATCTGGCTGGTCGGAGGCTTGATTCTGATGAGCCTGGGCGTTATCGGCATTTACATTTCCAAGATTTACAAAGGAAACCAAGCACAGGCCCGCCGTGGTGGTGGCGCGCCGGTATGAGTGAATTGTTCCCGGCTCTTTATTTCTTTCATGATCAACTACCTGATTCTGCACCTGCTGTTTATCGTTTACGCGCTGAATACCGTGCTGGGGCGCATGGCTGCCCCCTACGGCTGGACGGACTGGCGCCGGTTCGCCCTGCTGGCCGGCGTGCTGTTCCTATTGGGAATTTATGCGGCGGGATGGCAGGTCATGCTGAAAAAATTCAATCTGGGTGTGGCTTATGCCAACCGTGCCGCCGTTGTCATCTGGGGTATCCTGCTGGCATGGCTTTGCCTGGGGGAGGCTCTTTCCTGGACGCTGGCGGCGGGAGCGGCTCTGGTCATCGGGGGGATTATTTTGGTTTCCACGGAGGAGGCGCATGAGTGAAGAATTTTATATTGGGCTGAACCTGTTTTCCGTTTTTCTGGCCTCCTGCACACAGGTGGTTTTGAAAAAAGTCTGCCATGAATGACCGGCTGACCGGCCTTGCCTATTTCGTGAATCCGGCCACGATGGCGGCATATTCCGTTTTTTGGGCTGCTGCCTGCTGACGTTTTACTGCCTGTCCCACCTGCCGATGATTACGGTGAACATGCTGGAATGCTCCGCATATGTGTATATCCTTTGTTTGACCGGATTTTTTTGGAAAACCAATCACCATGCGCAAAGTGGGCGGCAACGCGATGATTATCGCGGGTATTATCGTCTGCCTGAACCGTTAAGGAAGAGTTTGCAGCCTTTTAGCCCCTCCGGTTTGTTCATCCGGATCGGCTCTTGACTCATTTTCCCCGTTCCTAGTATGCGTCCCCGGACAGGGAAAACAGTCTGTAACGTCAGGGAATTTGCTTATGTTGAAACAGATTTGGAGATGGGTATCGCTTTTTCCTCTGCTCCATCCCGTATGGTTCAACCTGTTGCTTCTGGTTCTGGCCTGGAGCCTTGTGGGCGTGGCGTACCAGTCCAATGACGATCTGGTGATTGCGTCCGTGCTTGACGGATGGGGGGATCCCTCTTATGCGGACGCCCATGTCATTTTCGTCAATCCCCTGTTGACCGGTCTTCTGTTGAAAGTTGCGCCTGTCCTTGGCGGGGTGTCCGTCTGGCCTGTGTTTCTGGCGCTTGCCACGTTGTCCAGCGGAGCGGCCATTTTCACGATGCTGACGGCGCATGCCCGCAAGGCGCGCAGATATGATTTCAATACGCTGGTTCTGCTGCTGGTGTGGCTTCTGATCATGCCGGGCTTTTACGCCGCTCTGCAATTCAGCCATGCCGCCTTTCTGACAGGATTTACAGGTGTGCTGGCGTGTTTGAAGTACGGCTCTTCCTGGAGGGGGTGGTGCGCGGGAGTATTCCTGTGCGTGCTGGGCAGCATGGTCCGGCTGGATGCCGCCCTGGTGTGCGACGCTTTCTGGGGGGCCATCCTGTTGGCAGGCAGCCTGGAAGGGCTCAGGCCGTCCAGGGAAAAGCTGTTTGCCCTCAGTCGTCTCTGGCTGGCTCTGGCCTGTGTGCTCATTTCGTCCTTCAGTCTGAATGAATATAATAAATACGCCCACCGGAATGTGCTGGAGGGATGTGACGTGGCGGCATGGAACCAGGCCCGCGCCCTTCTCTCGGACACGTGTCCCATCAGGCAGGAGAGCGCCTACCAGTGTGAAAAGTACGGCGTGTTCGCCAACGATATCAGGATGGTCCGGATGTTTACCAATTGCGATATGGATGTATTCAACACGGATTATCTGGAAAGGCTTCTGTTGGCGCGGGACGGAGGTGAATTCTGGCCCAGGGCGTGGGCCCGTGGAGAGAAAGCCTTGCATCTGTTTTCATGGGATTCCGTAATGGATCTTCTCCCTTGCTGGATTTTGTTCGGTCTGGCATGCCGCGTTTCTTTCCGGCGCGGGGATTCTCCGGCCCTGGTGTACTGCGTAGGCTCCCTGCTGGTGCTGATTCTGCTGTATATGTCCAGCATAGACCGCCTGTATTTCCGCGTAGTTTATCCAACGTTCCTGATTGCAGGGCTGTGTCTGCTGTGGTCGGATAAATATCGTCCCATCCGCATCAACTGGACGGGGAAGGGAGCTCTTGCGGGCGGCGTGCCCATGTTCTGCGCGTTCTCCGTTTCTTTGTCCCAGGCGTGCGCCGCCGTGTGGGAGGCTAATCTGGAGTCTTTTTCCCCGGATGCCGGGCGCCTGTTATGCGAGCGGGTGGACCGGGAGCCCGATTCCCTGTTTTGCGTCCAGATGTCCGGCGGCACTATTGACGATCTGGCCCCGGGGCAGTCTGTTTTCCGCAAGGCCTGGAGCTGTTCCCGGAAGAACGTTGTCACGCTGGGCGGCTGGGAATTTTCCGTTGAAACCCGTACAGCGGAAACTGAAGGAGATGGGGTGGGCGGGGCAGTCCTCCCTGAACCTGTGCAGGGATAATGTGTACATTGTCTGTCTCACGCCGCAAGGGGACGTTTCCGATATGGACAGCAAGTTCATGGGGATGCTCAGCCGCCATATCTGGGGGAGCAGCACGGCGTTCGCACAGCCTGGCATCTGGATGAGAATATCCAGGGTGTGCGCGTTTACCGCCTGCGCAAGACATGGTTCCAGCCCGGCAGGAAGGAAGCTGCCTCCGTCAAGGAAGTGCGACTCTCCGCAATGTAACATCCCCCGATGCGCGTTACGCAACGGGGGACGAAAGGAGGGAGGTTGGGGCTTGGCGACGATTGTTAAAAGCGCGGGCCGCCCGGCATGCGTCTGTTCATGCGCTCTTCGCGGAGTTTCGCCTGTTCCGCCGGGGTAAGAAGCAGGAATTCCAGGTCGCGGATGGCGCGCTGTTTTTCAGAAGGCTCCTTGATGCTGGAAATCAGGCTTTTCATTTTTCAAGGGCCGCTACCTGGTCACCGAGTTCAAAGCAGGCTTTTTTTCCCGATCCCACTGCCTTTTGGTCAGAAAAGTGGCTTTTTCCGCTTCCGCCGTTTTCTTATCGCTGGCGGAGTTGTTTTGAAGCAGAGTTGCTTCCAGGGCGATGCGTTTGTTCCAGAGCTTCCGGAAATTTTCCACATCTTTTTTCTCCTTATAGGGAACCAGCAGCACGCGGTCAAAGATGGTATTGAGGTCCATCAGGTTGTTTTTTCCGCATCCGCTTTTTCTCAGGCAAAGCAGCATCCATTTGCACTGGATTTGAAGGGCTTTTTTTAAAACCGGGGGCCACGTTGTTTCCCGTGTTCTGCTTGCGCCAGTTGGAGAAGGCGGTGCTGGGGCTGTCAGGTTTGCTGCTGTTGCCTCCCTTCCCTCCGGAACCCGGCATGCGTATCATCCGGAAGCCTCCCCCGCCTCCCCGGTTCAGCATGCGGGACATCATGCTGGTGGGGTTCAGAAACCGGTCCTTCATGGCGTCCACGTAAAGTTTCATGGCGGCGTTTTCTGTGCTGGTGGCTGCGGTAAGGGCGGCCACGGCCTTCTGGATGCGGGAAGAGCTGGTGTTCAGGTAGCCGGTTTTGACTTCCTTCAGCCATTCGGAAGCTTCCTTTCTTGCGGAATCGGTAAGCATTTCCTGAGCCTGGCAGAAGCCGGAGCCCATAAGAAGAAGCACCAGCGCGGAAAGCGCCGGACGTTTGCGGAGCGGGGGTGAGGCGTATCATGGCGGTATTAGATTGCAAGGTATCCTTACAAACCCCTGTCCCGAAGAAAAGTTGCATCTTTTTGTTTTAAAACGTGGTTGCCGGAGCTAATAATCTGATAATCGCCCATTATCATTCCATTCGCCATACATTATTCCTTTTTTTTTGTATTTTTAATTAACTTTTGTAATCTGATTTGAAAAAGTTGTGGTTGTTTTCTTTTTTATCTGTATAGTATCTATGCGTACCCTCTGATAAAGAGGTGGAATTTAAGAAAATTTTCCCACACTTCGTTATCAGTTTGTAATGCTTTTAGGATTTCTTTATCTATGATAAAACCTGCTGATGACATATCGGGTAAAGCAGAACGTCCGGCTTCCGTCATTTTTCCTAATTTTTTCCATCCTGCGGCAGCGTTCCTTATTTAGTTCAGACCATAAGCTACCTGTTCAACAACCCAACATTCTTTTTTTCAGTCTTATGATTTTGTTCAAGCCATTGCCTTAACTCATCACGATTTTTAGCTTTCAACAAATTGACTGGTTCCATAAGCATTTCTCCTTTATTGCCAACTTCATTGCGGAAATATTGTATTTGCAGCTCCTGTGGATACCATACTTCAAAATTCAAGAGTGCTTACAACGGGATCACCCGCAGACATAACGCCGAGCACATGAGGAAAAAGCGGGCGAATGTGACGCGATAGGGGGATAAAAAGCTTTGATTTATGCGGCTTTCCGGGCGGGGAAATAAGACAATAAGGTTTATACTTTACTCCCGAAAATGCCGTTCTATTGCGTAACATTTTGGTATCTGCATTCATAAGAAAACCGGGGCGCGGCGGCTGTATTGTAGCTGCCGCATCCCATTATAATTGCACTATATTGGTGGTTCACAATCTTCTTCAAGAAAGAACAGTTCGTCTTGTTGTGCCGGATGAACATTTATCCCAGCACTTTGCGGATGCAGGAAGCGCAGATGGATACGGCTTCCTCCATTTCCTCTGGAGAAATGACGGGGGGATTGAAATACAGGACGTCGCCCAGGGGGCGGAGCAGCAGTCCCCGTTTAAGGGCTTCCCTGTAAATCCGGTACCCCAGCCGCTGCTCGGACGGAAAGCTTTTTGGTTTCCCTGTTCTCCACCAGTTCAATGGCGTTCACCAGTCCCAGGCTGCGTATTTCCCCCACGTGGGGATGATTCCCCAGGGCCTCCACGATCATCCGGCGGAAAAGAGGGGCCTTTTCCTGCGCCCGGGGAATGATTTGTTCCTCGTCCAGGACCTTCAGCACGGCGAGAGCGGCGGAGCACCCCAGCGGATTGCCGGAATAGGTATGGCTGTGCATGAATGCTTTTCCTTCCCTGTAGTCCGCATAAAAGGCATCGTAAATTTTCTGCGTGGTGATGGTGATGGACATGGGCATATAGCCGCCCGTGAGCCCTTTGGAGACGCACATGATGTCTGGGGAAACGCCGGCCTGGTCGCAGGCGAACATGCTCCCCGTGCGGCCAAAACCGGTGGCGATTTCATCCGCAATGAGGTGCACGTTGTAGGCGTCGCACAGGGAACGCAGTTTCGCCAGATAAGCGGGAGGATACATCCGCATGCCTGCGGAGCCTTGGAGCAGGGGTTCCACCAGCAGGGCGGCGCATTCGTCCCCATGGCGCGCGAAGGCCTCCTGTGCCGCGTCAATGCATTCCGCCTGGCAGCAGCCGCGTTTGTTCCCCTTGGGGCAGCGGTAGCAATCCGGAGCGGGAATGCGCACGATGTCCAGCAGAAGAGGCTTGTAGAGTTCCGAATAAAGGTCCAGGCCTCCTGCGGAGAGGGCTCCCAGGGTTTCTCCGTGGTAGGCGTCGCTCAGGGACATGAAACGTACTTTCTGGCGGTTTCCGGTCTGGTAGTGGTATTGAAAACTCATTTTCATCGCGGATTCGATGGATGCCGAACCGTTATCCGAGAAATTGAATTTGCAGAGCCCCCGCGGAATTTTCTTCATTAGTTCTTCACACAGGGTGATAGCCGGTCTGTGTGAGAAGTTGGCGAAGATGACGTGCTCCAGGGAATCAAGCTGTTCCTTGATGGCACGGTTGATTTTGGGGTGGGAATGGCCCAGCAGGTTGCACCACCAGGAGCTGACCACGTCCAGATAGCGTTTCCCGTCCACATCATACAGGTTGACGCCTTTTCCGTGGTCGACCACGATAGGAGGCAGCGTTTCGTAATCCTTCATCTGGGAACAGGGATGCCAGATGTATTCCAGATCTTTTTTGACCAGTCGGAGTGATTCATGGCAAAGGGCGCGAAAATGGAACGAACCTTATTTCATGCGGACTTCATATCCCAGTTCCGCCAGCATGGCCAGGTCTTCCCGGATGGTGACGCCGGCGGTGGTGAGCATATCTCCGGAGATGGCGGCATTCGCTCCGGACATGAAGATTTTCCTGCCGTGGTCCTTCATGGTGTTCCTTCCGGCGGCGATGCGGACGAAGCCGTCCGGCATGATGAACCGCACCAGGGCCACGATGCGCAGCTGTTCTTCCTCTCCCAGGGGGGGGCATGTCCGCGTACGGCGTTCCGGGGATGGGGGGGGTCAGAAAGTTGACGGGCATGGATTTGATGCCCAGCGCCGCGATGTCCATGTACATGTCTATCCGGTCTTCCATAGTCTCCAAGCCCCATAATGCCGCCACTGCAAACTTCCAGCCCGGCTTCCAGAGCCCATTTGATGGTTTGCAGTTTGTCGTCGTACGTATGGGTGGTGCAGACATTAGGGAAATTGCGGCGGGCAGTTTCCAGATTATTGTGGTAGCGTGAAACGCCTGCGGCTTTCAATTGCTCGCAGTGTTTCTTGGAAATAAGGCCGTGGGAGGCGCAGAGGGAGATGCCGCAATGTTCGGCGATGTGCCGGTAACTGGCGCAGAGCCGGTCCAGTCTTCATCCGTCAGCCTCTTGCCGGAGGTGACGATGGAGTAGCGCAGAATGCCACGTTCGTCATTGTACCTGGCCCCCCGCCAGGAGGGCGTCATCACTTAAAGGGGATATTCCTCCACTGCCGTGGAGTAATGGGCGGACTGGGCGCAGTACTTGCAGTTTTCCGAACATTTGCCGCTGCGGCCGTTGATGATGGTGCAGAGGTCGAAGACATTCCCGCAAAAATGTTCCCGGATGGCGTTGGCCGCCTGGCACAATTCTTCCAGCGGTTCCCGGCTGAGGGCTATCAATTCTTCTCTGGAGCAGGAACCGCCTCCGAGCACCCTGGAAAGGAGGGATGATGTCAAACTCATGCGTGAAAGACTAACCCCGGCTCCGTTCACGTCAAGGTCAGAATGGCGAAGGAGGCGGATCGTGGAACCTTCTTTCCCGTTCTCTTATTCGGCTACCTGTTCCGGGGCCTTGTAACGCAGGGCCTGGAAGCCGGGCGCGGGTTGATATTCCCTGTCCAGAATGGCGATGGCTCTGTTGATAAGGTCACGGTTTTCTGCGGCGATATTATTTTTCTCTGCGGGGTCTTTCACGATATCGTACACTTCCCAGTTGTCCGGTTTTTTACCGGGAAACAGGTTGCGGCGGATGACTTTCTTGGAGTCGAAACGCACGGCTACCTGGCCGCCGTAGCCTCCCCCTGCCCAGACCAGGGGCTTCCTGTCATGCAGAGCGGATTTTTTGCCCAGAAGGACAGGGGGGAGAGGTCCGTTCCCAGCGGAGAACCTGCATCCGCTCCTGTCAGAGCGCACAGTGTAGGCATCACGTCCGCATGGAAGGCCGGCTGGGTGATGGTTTTTCCCGGGGCTATTTTCCCAGGCCAGCGGATAATGCCGGGGACACGTATACCGCCTTCATAAAGCTGCCCTTTCAAACCTTTGAGATCGGCTACGGAGTTGAAGAACCGGTGGTCTACCCCCCCTGCATCATGCGTGGTGCCGTTGTCGCTGGTAAAAATGACGATGGTATTTTTGTCCAGGCCACAGGCTTTCAGCGTGTCCAGCAGGCGTCCTACGTTGTGGTCCATCTGGGAAATCATGCCTGCATAGGCGGCCCGGGGGCGGGGATGGGGCAGATAGCCCCGGTTGCCGCGGTAGGGGGATTTATCCCATTCGCGGGGATAGCGGTCAATCCATTCCTGAAGAGGCTGCATGGCCACATGGGGTTCCAGCGGGGCGTAATACAGGAAAAACGGTTGTTTGCCATGGGCCTTTTCCTTCACAAATTCCAGCATTTTATCCGCAATAAGATCGGAACTGTGTTGTTCCGCGCGGTAGGTGTCCGCCAGAACTTCCCCTTTGGGCTGGGAACCGTGTCCGATAGTGGCGGCTGTCAGAGAAGTGTTGAGAACTTCCTTCTTTCCGTCATTCCAGAGGTATGGAGGATAGTAGGTGTGGCAGGCTTTCTGGTCCGTGTAGCCATAGAACCTGTCCACGCCGTGTTTGTCCGGCGCTCCGGTGGAACCGAAATCCCCAATACCCCATTTACCGAACACCGCTGTGGCGTAACCGGCTTTTTTCATGGCTTCCGGTAGAGTGTAGGTTTCCGTTCTGATGGGCCAGTCTCCTTTGAGGTCGCGCCAGTTTTCGCCCGCGTCCACGCGTTTCAAATCCTGTACGTCGCAGTTGCCCGTATGCTTGCCCGTCATCAGCACATTGCGGGAAGGGGAACAAACCGGAGCTCCGGAATAGAAATAAACCCATCGCTGTCCTTCGGAGGCCAGCTTGTCAATGTTCGGGGTTTTAATTTTTTTTTTTCTGACCGTAGCAGCCTACTTCCGCCCAGCCAAGGTCATCCGCATTGATGAGAACTACATTGGGCCGTGCCGCTTCCGCCACGGACAGCATCAGCAGGGAAAAGGCGGTAGAGAGAGTGATGTTGTAAAATGTGACCATACGGTAATAATAACGGAGAAACACTCTTCCTTGTTTCAAAAAATAGTTTCGTTTTCCTTACCGGATGCCGGATGAGATGCTCACAGGGTGAGCCTTTCGGTTTCCTTTTGTTTCGGACTACTTATTTATCCGAGCCATTCCTGTTTGTCCGGTTCCTTTTTATTTATATTTTTATATGGGATGATGAATCATAAATATTTGTGGTAGCAATTTGCTTGTCGGACAGGTCATAAACCGGCTGCAAGGCTATTTCATATCATTCCGGCCAGATTTTTTGATGCTTTTCTTAAGATGCTTAACTGGGAATTCAGGATGAAAATAATTCTGGGTGAAGCATTTTTCAATGAAATAGTGCTTTCTTGAGAAGGTGGGCGGATTTACAATCCGTTACGGACAGTAAAAGAAAAAACTCTTGTTCTCAGGGAAAGTGCCGCTCTTTATACGGTTATTGAAACGTGACTCCGCTTCAACATGCAACGAACTCTATAAAAGAGGGTTTGCCAAAATTCTACTTCAGGCCCGGATATCGTAGCAATTTCCCGTATTCCCGTCACCAGGGTGGGCCCAGGCAAATTTCTGTGCTACGTAAGAGGCCCTGATACGTAAAGAAACGATGTTGCAAGTTCTTTTCTCTTAGAGTTACAGCTTGACTCCGGATTGTAAATCCGCTAGAAAAAGGCGTTCCGATTCATTGGTTTAATTTCAGAGTTGAAGGAGAACGATGGATGCCGGGTTTAACAATTCTGTGGAGAAATTCATTCGTTAATTTGCAGGAATTCTTGGGGATGCATGAGGAGCCAATGTCAGATTTTTATTATAAATGAATTGTAAAAAAAATAGAAAAATTCCCTTGTGGTGGGGGATAATAATTTGGGCAGTACTTGTACTGCTTTTTTTTGCTCCTGCTGTGTTTGGAGGAAAGGTTTTAGCCCCGGTGGATTGTGTGGAATGCCTGTTCAAACCATTCGCAACTCAGCCAATGGAGGAAGTCCATAACCAATATAACGTAGATGGGGCTTCTCAATATTTACCTTATAGCTGGGCGATGCAGCAGTCCTGGCAAAGTGATGGGTATATGGGATGGAACCCTTATACTCACAATGGGACTTCACTGCCGGAAAATACCATGTTAAGCCCGGGGGATTGGCATCATTGGTTATTTGGTTTTCTTCCTTTCTGGACGGCATGGGATGCGGGAATCTTGCTGCAGTTTTTTATCGCAGGGCTGGGGATGATCATTCTACTGAAATCCAGGGGAATTCCCATTCCGTACGTATTGCTTGGAGCTGTGAGTTTCAGTTTTTATTCCCAGTTTATTATGTGGATATATGACCGGTGGCTTGGTGGAATAATCTGGGCGCCGTTGATTGTCTGGTCCCTGTTGGAAGGGAGAAGGAAAAACAAATGGGTGCATCTTCCCTCTATTCTCTTTATTGCTCTTGGATTCAGAGGAGGCCATTTGCAAGCGTGTCTCTTTGTTTTTCTTCTGGTGCTGTGCGTGTTTCTTGCGGATTGGTGGAAACGGGCAGACCGCTGGTCCTGGAAAGTTTTTCTGAAATCATCATCTTTTTATTTGATCTCCGGATTTTTGGCGGCGTTGCTTTCCTTGGATGTTTTTGTGGACACCCTGCCGCGCATGGAAGGCTGTAAAAGCTTGCCGTTTGTCTGGGGGCTGGAAAATATTCCTTTTCTGGCCACATCTGTGATGCCGACGCTCTTCGGCATTCCTCAGACAATCAGTATTTCCAAAGTGATTGGCGCTGATTTATTCGATATCAAATTTGGTGGAGGAGTTGTTTTTGTGCTGGCTGTTCTGGCATTGTTTAACCGCCGGGCACCGTTGACCGCCAAGTTTTGTTTTCTTGTCAGTTTAATTGTTTCATGCACACCTCTTTCCACTTTCCTCTATTCACGCTCCACGGTTGTGATGGCTTTTGGAATGAGCTGGCTTGCCGGATGGCAGTTATTTGACCTTAGGCGGCATCCGGTTCTTCCTATCTGGCGCAGACTTGCATGGTGGGGAATTGAATTTTGTGTATATGGCTTGCCGTATCGGTGGCAGTTCAGTGTTTCCATGAACCATTGCTGTTAAAATTGCATAGCTTTATTGACGGAAACATAACGACTTCTCAGCAAAAATACCGTCATTCCTGGTATTTGCTCAGAAGCGAGCGTCTCCTGGACCAGCTGATGATTTGGGATTGGCGCAATGCCTTATTGATTTTACTGGTCAGCGTAGGGGTTGGGCCTGTTCCCGCCTGAATATATCCAGCCGTTATCCGAAGTGGTGGGCAGGACTTGTGGTATTATGTACCTTTGGGGAACAAATAGTGTTTTCTTCTTCATGGATTGCCTATTCCGACAAACCGGAAAGCGGCTGTCTTTATAGAGAACCGGAGTGGATGCCCGAGTTCCGCGGTCATGTGGGGGATGGAGCCGTTGTCATCGTCAATCCCCATAATGACTTGGATTTTCTATGTACCAATCATTTATCCACATATGGAATAAGACTGGCTTCAGGCTATGAAACGGTACAGCCCAAATTATTTGAGACCTTTGTCGGATGGACATTATCATCCGGAAGATTATGCCATGGCCGGAATTTCCCATTTGCTGTGCGATTCCAGAGCCGGAAAACCAGACTTTGACGGGTGGATTCTGGTTCAGGAAACGGAAGATTTCTTCTTGCTGGAAAATCCCTTGTACCGTGGACGCTATTTCGTCCGAACCCAGGGGGAAGAGAGTCATTTTTCTCCTGTTGTCCCGGATTGGAGAACGAATAATAAGATTCATGTCACCGTGCCGCCAGGAACAAAGGAATTGTCTGTTCTTGAGAGCTATTCCAGGGGATGGAGCGCCCGCACCGGGAAGGGGGAAGAGCTTCCTTTATCCGGCACTGAGCGCTATTCTATTCTTGTTTCCGTTCCGGATTCGGAACAGCAGACGGAAATCCTCCTTCAGTACCATACGCCTTACCGTGAATGGTATTACAGCATGATGGGGGGAACGGCCCTGTTTCTGCTTGTGACGGCTCTCTTGCAGAGGCGCGTTAATATCAGGACGGAAAAGGAGGGATAGGGAACCGTCTCTCCGTCTTTTTGGGTTTCATGAAATAGCGGTCAGGGCAGGATGAGGCTTTCTACCGCGGCACGTATGGGTTCATCGCCGAATTGGTCCAAAGCATGTTTCAGGAAGCCCTGGGCAATCATGCTGCGCGCCGTTTGTTCCGGAATTCCCCGTGAAAGCAGGTAGAAGATTTCTTCCGGAGAAATGGAGGAAGTGGCGGAACCGTGCGAACACTGCACTCTGTCCGCCAGGATTTCCAGGCCGGGAATGGAGTTGGCTTCCGCTCTGGGGCTGAGAATGAGATTGCGGTTGCTTTGATAGGCGCTGGTGTCATGCGCGCCTTCCGCCACCAGGATCATGCCGCTGAAAATGCTGCTGGCTTCGTCGTCAAGTACGTTGGCGTAAAGCAGGTTGCTGGAGGCTCCGCGGTAAAGGTGCTTCTGGTAGGTTCTCTGGTCCAGCTCCTTGTTTTCCTTCAGATGGTTGGCGGAAAGCAGGCGGACTCCTGCGCCGTCTCCGTTCAGGATGCAGACCGTTTCCTGCCTGGCCCATGCTGCGCCGGGATGGCTGACGAGATGTTCCATTTCCGCGGAATCATCCGCCATCATATGGGAAAGCTCCACGGCACGGGAACGGCTGTTAAGTTCCTGAACCAGTGCGTATTTGACAGATGACGCGGAGGAAAGATGGTACTGCTGGAGCGCTCCGCAGAATTGGCGGCCATGGTCTGCGCTAATGTGGCGTTCCAGAATGCGCAGGCGGCTTCCGGTTTCCGCAATGAGCAGCGTGGAGGGAAAAACGGCCACGTTATCTCCGGAGATGAAGTGGAGTATTTCCAGAGGGAGGGAGATTTCCCTGTCCGCCATAATAACCAGCCCGTTGTGCTGGAAGGCCGTAGCCAATGCCGACAGTTTTTCGGAACCGAGCGTTTCCGTCTCTGTTTCCAGGTATTTCCGGGCGGTGTCCGGGCATTGAGCACAAAGTCTTCCATATCCATTACGGAAAGCCCTTCCGGCAGTTCTTCCGGGATGGAAACGGGGAGCCCGTTGGCGTAAACAATGCGGAGGGCCTCCGGCATGGAGGCTCGTTCCCTGATGATGGGAGCCAAGGTTTCCGGAGCTGCAGGAGGAGCCGCTTCAACATGTTCCAGGGATTCGTTGCCGGGGGCTCCGAAACGCCAGGATTCCATATGGCGGGAAGGTTCCGGAAGCTGTTCCGCCTGCTCCAGGGCATGGCGCCGCCGGGCTTCAAACCATGCGGGAAGAAAGCCTGCGGGGAATTGTTCTTCGTTAAGCAAATGGTTCATTGTTTCCCTCCTTATCCGATGCTGTCTTCCATTTCCAGATCAATGAGCCTGCGCAGCTCCACAGAGTATTCCTTGAGTCCTTTGCCCATGATTACCTGGCCCCGGTAGCTGGCGCGCCCTTCGCCGATGCTGATGGATTTGGAAACGATGTTGGACGTAGTATCGTCCGCCGCATGGATCATTTTGGCTCCCGTATCCTGGTGCTGGCCCGTGTTTGCCAGGGCAATGGAGATGACTTCCCCGCGCGCGCGCCTGCCTTTGAGCACCACAGCCGGGTATTTCATGGTGAGGCCGGAGCCAATGTTGCAGTCTATCCAGCGGATTTCCGCATCTTCCATGGCAAGGCCGCGCTTGGTGACCATGTTGAAGACATTAGAGGACCAGTTTTGCACGGTGACGTACTGAATTTTTCGCTCCCCTTGAGCGCGACCAGCTCCACAACGGCGGAGTGGAGGGTGGAAGTTTCAAACTGGGGCGCCGTGCATCCTTCCATGTACATGAGTTCCGCGCCTTCGTCGCAATGATGAGAGTTCGTTCGAACTGCCCGAAATTTTCCGAGTTGATGCGGAAGTACGCCTGAAGAGGATGTTTGAGTTTAACCCCTTTGGGCACGTAAATAAAGGAACCTCCGGAAAATACCGCGCTGTTCAGGGCGGAGAATTTGTTGTCTCCCGTGGGAATGACTTTTCCAAACCAGGGACGAAAGACGTCTTCATGGTGTTTCAGGCCTTCCGTGGAGTTGACGAAGATGACGCCCTGGCTGCGGAGTTCCTCCTTCATGTTGGAGTAGGCGGATTCGGAGTCGTACTGGGCTTCCACGCCCGCCAGAAACTGGCGTTCCTGTTCCGGGACGCCCAGGCGTTCGAAGGTGCGCTTGACGTCCTCCGGCACGTCGTCCCAGCTTCGTTTGGGCCGTTCTCCGTCGGAGAGGTAGTAGCGGATTTGGGAGAAATCTATTTTTTTTTAATATCCGGAGAAGCCCAGTGGGTGGGCATGGGCTTGCTTTCAAAAACGGCAAGCGCGTTTTTGCGGAACTGGCGCACCCATTCCGGGTCGTCCTTGACGTCGCAGATGTAGTCAATGGTGGCCTCCGTCAGGCCGTATCCGGCATCAAATTTATGGCGTTCCGGGAAGGAGAAGTTCCCCTTGCTCCGGTCGAAGTCAAACAGGTTCTGTGTGTTCCCGTTCTCTGGCATGTCAGGTGTATCGCTCATGATTGATGGCCGGATGGCGGCATTACGCCTTTTCCGCTGTTTCCGCTTCTTTCAGGAACTCGTATCCCCTGCTTTCCAGTTCGTCCACCAGTTCTCCGCCTCCGGTCCGGACGATCCGCCCGTCAGCCAGCACGTGGACCACATCCGGCCTGATGTAGTCCAGCAGGCGTTTGTAGTGGGTGATAACCAGGAAGCTGCGGAAAGGGGAACGCATGGAGTTGACTCCTTCCGAGACAATGCGGAGGGCATCTATGTCCAGGCCGGAATCCGTTTCGTCCAGAATGGCATAGAGGGGATCCAAGAGAAGCATTTGCAGCACTTCATTGCGCTTTTTTCTCTCCCCGGAGAAACCTTCGTTAACGGCGCGTGACGTGAATTTGCGGGGCCATGCCGAGCTGGTCCAGTTTTTTGCATAGAGCGTTGGAAACGCCGGGTTGGAGTTTTTTGCGTACCCGCTGGTAAACTTCATTGGCAGTTGGATGATCCCTTTGTTCCAGAAGAACCTGATAGACTTCCTGCCTTTGCTTGGTAAGTCTCAACCCGGAAATGACCGGCAGGGTAGAGGCGGTGCGGACGGCCTGCTTGGAATCTGTTTTGGGATTCATATCTTATTTTTCATGCTCTGCGTGGATAGTGGGGGAGGGGCAATTGTTTTGCAAGAACAATTCCTGTTATTTATTGGGGCGCGGAGAAGGACAGAAAAAGGGGCGGTCATCCCTGTGGATGGCCGCCCCTGCAGGGAGATAGAGTAATCCGTATTTTAGTTGGCGGCTTCAGATCCTTCCGGAGCCACATTGACGCGGCGGCCTTCGCGGTCAAAGAACACGCGGCCGTCCACCAGGGAGAAGATGGTGTAGTCACGGCCCATGCCTACGCCCTTGCCGGGGTGCCATTTGGTGCCGCGCTGGCGGATGATGATGTTGCCCGCGATCACTTCCTGTCCGCCGAATTTTTTAACGCCGAGGCGCTTGCTGCGGGAGTCGCGACCGTTCTTGACAGAACCTTGACCTTTCTTGTGAGCCATAAGATAATAAAAATTAAGGGTTGAAATTAGGCGTTGATAGCGGTGATTTCCAGCTTCGTCATGGCGCGGCGGGAACCTTTTTTCTTGTGGAAGCCCTTGCGGCGCTTAAATTTGAAAGCGATGATCTTTTTGCCGCGGAACTGGCTGACCACCTTGGCGGAGACCGTAGCTCCTTCCACCATGGGGGTGCCGACGGTCACTTTTCCGTCATTTTCCACCATAAGCACCTGATCGAAGCTTGCTTCGGCCCCCTCTTCGAGGGTATTGATGCATTCAACGTCGATCACGTCGCCCGTCTGGACGCGGTACTGCTTGCCACCTGTTTTGAAAATTGCGTATGCCATTGCTATCACTGTTAAGGTTCGCCCGCAGATGCGGGAGCCGCAATAAACCATATGACTTTCTTTTAGACAAGCAAAATTTCATGGAAAAATGAGCGAATGGCATAAAATTTTTAGAAACGGCCCCGTTTTGACTCATTCCCCGGAGGAAATGAGGGAGCTGGGGAGGCAAATAGGTAAAATTTTAATGCCCGGCGAAATTTTGGGCGTGGTGGGTGAGCTGGGGGCCGGAAAGACGCACCTGACCCAGGGCATTATGGAGGGGCTGGGGAGTTCGAGGCGGCTGCCAGCCCGACATTTTCCCTGGTGCATGAGCATGCTGACGGACGTCTGCCGGCGTGCCATTTTGATTTTTACCGCCTGAAGGATGAGTCCGAGCTGACCGGCATAGGGTGGGGAAGAGTATCTGGACGGAGAGACTGTGCTCATTGTCGAATGGGCCAACCTGTTTCCGGAAGCGCTGCCGGAAGAAACCTCATGGCTGCTGCTGGAACATGAAGGAAGCTGCCTGCGCCGCGTGTCTCTGGCTCCTGCGGAATAAAAACGGAGATCAGTACCCGATGCTTTGCGAAAACGCTTTATCAAAGCCGGGGCTGAGCCAGATGGTATTATGCATGGCTCCGGGGAATTCCTGGTAACTGACCGGTACGGAGAAACAGTCCCGGAGCCGTTTGGCGTGGTGCGGAGGAATGACTTCATCCGCTCCCGCAGCCAGGATGCTGACAGGGCAGGCGACTTTGGGCGCGGCCAGGTCTGACCGGAAGTGGTCCGGAAGGAGAAGCTTGACGGGCAGGTATGGGAAGAGACCGCGGGCAGTTTCCAGAAGGCTGTCAAAAGGGACCAGCAGCACCAGTTTTTTCACGTGTCTGACGGAGGCTATCTGGGTAGCGACTCCGGAACCGAGGCTTTGCCCGACCAGGATGACGTCGTCCGGCGTTCTTCCGGTTTCCTTCAGCACGGAGTCAAGAATAGCCAGGGAGTCTCCCATGATATCCTGTTCCGTGGGGGTGCCGGTGCTGAGCCCGTACCCGCGGTAATTGACCAGGAGCTTGGCATGGGGAAACCGGTCCAGGTAGGGAAGCATCATGGAGATGTCCATGGCGTTTCCCCCGTAATATACCAGGAGGGGCTGCCCCTTCTTTTCAATAAGCCAGCCGCTGAGTTTGGCCCCATTATGGTGGAAGGTGCGCCGATGCGGTTCCCAGGCGGCCCGTTTTTCCAGATACGCGGTTTTGTCCCTGGGCTGGGGCGGCAGGTACACCAGGGAGCGGACGGAGCACTGGAGGCATGCCAGAGCCAGAACCCCGGCAAGCAGAAGC
>VOFF01000952.1_pt1 | contig 20001 bp, 18 predicted proteins | sample 5384061 | NCBI WGS metagenome assembly VOFF01 (sample SAMN12384725, study PRJNA508395) | human gut metagenome | isolation source: healthy gut E | host: Homo sapiens
TCCCGAACTGGCGCTGTTCGATGCGCAGGCCGAGAAGCTCGCGGCGCAGCGACGGCTGGTGAAATCGGCGACCCGTCCTCGTTTCGGACTCTTCGCGCAGGGATATTACGGGTATCCGGGCATGGACTACTTCGAGAGCATGATGGCGAACGACTGGTCGTGGAATGCGCTCGTCGGATTCCGGATGTCGTGGAATTTCGGGGCGTTCTACACGAAGAAGAATTCGCTGGGCAAACTCCGCACGGCACAGCGGCAGCTCGATGTGCAGCGCGACGTCTTCCTCTTCAACACACGGTTGCAGACCGTCGAGGAGAGCGGCGACATCGCCCGCCTGCGCCGCGCGCTGGCCGACGACGACCGCATCGTGCAGCTGCGCCGTGCGGTGCGCGAAGCCGCAGAATCGAAGCTCCGCAACGGGGTGATCGATACCAACGACCTGCTGCGCAAGATCACCGAGGAGGCGACGGCCGCCACGGCACGGTCGGCGCGGGAGATCGAGTTGGTGAAGACGATCTATGAATTGAAACATACGATAAACCGATAAGACCATGAAACGATTCATTATTTACGGTGCGATCCCGCTGTTGGCAGCATCCTGCGGGGGCGACGGGGATTTCGATGCCACGGGGACGTTCGAAGCCACGGAGATCGTCGTGTCGGCCGAAGCTGCCGGGCGTATCCTCCGCTTCGACGCCGAAGAGGGTGACGTGCTCCGAGCCGGCAGGCAGGTCGGTGCCATCGACACCGTACAGCTCTATTTGCAGAAATTGCAGCTGGAACGTCAGCGCGCTTCGGTGCGGAGCGGCCGTCCCGACATCGGGAAACAGGCCGCGTCGCTGCGCGAGCAGATCGCCAAACAGCAGACCGAACGCCGCCGCGTGGAGAACCTGTTGAAGGACGGTGCGGCCACGACCAAACAGCTCGACGACATCGACGCGCAGTTGAAGGTGCTCGGCGGGCAGTTGGACGCGCTGTTGTCGACGCTGGAAAACAATGCCGTGTCGATCGACGAGAATTCGTCGGCCATCGAGTTGCAGATCGCGCAGGTCGAAGACCGGCTCGCCAAGTGCCGCATCGCGTCTCCCGTGACGGGAACGGTGCTGGCCAAATATGCCGAGGCGGGCGAACTGGCCTCCGTCGGTCGGCCGTTGATGAAGGTCGCCGACCTCGACCGCATCTACTTGCGGGCCTATTTCACGTCGGATCAGTTGGCCGACCTGCGTCTGGGCCAGGAGGTGACGGTGACGGCCGATTTCGGCGGGGAGCGGCAGCTCGACTATCCGGGACGCATCGTGTGGATCGCCTCCGAGAGCGAATTCACTCCCAAAACCATTCAGACCCGAAATTCGCGGGCCGGACTGGTCTATGCGGCGAAGATCGCCGTCGAGAACGACGGCCGGTTGAAGATCGGCCTTTACGGAGAGGTGAAACTCTAAGTGCGACGACGATGCGGAATGCCATAGAGATTCACGCCCTGACCAAACGTTACGGTATCCTCACGGCGCTCGACGAGGTGTCGTTCGAGGTCGGGCGGGGCGAGCTGTTCGGCCTGATCGGTCCCGACGGAGCCGGCAAGACGACGCTTTTCCGGCTGCTTGCGACGCTCGTCGCACCTGACGGCGGCACCGCCTCGGTCGACGGGCTGGATATCGTGGACGACTACAAGCGCATCCGCGAGCGGGTAGGCTACATGCCCGGACGGTTTTCGCTCTATCCCGACTTGTCGGTGGGGGAGAACCTCGCTTTCTTCGCGGCGCTGTTCGGGGTGGAGATCGCGGAGAACTACGATCTGATCGCGCCGATCTATCGCCAGATCGAACCGTTCCGCGCACGCCGTGCGGGAAAGCTTTCCGGCGGTATGAAGCAGAAGCTCGCACTCTGCTGCGCGCTGATCCACCGGCCTGCGGTGCTCCTTCTCGACGAGCCGACGACGGGCGTGGACGCCGTGTCGCGCAGCGAGTTCTGGGATATGCTCTCCGAGTTGAAAGGCAAGGGGATTTCGATGCTCGTTTCGACGCCCTACATGGACGAAGCGGTGCGCTGCGACCGCGTGGCGCTGTGCGATGGCGGGAAGATCCTGGCCGTCGACACGCCGCAGGGCGTCGTCGGGCGGTTCGACGAGCCGCTCTACGCGCTTGCGGGCGACGATATGTACGGCCTGCTGCTCGAAGCGCGCCGCCATGCCGACGTGAAGGAGTGTTACCCCTTCGGCCAGACGCACCACCTGATCGCGGGCGAGGGGTTCGACGCCGGACGCTTCGTCCGCGAGACGACTGCGCGGGGATTCCGCCGTGTGACGCTCCGACCGGTCGGGGCGGGAATCGAGGACGTGTTCATAAAACTGATGCGCCATGCGTGAACCGATCATATCCGTCAGGGAACTGAGCAAGCGGTTCGGCGACTTTACCGCCGTAGACCGCATTTCGTTCGATGTGGCGCGGGGCGAAATCTTCGGATTCCTCGGCGCCAACGGCGCCGGAAAGACCACCGCCATGCGGATGTTGTGCGGATTGAGCTATCCCACGTCGGGAAGCGGTACGGTCGCCGGTTACGACGTGATGCGCGAAGGAGAGCGGATCAAACGCCATATCGGCTACATGAGCCAGCGCTTCTCCCTCTACGACGACCTCACGGTGCGGGAAAATATCCGGCTTTTTGCCGGAATCTACGGTCTTCGGCGGATGCAGACGCTGCGCCGCACCGTCGAGCTGCTGCATCGCCTCGATTTCCGCTCGGAGGCCGATACGCCGGTAGGTTCCCTGCCGCTGGGCTGGAAGCAGAAGCTCGCCTTCTCGGTGGCGACGCTCCACCGTCCCGAAATAGTCTTCCTCGACGAACCGACGGGCGGTGTCGATCCGCTGACGCGCCGTCAATTCTGGGAGATGATCTACGAGACGGCCGCCGCGGGGACGACGGTCTTCGTTACCACGCACTACATGGACGAGGCGGAGTACTGCTCGCGGGTGTCGATCATGGTCGACGGGCGGATCCGCGCGCTGGGAACTCCGGCCGAATTGAAAGAACAATATGCCGCAGGGTCGATGGACGAGGTATTCCGCATCCTGGCCCGCACGGCCAAACGCTCGGAATAAGATGAAAGGATTCTTCTCGTTCGTCCGAAAGGAGACGCTGCACATCCTGCGCGACCGGCGCACGATGCTCATCGTGCTGCTGATGCCCGTGGTGCAGCTGCTGCTGTTCGGCTTCGCCATTTCGGTCGAGGTCAACAACATCGACTTCGCCGTCGTCGCGTCCCATCCGACCGAAGCGGTGCGCCGGCAGGTGGAGCGCATTGCGGCCAATCCCTATTTCACTTTCGGAGGGTACATCCGCCAGGACGAGGCGGACGAAGTACTGCGCACGGGAGAAGTCGGGGCCGTGGTCGTCTTCGCCGACGACTACGACCGGCGGACGGCCGGTTCCGGCGAGCCGGACGGTGCGGCGATCCAGTTGATTTTCGATGCCTCGAATCCCAACGACGCCTCCTCCGGCGCAGGGTACCTGCGAAGCGTCCTGCTGGCGGAGGGGACGGGCGGCGCGCCGACGCCCGAACTGCATCTGCTTTACAATCCGCAAATGAAGAGCGCCTACAATTTCGTGCCGGGCCTCATGGGGTTGATCTTCATGTTGATCTGCGCGATCATGACCTCCGTGTCGATCGTGCGCGAGAAGGAGACCGGAACCATGGAGGTGTTGCTCGTGTCGCCCGTGCGGCCGCTGCGGATCGTCGTGGCCAAGATGATTCCCTACTTTCTGCTGTCGTGCGTCAACCTGGCGACGATCCTGCTGCTGGCGCGTTTCGTGCTGGGCGTGCCGATGTCGGGCAGCGTCGTGGGACTGGTGGGGCTGTCGCTGCTCTATCTCGTCCTGGCGCTCGCGCTGGGGCTCTTCATCTCGACGATGGCCGACAGCCAGGTGACGGCGATGCTCATTTCGGGCATGTTGCTGATCCTGCCGCTCATCATGCTCTCGGGGATGGTCTTCCCGATCGAGAACATGCCCGGCGTTTTGCAGGGAATCTCCTGTATCGTTCCCGCCCGCTGGTATATCGAGGCCGTGCGCAAACTGATGGTCGAGGGGTTGCCCTTCGCTGCCGTGCTGAAAGAGTTCGCCGTCCTGGCCGTCATGACCGGTGCGCTGATCGGCGTGGCGCTCGGAAAGTTCAACGATAAACTCGAATGACGATGCGTACACTCGCGGTTTTGCTCGAAAAGGAGTTCCGGCAGTTTTTCCGCAATCCGTTCCTGCCGAAAATGGCGGTCGCCTTTCCGATGATGGTGATGCTCGTCATTCCGTGGATCACGACGATGGATGTCCGTCATGTCGGCGTCTCGGTGGTCGACAACGACCGCTCGACCGCTTCGCGGCGGCTCGTCGGGAAGATCGGAGCCTCGGACTATTTCCGGCTCTACGGTGTCACGGAACATTACGGCGCTTCGCTGGCAGCGCTGGAGCGGGGCGATGTCGATGTGATCGTCGAGATTCCCGACGATTTCGAACGTTCGATTGCGGAACGGTCGCCCCGCAGGGTGAGCATCACGGCCAACGGCGTGAATGCGTTGAAGGGGAGTCTCGGTTCGCAGTATATGGTGCAGACCGTCATGGGAACCCTCGCCGAACTGCTCGCAGAAGAGGGTGTCGCACCGTCGCCCGACCTGATTACGGTGCAGAACCGCTACAATCCGACCCCGTCGAGTCGATGCCCGCATGGGCGCAGCGGATCACCTGGTTCCTGCCGCCCCGCTACTTCATCGGCATCATGCGGGCGGTTTACCTCAAGGGGGCGACCGTCGCCGATCTCCGGACCGACTATGCGGCTCTCGCGCTCTTCGCCGTGCTGTTCAACCTCTGGGCGGCGCTGAGCTACCGGAAACGGTCGTAAGCGCCTTCCCTTCCCCGGACACGGCGGGCCGAAAGATGCCGCGGGCGGACCGATATGCGCGGCGGTTCGGGAAAACTCCCCGGATAATCGCTATATTTGCAGAACCGGGGAAAACGGTTTCGCCGGTGTAAAAATCATCCGTTATGAAACGAACGTATTTCCTGTTGCCGCTGGCCGCCGCGCTTGTCGCCGTCGTGCCGCAGCCGCTCCGGGCCTGCACCGGCATCACGCTCCGGGCCGCCGACGGGACCGGTGTCGTCGCCCGCACGATCGAATGGGGCGGCAGCGATCTGAACAGCCGTTATGTCGTCGTGCCGAGGGGGGTATGCCCGGCGCTCCTTCACGCCCGACGGTATGGACGGGATGCTGTTCACGGCCCGCTACGGCTATGTCGGGCTGTCGGTCGAGCGCGACGGAGTTCGTGGCCGAGGGCCTGAACGAGGAGGGGGCTGTCGGCCGGACTCTTCTACTTTCCGGGTTACGGTGAGTACGAGGCTTACGATCCGGCGCGGAAGGAGGAGAGCATCGCCGACTTGCAGCTCGTGTCGCTGGTGTTGGGTGCATGCCGCACGATCGACGAGGTGAAGGAGTTGCTCGGCAACGTGCGTGTCATCGGCATCGACCCGCGCGCCTCGACCGTGCACTGGCGTTTCGCCGACGTTTCGGGACGTCAGGTAGTGCTGGAGATCGTGGACCGCCATGCGGTGTTTTATGAGAACGAGCTGGGCGTGCTGACCAACTCGCCGGGCTTCGAATGGCAACTGACCAATCTGAACAACTACGTCAATCTCTATCCGGGATCGGCTCCCGAACGCCGGATGGAGGGCGTCCGCCTCGCGGCGTTCGGGGCCGGCAGCGGCATGCTGGGGCTGCCGGGCGACGTCACGCCGCCGTCGCGGTTCGTCCGTGCGGCGTTCTATCAGACGACCGCTCCGCAGCGGGCGACGGCCTTCGACGCCGTGCTGCAATGTTTCCAGATACTCAACAATTTCGATATTCCGGTCGGGGTGGAGTTCCCGCAGGGCGAGCTTCCGGCCGATATTCCGAGCGCCACGCAGTGGACCTCGGCGACGGATCCTGCGGGCCGGACGATCTACTACCGCACGATGTACGACAGTACGATCCGCAGCATCGACCTGCGTGCGATCGACTTCGGACAGGTACGGTATCGTTCCGAGCCGCTGGACGAGGTGCGGCGGCAGCCCGTCGTTCCGGTCCGGATCGGATAGCGGCCGCTTTGCGCGCCGCCGTTTCCATCACTGCCGGGGACGGTGCGGCCGGAGGTCCCTCCCGCCCTTCCGCCCCGCTTCGAATCCGGGTCGCTTTGTCGGGAGGACGAGGAATGTTTCCGCGGAAACACCCCTGCTGCAAAAAGGCGGCAGGGGCGTTTTCTTCATGGTTCGGCGATTCCGGACGGGGGTGTTCTCAGGTCCGGCGCGGCGGCCCGTTCCGGAATCTCCGGCGGATCATTCGACTGTCGGGAATTCGATCGTCTCGCTCTCCTCGTTCCAGTCCGTGATCGTGAAGTCTCCGGGATTGCCCTCCGGCAGGATTTCGCCGATCACGACGTTGAGCGTCAGCAGCGTGTTGGCCGAAAGCGAGGAGTTCAGGGTTTGCGTCAGCTTGTGGATCGAATTGTCGGCCAGCGTGATATACAACTCCAGCGTGGGATTCGGGGCGGAAGGGAACAGCATGACCGTCGCGTTGCTCATCGTCGTATTGTCTTCCGAGCGCGAGAGGTCGAAGCGTACGGTTTTCGTCTGGTTCACCGGTTCGGCCGTGTAGAAGTTCAGCTTTTCGGCGATGCCGCCGATCTGCACCTTCACGCTCTTGACGTTGGAGTTGAACACGGCGTTGTCCTTCTGTCTGAGGTTTACGATCAGTCCGGCACTGACGCGGATGAGGCCCGTATGGAGCTCTTCCGATCCGATCCGGGTCTCCTGTACGGCGTGTACGAGGTCATAGACCGGTTTGTAGGTTCCGTCGCCGTAGGGTCTCAGGCTGAAGTACATGTCGGCGAGATTGGCTCCTTTGACGATGCCCGGGCTGTTGATCTCGGGCGAATTGTGAATCGGTTCCTCGTGCTTGGGAGTGCCCCAATAGACCATGTTGTAAGGACCGATCGGCAGATGGAGTTCCCGGTTGTTGTTCCCGTAGACGTCGCCCTGTACGATCGTGTAGTACCCGTTGAAGATCGTCAGTTTGCCGTTGATGTAGTTGCCGAAATAGTCGGATCCGCCCGTCCTGCAAGGGAAGATTTCGAGAATGCCGGTGAACGGGGCGTCCTGCGCCACCTGTTCGCGCTTGATACGCCGTCCGCCGCATTCGCGCATGCCCCGCCAGTTCTGGAACGAGTCGCTGACCAGCGCATAGGGCGGAATCGTCGTAATCGTCTTGTCGAAATTCTGCACCTTGACCGTCGTCAGCGTCACCTCGATTACATACCCGTCGGCACCGTATTTACTCATCGTTATCCAGTCTCCCTGTCTCAGCATATCGTTGGCCGAGAGTTGAACGCCGGCGACGAGCCCCAGTATGCTGTCCCGGCGCTTGAAAATCAGCATCAGCACGGCGGCCGATGCACCCAGTCCGGCCAGAATGCTCGTGGCGAGTGTCCGGGCCGTGTTCGCAGGGCTGCTGGGAATCGTGTTTTTTAATGACCGCCTGCGACGGCGGGGAGACGAAGCAGGGGCCCGCGGCCGGACCGACGGCCTCCCCCTTACCGTTACGCTGAAGGGACAGGAGCCTTCCGTGCGGGCCGTGGCTCCTGCGGGCGATCCGGAGCAGGGAGGAGCTCGCCGCGGCGGAAAACAGCGTGCATAACGTCACGGTGTTCGTTTTCAATGCCAACGGTACGCTGGACAAGAAGCATACCTTCGCTCCGTCGGTCCTTTCCGAGACGATTACCGGACTGCTCGCCGGACCGAAGAAGCTGGTGGTGCTGGCCAACGTCCCTTCGACCGTCTCCTTCCCGGACGGTATCGACTACGACTGGTTCGCCGATGTGCGGAACGTCATCGGCCTCGACACGCAGAAGACCGCGGCCGACGGGTTGTTCATGAGCGGCGAAGGCTCGGTGACGCTCACCGCCAACGCCTCCGAGACGAGCACCGTGGCAGTCAGCCGGCTCGTGGCGAAGGTGAAGCTGGGAACCGTCTCCATCGTACCCGAGGCGGGACACGATGCGGCGAAGTTCGCCCTGACCGGGGTGATGGTCATGAAGGCCCGCGGATCGGCGCAGATGGGCGTGCCTTCGGCGGCTTATACGCCCGATCTCTTCTACGGAGGCATGAAGGGCGGCAAGAGCGAGGCCCGGGACTACCTCGCGGAGACCGTTACGACGGAGGATCACGCCAACCGCTACTTCTACGTGCTGCCGAGCGACAACGCCGACGGGAACACGACGCTCATCACGCTGGCGGGAACCTATGCCGGGGAGCCGACCTACTTTTCGTTCCGCATCAACGACGGAACGGTGACGGGCGGCGGTACGAACGACGGAACCTTCATCCGGCGCAACAGCGTCTATACGGTCAATGTGACGCTCAGGCGGCTGGGCGGCGGCAGTACCGATCCGGAGGTCACGGCCGATCCCGCGTCGCTCACGGTCACCGTCGAGCCGCAGGAATGGGCGACCGAACTCGTCCAGAACGTAGAGTGGTAGGCCGTGCGGGAACATTCCATAGCGTTGCTGGCGCTCGCGCTCCTTGCGGGATGTATCCGCGAGGACCGGGCCGGCTGTCCGCCGTCGCAGGCGGGGCGGTCGGTCGTCCTGAAGATCGTGGACGCCGCGACCGGGCGGGACATCACGGAGAGCGGTGCGGCCGGAGAGGCCGAACTGTTCCTCTTCTCGCCGGACGGGACCTTCGCGGGCCGTGTCTCCGTCGGATCGGAACAGGTCGTGCATCACGTGCCGGTTCCGCTTCCGGGTGCGGATCCCGGGGCGTGCCGGATCTCGGTCTGGGCCAATGCCGGGGAGGGGCAGCTTCTGCGTATTCCCGCCGACGGAAGTCGTATCGGGGAAGCGGCCGTCTCCCTGATCGGGGACGGCGACGGCTACCACGGCGTGCCGGACGACCTGTATTTCGGCAGCGCGCAACCGGCTCCGGCGGGTGGCGAGACGCCCGAAGAGGTGGTTGTCGTCCGCAAGAACGCGCGGATGCATATTACGGTCCGGGGTTGGACGCCGGTTTGCCGGAGGAGCGTTACTACCTGACCGTGCGACTGCCCGACGACGGCTACGACTATGAGGGCAATCCGGCGGGCGGAACGGCCACGATCCGCCGGAGCGGCGCTTTCGACGACAGGGGCGATCTGACGACCGGGGCGGCGTTCAACGTCATCCACTCCGGAACCGTGGCCGAAGCGGTGACCGTAACGCTCTACGAGCGGGCGGCCGGCAGGGCCGTCGCGGACCGTGCGGTGATCGCGGTGACGGAGAACGACGACGGACTGCCCATCGCCCTGCCCTCGGGGCGGACGTCCAACCTGCTGATCGACCTGCGGGACGGAACCGGAGTGACGATCCGCACGGAGATTACGCCTTGGAACGAAGTGTATCAATGGGAAATCTGGTAACGGTTATGAACGAATGCGAAAAAAGCTGGAAAGTCCGCCGCGGACGGCGGGCCGGAACGATCCGGTCGCGGGCGGCGGTTGCGCTGGCGGTGCTCTGTCTGTTCGGGGCGGCCTGTTCCGAAGACCCGTCGTCCGGGGCCCCTGAGCGGGAACCGGCCGGCGGTGAGGCGGTCGTGCGCCTGACGATCGCCCCGCCGCGGCCTTCGCTTCCGCAAATGCGGGCGGCGGAGGACCTCGACGAGGCGGAGAGCCGGGTGGGAACGGTCCGGGTGCTCGTCTTCGAGCAGGAGGGCGGCCGTTACCTTTACCGCAATATGGCCGAAGGCGAGCAGGTGCGGTTCTCCGGGAGTGCGACGCGGTTCGAGGTGCGGCTTCCCGGGACGCCGAACCCGGTGAAACTGGCGCTGGTGTGCAATTACGGCGATGCGTTCGAGAGGTATGCGCCTGCCGCGGGGAGCGACGAGGCGACGGTTCGGGAGCGGATCGGACGGTCGTTCTCCGGGCTGACCGGGGATCTGCCGATGTACGGCGAGATACCTCTTCCGTCGGGATTGCGGGCGGATGCGGAGAACCGCTTCGATGTCAGGCTGCTGCGCGCCGTGGCGCGGGTCGATGTGACGAAGGCGCTCGATGCCGGTTCCCGTCCTTTCCGGATCGGGGAGGTCTATGTCTATCGGCCGAACGACAAAATAAGGATCGTTCCGGACGACATGGGTTCGGCCGAGTCGCCGCGCGTCACGGCGCCTTCGGTGTTTGCAGGGGGCACAGAAGTCGGCGGAGCCGGTGAAGGTGACCGCCGCGGAACCCGACCCGGCGTCGGTCGCGGGAATCTGTCTCCCGGAGTCCGCGGCCGAGAGCGACCCGGCGGCGCAGTTGTCGGAGGCAACCTGCATCGTCGTCGGCGGGTACTACGACGGGCAGGAGCGGCTCTCCTACTACCGGATTGACTTCGACCCGGGTATCGACGGGCATCCGTTCGGGCAGGTGCTGCGGAATTACAAGTATGTTTTCCGCATCCGCAAGGTGCTGGGCGAGGGATGGAGCGATCCCGATACGGCCGCGACGAGCCGGGCGACGAGCATTGCGGTCGAAACGGAGGCGTGGGAGGATTTCACGACGGAGATGTATTTCGAGGGCGACAATTACCTCGGGGTCTCCGCCCGCAGCGTGTCGCTCGGCTATGTCGCCGGGAAGACGGCGCGGGTGGACGTGCAGGCCTCGGTCCCCTACTCGGTCCGCTGGCTCGACGCTTCCGGCGTTCCGACCGGCGGCGAGGCGTCGCAGACCGGCGAGGTGCTGGAGAACGGAAGTTTCTCGGTCGCTATCGGCCGCGACGCCGGGGCCGGAGAGACGCTCTCCTACCTGTCGTTCTCGGCGCTCGCGGACAACCGCACGGATCGGGACGTAACGGCCCGGCTGCGGGTGACCGGAGGGCGCTGGACGTTCGACATCGCGGTGACGCAGGGAAATCCCTCGCAGTTCAGGACCCGGATCGTGCGCGTGCTCTCCGTGCAGGAGATCGGAGACCTCGGGACGAACACCCCGACTTCGGCCAGCGGACTGCCCATGCGGCGTATCCTGGACAATGCGAAGAATTTCTCCCCGGGCGGAACGGTCGTCATCGGCGGCTTCTCCTTCTCGGAGGCGTCGCGGGCGGAGATGCAGGCCACGGGGACGGGGAGCGCCGCGGACAAGGAGATTTTCCGGAGCATGCAGGCGACGATCGGGGCGCAGGACGTGATCTATCTGACATACAACACCCCGATTTCGAACGAGTTGGCGCAGGTGGTCCTCGCCTGGCTCCGGGCTGCTCCCGGCCGGGTGCTGATCGTAGGTACGGACACCGATACGAGCAATGCGCAGTTGCGGCAATACCTGACTTCGGACGGCACGTGGAAATACTATTACCGGAACAACCTGGGCGGACAGTTCCGGCGGGCGGCGCGGACCGATGCCAACGCGCGCTTCTTCACGATGCCTTTCGGAACGGTGGCCGAGAATGCGCCCGTCGTCCGTGCGGACGACTATGCGGCCTACTGCTCCGACTATCCGTCGCGGGTGACGCCGCTGGTGGTCAGCGACGTTTCGGGGCAGGGCGGCACGCTCATCGTGGGGGTGAACGGTACGGACCGGATCGTTTACCTGGGAGACGCCAGCCTCCACCAGTACAACCGGCTCAGTTCGCAGGCCAATGCCGACGGTACGGTGACGACGGATTTCGACCGGCTGATGGCCAACCTCTGGGCATGGATCGTGGAACGCGTGTGCGGGGGCCGGGTGATGCGGCCGGAACCGGAACTTCATAGAATCGCAATGTGATGAAAAACTATCTGTACGAAACGGCAGTCCTGCTCTGTCTGGCACTGCTCCCGGGCTCGGGCGCATCGGCGCAGGAACGTTCGGCCCTCCGGACGTCCGGGCCGCGGTTTGCCGTCCGGACGAACGCGCTCTATTGGGCGACGGCGTCGCTCAACGCCGGATTCGAGGTGGGGCTGGACCCGCGGACCTCGTGGGAGGTGGCGGGCGGCTACAACCCTTGGACCTTCGGAGACAACCGGAAACTCAAGTTCTGGACGGCGCAGACCGAATTCCGCTACTGGCTCCGCAGGCGTTTCGCCGGGCATTTTTTCGGGCTTCATGTCCTCTATGCCGACTACAACGCCGGGGGTGTGAAGCTCTTCGGCATGGGCGACCGCCGTTACGAGGGCTTCCTCTACGGCGCGGGGCTTTCCTACGGATACCAGTGGGTCGTCGGCCGGAGATGGAACATCGAGGCGATGCTGGGCGTGGGATACATCCGGTCGGAATAGGACCGCTATGTCTGGAAGCGCTGCGGGCGGTTTCTGGGCAGCGGCCGCCGGAACTATTTCGGTCCGACGCGGGCCGGCGTGTCCGTCGGTTTCATGATACGGTGAGTTCCCTTGCCGGCGTCCGTTCCGGGACGCAGCGGCCGTTTTCCGCGCAGGCGACCTTCCGGATTCTCCCTTCCGGCCGTTCGTGCGGCGCATATCCGTAATCCGGGTTGGAGAATCCGTAATCCATCTACACGGAAATTCATTTTTATTCGGTATTTTTGCAACATAAATTCGGAAGTTTATGTTGCGGAAAATCCGACGGACGCTCGCCGTTCTCTTCTTCGCGTGCATCACGCTGCTCTTCCTCGATTTCACGGGGACGCTCCATGCCTGGCTGGGATGGATGGCCCGGGTGCAGTTCCTGCCGGCGGTGCTGGCGCTGAATGTCGGTGTCATGGCGGCGCTCGCGGTGCTGACGCTCCTTTTCGGCCGGGTCTATTGCTCGGTCGTCTGCCCGCTCGGGGTGTTTCAGGATCTCGTCGACTGGCTCGGCGGCCGCGGGAAAAGGCGGAAGTATCGTTTCTCCTACTCTCCGGCCCGGCGGTGGCTGCGCTGCGGGACGCTGGCGCTGTTCGTTGCGGCGCTGGTCGCCGGCGTGGGTTCGCTGGTCGCCCTGCTTGCGCCGTACAGCGCCTACGGACGTATCGCCTCCAACTTCTTCCGTCCGGTTTATCTCTGGGGCAACAATGCGCTGGCCGCGGTCGCCGAGCGTGTGGGAAGCTATGCGTTCTATGAAACGGAGGTCCGGGTGGCGGGCCTGCCGACGTTGCTGATCGCCGCTGCGACGTGCGCCGTGCTCGTCGTGCTGGCGTGGCGCAACGGCCGGACCTACTGCAATACGGTCTGCCCGGTGGGGACGGTGTTGGGGTTCCTCTCGAAATATGCGCTGTTCCGGCCCGTGATCGACCCGGAGAAATGCCGGGACTGCGGCTTGTGCGCCCGGGGGTGCAAGGCCGCCTGTATCGACTACCGGAACCGCCGGATCGACTATTCGCGCTGCGTGGCCTGCATGGACTGCCTCGACGTTTGCAGGCACGGGGCGGTCGGCTACCGGTTTCGCACGAAGACCGCCGCATCCGTTCCGGGAGCGGCGGCCGGAAAACGGACGGAATCGGCGGCTCCTGCCGATACGGGCCGCCGGAATTTCCTGACCGGAACGGGGCTGTTGCTACGAACGCGGCTATTGCCGCCCCGAGTGCACGAAGTGCTCCGAGGTCTGCCCCGCAGGAGCCATCCTCCCCGTCACGGCGGCCGAGAAGTCCGCGGTTCAGATCGGCCATGCCGTCTGGGTGCGGGAGAACTGCGTACCGCTCACCGACGGTGTGGAGTGCGGCAACTGCGCCCGCCACTGCCCGTCGGAGGCCATCACGATGGTACCGTCCGACACCGCCGATCCCGACTCGCCGAAGATTCCGATCGTCAACACCGAGCGCTGCATCGGCTGCGGCGCCTGCGAAAACCTCTGTCCGGCACGCCCGTTCAGCGCGATCTACGTCGAAGGGCACGAACGCCACCGAACCATTTAACCCCCGAAACCCATGGAGACCAACGATAAGAAAGGCATGGCCCGCCGCGAATTCCTCAAACGGCTGGGCGTCGGCACGGCCGCCACGGCCGCCGCACTGACCGGATGCGATTCGCGCCGCAACGCCGCAACGGGCGACCGCACGGCACAGGGAGAAATTCCGACCGACCGGATGACCTACCGCACCAACCCCAAGACGGGCGAGAAGGTATCGCTGCTGGGCTACGGGTGCATGCGCTGGCCGACCCTCAGCGGCGGCAGCGCACGCGACGGCGCCGACGAGATCGACCAGGAGGAGGTCAACCGGCTGGTCGACTTCGCCATCGCCCACGGCGTGAACTACTTCGACACCTCGCCCGCCTACTGCAAGGGACGCTCGGAGCGCGCCACGGGCATCGCCCTCAAACGCCATCCGCGCGAAAGCTACTACATCGCCACCAAGCTCTCGAACTTCGCCCCCTCCACGTGGAGCCGCGAAGCGTCGATGGCCATGTACCGCAACTCGTTCAAGGAGTTGCAGGTCGACCGCATCGACTACCTGCTGCTGCACGGCGTGGGAATGGGCGGCGGAATGAAGGAGTTCGAAGCACGCTACATCGACAACGGCATCCTCGACTTCCTGCTCTCCGAACGCGAGGCGGGCCGCATCCGCAACCTCGGATTCTCCTACCACGGCGACATCGCGGTCTTCGACCGCCTGCTCGCGGAGCACGACCGCTACCGGTGGGATTTCGTGCAGATCCAGCTCAACTACGTCGACTGGCGCCACGCCAAGGAGGTCAACACGCGCAACACCGACGCCGAATACCTCTACGGCGAACTGAGCCGCCGCGGTATTCCGGCCGTCATCATGGAACCGCTGCTGGGCGGGCGCCTGTCGAACGTACACGACCACATCGCCGCCAAACTCCGCCAGCGCCGCCCCGAGCAGAGCGTCGCTTCGTGGGCCTTCCGCTTCGCGGGATCGTTTCCCGGCGTGCTGACCGTGCTGAGCGGCATGACCTACATGGAGCACTTGCAGGACAACCTGCGCACCTTCTCGCCGCTCGACGAGCTGACCGACGCCGACCGCGAATTTCTCGAAGAGACGGCGCAGGCGCTGCTGCGCTATCCGACCATTCCGTGCAACGACTGCAAGTACTGCATGCCCTGCCCCTACGGGCTCGACATCCCGGGCATCCTACTCCACTTCAACAAGTGCATCAACGAAGGACGGATGCCCTCGTCGTCGCGCGACAGCGCCTACCGGCAGGCACGGCGCGCCTTTCTGGTGGGGGCGCGTCACGCTCGGAAGTATCTGCACGAGCGACCTGCACATCAAACACGGCAGCGTGCCGCGCGCCGTGCCGGGCGTGACCGTAGGTCACGAAATGGTCGGCGTCGTGGAGCGGGTGGGCGACCGTGTCGCATCCGTCCGGCCCGGCGACCGGGTGGCGGTCAATGTCGAGACGTTCTGCGGCGAGTGCTTTTTCTGCCGGCACGGCTACGTGAACAACTGCACCGATCCCGACGGCGGTTGGGCGCTGGGCTGCCGGATCGACGGCGGGCAGGCGGAATATGTCCGCGTACCCCATGCCGATCAGGGACTGACCCCCATTCCCGATACGGTGAGCGACGAGCAGGCGTTGTTCGTCGGCGACATTCTGGCCACGGGGTTCTGGGCCGCCCGGATTTCGGAGATCGGGCCGGAGGATACGGTGCTCGTCATCGGTGCCGGACCGACGGGCGTCTGCACGTTGCTCTGCGCCATGTTGAAACGGCCCCGGCGCATCATCGTCTGCGAGAAGTCGCCCGAACGGATGCGGTTCGTGCGGGAGCGCTATCCCGACGTGCTCGTGACCGGACCCGAGACATGCCGGGATTTCGTGCTCCGGCACAGCGATCACGGCGGGGCCGATGTCGTGCTGGAGGTGGCCGGTACGTCGGACACGTTCCGTCTGGCCTGGGAGTGCGCCCGTCCCAATGCCGTCGTGACGGGCGTCGCGCTTTACGACGAACCGCAGGTGCTGCCCCCTGCCGGATATGTACGGCAAGAACCTGACGTTCAAAACCGGCGGCGTGGACGGCTGCGACTGCGCCGAGATTCTGCGCCTGATCGCGGCGGGAAAGATCGACACGACGCCGCTCATCACGCACCGCTTTCCGCTGAGCCGGATCGGAGAGGCGTACCGCCTGTTCGAGACCCGGTCGGACGGTGTGGTGAAAGTGGCGGTCGAGTGCGGGAAATAGCCGGATCCGCCGGAGCGGACCGGAAAACGGAGAAACATACTGGAATTATGATGACACTGGATGATTTTTGAAACTCGCCCGGGCGGGCCGGCCGCTCGCTTCGGCGGAAACGCTTGAATTCATGGATCGCATGAGCGACGAGGCTCGTCGCATCACCTGCCGGCTGAACGCCTCCTACCATACGCCCGGCGAGGTGCGCGAACTGCTGGAACAGCTTTTCGGAAAGCCCGTGGATGCATCGGTCCGGCTCTTTCCGCCGTTCTATACCGATTTCGGCAAGAACATTTCGGTCGGCCGGAACGTCTTCATAAATGCCTGCTGCCACTTCCAGGATCACGGAGGCGTGACGCTGGGCGACGGCTGCATGATCGGCCACAACGTGGTTTTCGCCACGCTCAATCACGAACTCGATCCCGCGAGGCGCGCCGAAATGACACCCGCCCCTATCGTGCTGGGGCGCAACGTGTGGGTGGGATCCAATGCGACGATTCTTCAGGGTGTCACGATCGGCGACGGCGCCGTCGTGGCGGCCGGGGCGGTCGTAACGCGGGACGTGCCGGCCGCTACGGTCGTGGGCGGAGTTCCCGCCCGGCCGATCCGCCGCATCGGATGATCCGGTTTTAGAAGCGTGCGGACGGCTCGGTGCGACACCGGTTTCGGGAAGAGATTGATGATGACCACGCAATGAGGCGCGCGCTGCCGATTACGGCAGGCAGGCCGATGGCTCCGCCGGGGGCGTATGCGCTTATTCCGTGATCTCGATCAGGTTCTCCTCGGGGCCCTCCACGCAACTCTCGTAGCAGCCGTCGCCCGTGATGCGCGGGCCGCTGACGATGCGGTACCCGTTCTCCCGCAGCTCCCCGGTGAGCCGATCTACGGCCTCGCGGCTCCCGGTGCCGAATGCCAGGTGGATGTAGCCGCTGCGCAGCGGCTCCTTGCGGGGATCCGTCATGTCGGGCCGGTGCATGATTTCGAGCCGTGCGCCGTCGCCGAAACGCAGGAAACAAGCTTCTCAGTCCCGTCCGCGGGTTGTGGTACGGCTCGCCGCATACGGCGCCGAAGAAGCGGACGAAGAATTGCCGGGTCGCCTCCAGGTCCCGGACGTACATGGCCGTGTGGTCGATTCGTATCATTCTTCCGTGTCGTCTTCCGGCCGGATTCGCTTTTCTCGGGTCGCTCCGCGTCGGCCGGATGCGGGGAACGACCTTTCTCGGTTTCTTTCGGAACTGTCGTATAAAGATAACGTTTGTTTCCGTTCGGTGCAACAGCCCGAGGACATCTTCCTGCTCCGGAAGTGTTTGACGGGTTTCCTGTCCGCACGGTCGTGCCGTTCCGCCATGCGCCGCGAAAGAAGGTCCGCCGCGCGGTTCGTTCCTGTGCGGCTATTCGGTCAGGTAAAGTCCGACATGCGAAATCCGGGCCGGGGCGCGGGTTCCGTCGATCGTGACGCGCAGTTTCCGCGCCGTGCGGGCCTCGGGCAGGCGGACGATCCGTTTGTAGCCGATCGTCGTACCCTCGGCTGCCGTCTCCCACGTCCGGCCGTCGTCCGAGACCTCGATGCGGAACCGCTCCACGCGCTGCCCTTTGGCGATCTCCTCCTGCAGCATCACGGCGTCGAACGGCCCGTCCTTCACGTCGAATTCCCGCGCTTCGTCCGCCCGGGCGGTCCAGAGTGTGTCCCCGCCTGCCGCAAGGTTCCGGGCGAAGCTCTCCGGCGCAGCCATTCGCCGAACTCGTGCAGCCGTCGCGCGTCGTTCTCGTGAATCCGTCCGCGGCGGTCGGGCGGCACGTTGAGCAACAGCACGGAGTTCGATCCCACCGAGGCGAAATAGATCTCCTTCAGCGCCTCGAGCGACCGCACCTTCTCATCCTCCGAGGCGTGGTAGAACCAGCCCGGGCGGATCGACACGTCCACCTCCGAGGGATACCAGAACAGCTCCTTCGCTTCGTCGAGGATCGCACGGCTGCCCAGATCGGGCGAGGTCTCGGTGAGGGCTTCGACGGCGGGCGTCGGGTCCTTCAGCCCGACACTCGCAGGGGCCAGGGCCGTGGCGCTCCACTCCTCGGCGCGTCCCCTGCCCGCTTCGTTGCCCACCCAGCGGATGTCGTCGCCCATGATGGCCGTGACGGCTCCGGGTTGCAGCTCCTTCACGGTGCGTATGTAACGGGCCCAGTCGTAAACCTGATGCTTGCCGTCGGCCTCCGAGCCGTTGGCGCCGTCGAACCATACCTCGGCGATCTCGCCGTAGCCGGTCAGCAGTTCGGTGATCTGCCGCACGAAAAAATCGTCGTAGGCCTTCCCCGTGCCGTAGCAGGCGGCGTTGCGGTCCCACGGCGAGACGTAAAGACCCATTTTCACACCGTACTTGTCGCATGAGCGGCGGAGCATCGCCACCACGTCGCCGCGGCCCTCCATCCAGCGGGAGTTCTTCACCGAGTGCTCCGTGGTTTGGGTGGGCCAGAGGCAGAATCCGTCGTGGTGCTTGGCCGTGAGCATCACCATTCCGAAGCCGGCGTCCCGGAGCGTTTCGACCCATTGGTCGGTGTCGATTTCCGTCGGGGGCGAACACGTCGGGCGACTCCTTGCCGTCACCCCACTCCTTGTCGGTGAACGTATTGACCGTGAAGTGGATGAATGCCGTCAGCTCCCATTGTTGCCAGGCCAGTTGTTCGGGGGTCGGCACGAGCCGCGCGGCCATGGAGAGCTTCTCCTCCGGCGTGGCGTCGCCGAATGCGACGTGTTTTTCGTAGTAGGTCTCCTCCCGCTGTGCGGCTCCGGAGCCGCAGCACGCTCCGCCCGCGGCAGCTACGCCTGTCAGCAGCAACGGCAATAATAATCGTTTCATTGTCAGGTATTCGATTCGGTTATTTCATACTTTGCATCAGAACGGAATGATGACGAATCCCCAGTTGTACGTGCTGTCCGCGGGGGATTCTGTGCTGCGGTTCGGGCATGGCTCCCCAACTGTCGTATCCGCCCACTCCCTGCTGCTTCATGTCGATGCAGACCTCCACGAAGTCGCGGGGCGTGATGTCGTCGATATGCGTCTGCCGGGGTTTGACGTTGCGGGCGGCCGCTTCGTCGTGCTCCTTGTCCGCAGGGGGTCAGGTTGCGCCATTGGTACGGTCTTCGGACAGCCTCCTCTCCGTCGAAATCCTCCACGGCGTTTCTCAGGGCGTTGAATCCGAAGAGACTGTCGGCCACGATCTCCAGGCCGTGCCGTTTGCCGAACCGCACGCGGCGCGTGTCGGTACGGTGTCCGTTCTCCTGCGGCCGGACGTAGGGGAAATACATTTCGTCGGCCGATGTGCTGTACAGTCCCACGAACGCCCCGGCGTTTCTGTCCGCGTAGTTTTCGCCAGGGCCGCGGCCGTAGTACTCGACCTGCCTCATCGCTAGGGGGCATCCGGAAGCGGACTCCGATGCGCGGCACGTCGAGCTTCGCCGCCTCGCTGCGGGCCTTCTCGCAGCCCGGGGAGAACGTCGCGGTCCGGGCGGCTTCGGAGAGGCTCCGTGGCCACGGCTTCCGCTTCGGTGGACGTGAAGGTCATGCGGGTTTCGACGACACCCGACGGATGAACCGTATAGCGCATGATGCAGAGGTTTCCCGCGGCGAGCAGGTAGGCGGCCTCGATGCGTACGGCGTCTCCGGTTTTCACGGCCGCGGCCTCCACGACGTCGAACTCGCGGCTCGACGTCTTCCACACCTGCAGCCGCTCGGGCATGGCGTTTCCGTAGTCGTTGTCCGTCGGGGCGCGCCAAAAGTTGGGCCTCGGACCGAATCCGTCGGCGAAGTACTCGACGCCGTTCACGGCATAGGACGTCACCGAACCACTCCGGCGGTCGAATACGAAGCGCACGCGCGGCGACGAGACGGCGATCCGCTCCCCCGTCGTCGTCCACTCCGAGTGCGGGGCCTTTCCGCGGCACG
>VOFF01000007.1_pt1 | contig 20000 bp, 28 predicted proteins | sample 5384061 | NCBI WGS metagenome assembly VOFF01 (sample SAMN12384725, study PRJNA508395) | human gut metagenome | isolation source: healthy gut E | host: Homo sapiens
TTAAAAATATTATTAAATGAAAGAGGTAATAAAATGGTATAAAGATAACAGAAATTTCCGTTTTTTTTGAAACAGCAGCTTCATGCCAAGTGTCAGGAAAATCCCGGATTCCGCAACAGACGCAAGGGCAAAGTTCCTATATATCAGACAACATCATATGTGTTCAGCAAAGATTCTGAACATGCTGCTGCAAGATTTGGTCTGACAGATGCAGGGAAACATTTACGGACGTCTTACCAACCCTACATTGTGACGTTTTTTGAACAGAGAATTGCAGCTCTGGTGTTGAAGGTGGTAGTTGCAGCAGCTGCAATCTTTCAGTAGCAAGCGGAGTGCTATTTACGGAGGCAATCTGTTGGCACATACGCAACTTTGCTGGATGGACGAGGAAGGAATCTTTGAAAGGCCCAAAAAGCAATTTTATTGAAAGGTGATCATATAGTATCAGTTTCAAATAACATAAAAATTTACGGAGGTTCTTATGAATACGGTGCTGGACATCGTTGTTCATTCAGCAACAAAATTTATCGGCGGTCATGGTATTTCACTGGGCGGCGCCATAATTGACAGCGGTAAGTTTGACTGGAAGCAAGCGGCAAGTTTCCAAGCATTACAGAACCAAAACTCCAGCTATCATGGAATGCTTTTCCAAAGCTGCAGGCGCAGCGCAGGCATTTGTTACAAAAAAATCAGAGCTATTTTACTTCTCGTGATACAGGCGCTGCGGATTTCACCATTCAATGCCTCCTTTTTTAATTCAAGGACTGAAACTCTTTTCACTTCGTGTTGAACGTCATGTGGAAAATACTAAAAAGTGGTTGAATATCTGAAAATCATCCCAAAGTTGAGCATGTAAATCATCCGTCTTGCCGGAAAACGGTTATAAGGAACTTTATGATAAGTACTTCCCCTAACGGCGGAGGTTCAATATTCACACTTTGAAGTAAAGGGCGGGAGAAGAAGCCAGTTAAGAAATTTATTGACAATCTTCAGCTTTTCTCACCTCTGCAAACGTGGCAGACGCTAAATCACTGGTAATTCATCCGGCTTCAACAACTCATTCACAGCTTAATGAAGAAGAACTGGCAGAACAAGAATTAAACCGAATACTGTTAGACTTTCAATAGGTTTGATCTTGAAGAAGCTTTCAAGGCAATTTAAAGGAGGAAAAACTTATGTCAAACATTTATAACAGTGTAACTGAGCTTATTGGTGCAAAAAACACCGATAATCAACGCCTCAAACTTTGCGTCTGAAAATAATCTTGACACATCTATTCTGGCTAAACTCGAGTATTTTAAATCCTGCCGGAAGCGTCAAGGACAGAGTTGCAAAACAAATGATAAAAAGACGCTGAAGAAAAAGGTATTTTAAAACCCGGTGCTACTATTATCGAACCCACAAGCGGTAATACAGGAATAGGTCTTGCGGCAGTTGCCGCTGCAAAGGGATACAAGGCAATAATGACCATGCCCGAAACCATGAGCATTGAAAGAAGAAAGCTGCTGAAGGCTTACGGAGCAGAAATTGTCCTTACAGACGGTTCTAAAGGCATGTCTGGTGCAATTGCAAAAGCCGATGAACTTAACAAGGAAATTAAGAATTCTGTAATATTGGGACAGTTTGTTAATTCGTCAAATCCCAAAGCGCACTATGAAACAACCGGACCGGAAATCTGGGAAGATACTGACGGTAAGGTTGATATTTTTATTGCCGGAAAGTCGGTACAGGAGGTACTGTAACCGGTGTAGGTCAGTAATAAAAAAAAATCCAGATGTAAAAGTAATTGCCAGAAGAGTACTTACTGCTGAAAAAAACAAAAAGCAAAATTGTTGATTTAAATGCGGCTTTACGTACAAAAAGTATTTTCTTCTTTTTTATCAAGACGTAACCTGCGGTTATAAACAGCGGAACATAACCGCCGAACAATGCAGTAAAATACAGTATTGGCCCCATCATTCCGGCTGAAATACCCAACTTTTGTCTTCATATTGTCCTCCGCCTCGTCAAAAATATTATTACATTTATTTTATACTTTAATCTCAAATAAGTCAATAGTAACGGTTCATTCATATCGGTAATAATTGCACGGCATCTTTTACCCGCATTTTTTTCCAACCTGAACCATAAGCTCAGCAAGTTGCTGCGCATCGTCGTCAATATTTTTCATAAAAGCACCGCTGCCTGTTTTAACGTCAAGAAGTATGCAGTCTGCGCCTGTTGCAGGCTTTTTACTCATAATACTTGAACAAATAAGCGGTATACTATCAACAGTTGCAGTTACGTCTCTCAAGGCATATAATTTTTTATCAGCCGGAACAAGATGACCGCTTTGTGCAATTATTGCAGCGCCATTTTTATTTATAATATCAATATATTTGTTAAAATCAATATTTACTTGAAACCCCGGAATACTTTCCAGCTTATCAATAGTACCCCTGTAAAACCCAGTCCTCTGCCCGACATTTTAGGCACATAAATTCCGCATGACGCACATATAGGAGCTATAACAAGACTGGTTTTATCGCCAACTCCACCAGTACTGTGTTTATCAACAGTAATTCCATGTATACTACTCAAATCAAGTATATCTCCTGAATCCCTCATAGTCTCAGTTAAAATCAAAGTTTCATCAGTGGTAAGAGAATTGAAACAGACCGCCATAAGCCATGCTGACATCTGATAATCCGGAATCTCATCATTTACATATCCGTTGATCATGCATTTAATTTCATCTTCATTCAGCTTTTCCTTACGCTTTGTTTTAAAAAATAATTTCACAGATATTCATATTTTATCCTCCGCTGAATACTTTTTGTTAATATTATTTACGGCATTGCCGAGTTTTATCAGCAATGCCGTTTTAATCAATAATATGTACATTCAAATTTAGGTGATTTTAAACCTAAATAATATCTGAAATCATTCCCTTAACAGTAACCTGTCCGTCGACTACAACATTTGCAGCGTAACCGCCGTCACCCTCAATAATTGAAACCCAGTTTGAAGGGTCATCTGACAAAGTAATTCCAAGATTTGATTCAAGAATTGATTTCAACTCTTCAGCGCTGAACACTTCTACTGTTCCGTAATGGGGATCACACTGACTGTCATATTCACAGGAAACGCTTCTTAAGTAAGGAATATCTTCATAGAATATATCGTAGCATGAAGCGGTACTTCCCCCGCTTGATGCACAGAACATTGCCAAAGCATAGTTTCCATCGTAGTATACTGCCTCACCAAGTACTGATTTTACTGCATCTACAACATTCTGAGGAGGATTTGATGCCGGATATAAATCGCTGGCATTTCCGCCTTTGTATTTAATATAAGTATAAACTGCTACTGCCTGAGCCTTAATCGCTTCAGTACTCATTGAAGAACCGACTTCGTTGTATGTAACCATAGAAACAATATCCAGCGCCGAACCGCTTACGCCGCCTGCTGAAATAGTTTCCTTAGCAGCAGTACCGGAATTTGAAATATAGGTTCCTGGATAATAATGCTGCAATATCTGCTGATAATCCCAACCTGCATAAGTAGCATAATGATTTGCACCGTTCTGGCTTAATCCTACTCCATGACCGTAACCATAAGTTGTAAATCCAAAATTACCAGATTCAATATCAATAGAATCATATTCCGGTCTTTCCGGAACATCAGCAATAACTGCCCCGCCGCTTGACTCAATATAGCTTGTATCATCATATTCGCCCTCAGAGTCTGCAATATACTCGCCTTCAGGTTCTTCTGCTTCAGTGGTAACTTCCTCTTCAACCTCTACCGTTTCATAATCAACCAATGAAAGGCTGCCGCCATATTCAGAAAGTACTGCTTTCCACATAGGTACAGTTTCTTTCTTTGTTTCCGATTGAGTTTTTACGGAATTTTCAAGATCCGAAACAATTGTTTTCGGTTCTTCTTCAACTGCTCTAATAGGATACATAATACTTCCGCATACTGCCGTCCCCATAACTAAAACGGATAAAGAAGCCGCCATAATTTTTTTACTTTTACTTATATGCATATCTATCTCCAATACTGTTTTTATTCCTGAGATTCATCAGACTCCGATACGTCAGAATCATCAGACTCAGTTTTTGCAGTGCTTGCTTTGTCAATATTGTCCGCTGTTTCATGTTCTCTCAGTCGTCTTCCTACAACCAACATACGTGAATTGTCTTCGTCCATATAACAAGTCTGAAGAGTAATCAACTGATCGCCGTATTCAACATCAATATCAGGAGAGATAACTGATCTGTCACGGACAGTCAACATATTCGTTAAACTCCTTTTCGTCCATGTTTTCCATATCCCAGTATGCAAACTCAGGACCGTAAGCGCTTTCGCCGTATCTTCCACTTGTAATAAAGTAGCCGAATATAATATATTTATAATCATTATAATTTGAACTGAATTCAATTATAGGATTATCATCATAAAACGTATCGTCCTGCCTGTAATAATGAAGCGTAGCAAATTTTGTGCCATTGAGCATATTATGACCGTAAAGCATAATATTCTGCGACTGTTGGCTTTTTATCCGGTCCGAAATTATCACGGTAATCCATAAATATCGTACCTGAATCCAGGTAATTTCCATATATGTCTTTATCCATATAATAAGCGTTTCCGTTTTCATCAAGATTCTCGCCGTCGTACTGAACTACCGGATAATCAATATAAGTATTGCTGATCCTAATATAGCCCACAACATCGTCGTTTATAGCTCTCAGAGCTCTTGCTCTTCCCAGCATACCATCCGGTTCCGGCGAAAAATTCTCAATATCCGGATACTCCTCCGGTTCTGTAACAGCTTCTGTTTCAGGTTCCAATACGTCAGCTGCCTGAGAAGCATCTGATTCTTTTTTTGTTGCAGCCGGTCGTCATGGATAACGACGCAATTATTGCCATTGACGCTGCACAAGCAGCAAGCACTTTCTTTGTTTTCATTTTTTACCTCTGTTCTTTTATTCTTATGTTCTTTATTTTTTATTAATTTGACGCAAACGGATATCCCTCAAAATCTGCGTCAGGATCATAATTATTTTCATTCCAATTATAGTAAATGGACGGCCAGAGAATATTTTCATTGTCTCTGACATTGTCTGTACCCTCATAAGGATCTTCGCCTTCTCTTACCATTCTTGCCATGACAAAAAGCCTTGCGGTATCAAACATACCGTTGCAGGTTTGTAAAGTCAGCAGTTGATCGCCGTATCTAACATCAACATCATTAAGAGTCAGCGCACGCTTTCTTGCGTTGTTGACATACTCATAAAACTGCTCTTCGTTTTCAAAGTCAAGAGTATTCCAACAGTCAAACTTTGTTTCAGTTTCGTCCTCAGCGTCAACTATAAAATAAGCGAAGATTTTATACTGATAAGTTTCGTAATTTGAACTAAGTTCAATAATCGGGTGTTCGCTGTAATATCCGTAGCTATCCTTATAGTAACCCAGACTTCCGAACATTGAATCGTCTTTCATATCATGACCGTAAATAACAAGATTCTGCGAATTTTCCATCACCTTTGTTCCGTTAACCACATAATCGAAATTATTTCTCCAGTCAAGGAAAATCGTTCCCGCCTTTGCTTCTTCCTTGTCGATATTCTTGTCCATATAATAATCGTTGCCGTCTTCCGACCTTCTCTGAACTACAGGGTAACTTATCACAGTATCGGGAATATTAATATATCCCACAACATCGCTGTTTCTTTCAAGAAGAAGCTTAGCGCCGTCTTTTTAAAGTCCATACCTTCTGGGGCTGTGATTCTTCTGTAACCGACGAATATGAAAATTCCGCTTCACTGTATATTTTCTGAAGGTCGTCGCCTAACTGCTTATTCTTGTGATTTTCCCAGTAATAATCTACCACCATAAATAGGCACACGGTAAACACGATCACCGATCCCATAAATACAATTTTTCTGATTATCTGCGAAAACGGATCACCTTTCCAGGGAAGAAGATTTTTAACAACGTCCATATAATCCTTTTCAGGAATATCAGGCTCATCACCGTTCTGGGGAAGATTATCAGGCATCACCGAAACCATCTGCAAAAGGAATTCAAAAATCCTGTAAGCCGCATTCATTCGTATATTGTCACGGCTTTTATCCTCAAGCTCCCATAACTTAAGAAGCTTTACTATTCTCTTTTTACCGCAGCTTATTCCAACATAAACAGTACCGACAGGCTTTTTCAGGAGTTCCTCCAGCAGGACCTGCCGTTCCGGTAACTGAAACGCAGATATCCGCTCCGGACTGTTTCTGAAGTCCCGAAACCATTGCAAGAGCGACCTGTCTGCTTACCGCTCCGTACTCCCTGAAAAGAGATTTGGGAACGCCCAGATACTCGTGTTTAATTTTATTTGAATAGGTACACACTCCGATTTCAAATATTTTTGAAGCTCCGGGTACTGACGTAATAAGCTCTGAAAGAAGTCCTCCGGTACAGCTTTCGGCTGTAGCTATAGTAACCCCTTTACTTAATAACAATTTTACTACATCTGTAACCAATTTGTCAAGATTCTCAGCAGTCACTTTGGAAGTTTGTCCTATTTCACCTAAGTTTCTATCTGATTTTTTTCATATTTTCACCAAAAAATTTATTTACTTAACTATTTCTTTATATTAATTTTTTTCAAGATTGAATATTTTAAGTTCTGTTTTTTCTACAGCTTCGTTAATAAGCTCTGAAAAATCAAAATTATTTTCCGCCGCTTCAACGTCAGCAAGAAGAGGTCTGACTTTCGGATGCCGTGGTGTAAATACCGTACAACAGTCCTCATATGGAAGAATCGACGTTTCAAAAGTATCGATCTTTCTTGCAATTTCTATAATTTCCGTTTTATCCATACCTATAAGAGGACGGAAAACAGGAATTTCACATACTGCGTCGGTACACGCCAGAGCGTTCATAGTCTGACTTGCCACCTGCCCCACGCTTTCGCCTGTTATAAGTGCCAGACAATTTTCTTTTTTTCACATATTCTCTGAGCGATTTTCATCATAAGTCTTCTCATTATAATAGTAAAGAATTCTTCAGGACAGTTATTTTTTATAGCCTCCTGAATTTCAGTAAAAGGAACGCAGAAAAAAAGCGATACTTCCGCAGTAACCGGTAAGCTTTTCACAAAGTTGTTCAACCTTTAGTCTTGCTCCTTCAGAAGTATACGGCGGACTTACATAGTGTATCGCAGAAATATGTACTCCTCTTTTTGCCAGCATATATCCTGCTACCGGACTGTCAATCCCGCCTGAAAGCAGGAGCATTGCCTGTCCGCTGGTACCCACAGGCAGTCCCCCTGCGCCTTTTATATTCTCAGCATGAATGTATGCTTTTTGTATCACGGATCTCAACTGTAACAGTAATTTCCGGATCATTAACTTCAACCGTCAGATGAGGAAATTTTTCCAGCAGAACTCCGCCCAGTTCACGGCATATCTCAGGGGACTTCATAGGAAAACTTTTTGTCTGCTCTTTTTTGCAGTGACTTTAAAAGTTTTTGCATAGCTTAAAACTTCGTCCAGATACTCAATACTTTTCGATTTTATATCTTCAAAATCCTTTTCACATACTGCCGCACGGCACAGTGCGGCAATACCAAACACCTTTTTTTAATCTTTCAATCGCTTCATCTGCGTCAAAAAATTCATCCAGCGGAGCAATGTAAATTGTAGACTGTGCTCTTGTTATTTCAGTTTTACCAAGAGATTTTATACGTCTTTTATATTTTTTACCAAAATGTCCTCAAAAGTCTTTTTTGTTCATTCCTTTCAAAGCCATTTCGCTGTATTTAACAAGTATAATTTCCTGCATTTTTGCATGTTCCTTTCATTATTCAAAATAAAAAAGCTCTTCAAAGCTTTTTTCAAGAGCAACACATATAAGCAGCGCCAGCTTTGCACTGGGACAGAACTGATTATTTTCAATAGAACTTATGGTCTGTCTTGAAACCCCTACCATTTCTGCAAGCTCTCCCTGCGACATCTTTTTTTCGCCTCTGACTGATTTAAGGCAATTTTTCAGTACTAATGATTCCATATGTAAGAAACTGCCTCCCGTCAGAATTTAATAATGGACAGCAATGCCCAGCAAACTGCGGCTATTGAGGCAATTATTCCGAAAATCAAGTCACGTTTTTTTCGCAGTTTAACATATTTATATAAGTACTCAGCCGCACAGTAAGCCATTGCTATTAAGCAGTAAGGAAAAGGATTTTTATCACATATTATACTGAATACGATAAATATAATACATATAACGCAGCCGACTGTTCCGGCAAAGCTGTATGCATCGCACTGAATTTTCTGTTCTCTTTCGTCAGGACCGTCCTCACGTCCTCTTTTTAAAATTTCTTCCTTGTCCATTTTACAATTCCTTTTACTGTTTTTTTACTAAAAATATAATATCATATAGTCAAAAAAAAATGTCAAGTATATCTTGACACTTACTTTTTGAAAAAAAGTATGCAAAAAAACTTTTATGCCGTTTTTCATTCAATCGAAACGCTTTATAAAGACTCGCAAATTTAACCTTGTAAAATATTTATTATTTTAACAATCTTTCCTTGGCATACTCAATATTTTCAGCAAGTATTCTTAATTCCTGTACTGTATTTTCACTGCAAAGACTTATTCTCAGAGCCGAATCTGCAAGACGGTCATTTAAACCGAATTCAGTCAGTACTCCGCTTTTTTGCTCCCTTGGAACATGCCGAACCGCTTGAAACATAAATATCACGTTCTTCAAGATAATGCAGCATAATTTCCGACGTATTCCAGGAACAGAAATATTTACTATATAAGGACTGCACTCCTCACCGGAATTTATATACACTCCTTCAATTTCAGACAATCTCTGGCAAAGCATATTTTTAAGCTTCTGTACTTTTTCATACCGTTGATTGATATTTCCGCAAAGTGCCTTAACAGCGGCTCCCATTCCTGCAATCATAGGTACGTTTTCAGTACCTGAACGTATTCCCTTTTCCTGACTTCCTCCAAATATCCTCTGCTCCAGCCGGATTCCTTTTTTAGGTACAGCGCTCCTACGCCCTTTCCGGCATGAATTTTATGTCCGCTTAAGGATACTATGTCGGCATTAAGCTCAGAAACCTTAAAAGGAATTTTCATAAATCCCTGAACGGCGTCTGTATGGGTTATACACTGCGGAAACATTTTCTTGATTCCATAAAATGCACGTCTTACAGGCAATATATATCCGGTTTCATTATTTACCATCATTATGCTTACAAGGCAAGTCCTCTCATCAACTGCGTTTATAATCTGTTCATGGGTAATCTGTCCGTTTCTGTCGGGAGAGATCCTGACAATTTCATATCCCATTTCCTCAAGATGATCCATAGTTCTTTTTTTTATTGAAGCATGTTCGATCGTAGTAGTAACAATCTTAGGCTTGCGCTTTCCGTATGCTCCGGCAGCGCCGATTACAGCAAGATTATTGCTTTCAGTAGCACCGGATGTAAAATAAATACATGCCGGATCGGCAGCTATTGCCCTAGCAATAATTTTTCTTACATTGTCCACTGCGAGCTGTGCATTCAGCCCCTTAGTATGGAGCGATGAGGGATTACCGTAATTCTCAGTCATACAGTCGGTGACTGCCTTAACTGCCTCCCTGCATGGTTTTTGTGGTTGCTGCATTATCAAGATAAATACTCATTTTCTTCTCCGTTTTCATCATAAAAAATCGTAACTTATATTATAACACATTCCGACATAAAATCCAATATCATTATATAACAAAAAACCGTTTCAGTCCGGTTTTTATATATGGAGTTAGTTTTTACCATAATATTTGCGGAAAAACTCTACAAACATATCCGGTATAAACTGCCAATGACCTGAATTTTCATATATTTTACATTCCGACTTGGTATCGCCATGCTCTTTAAGTCTTTCCATTAAATGCGCAATACCTTCCAGTGTAGTATCGTATCCGTCGTAATATTCTTCATATTCGGGATCTTCGTTTTCTCCTCCGCAGGCAAAAATAATTTTATCAAATGTTTCGTTTCTGTCCCAATAACCGTAATCTGATTTATACGCCTCGGGATCTTCTTCGGTCTCCAGACGGTGAATCTCCCATAATGCCGGACTGCCGATGATATAGTACTTAAACGGCTGATTTTCATATAAATCCGAAGTAAAGGCGGCGTTATGGGAAAGCACTCCCCCTGCGGAATGACCGTAAAACGCCGAACGTTCAAAATCAATATTGTACATTTCACTTAGATAAGGAGTCAAATTATTTGTTATAAAATCAATGAATTTTTCACGTTCCTCATAGAAATATTTTGCTCTGACGCCCATTTCCGTTCCATTTACACTGTAATCATACCCTATAGTTACCAAAATTACGTCCTCCGTTTCGCCGTCCTCCATTAATTTTCTGAGAGACGGACAGTTGCCGAATCTCCATACTCCGTCCGACATAACAAACATTGGATATTTTTTCTTTTCATCAAAATTCGGCGGTAAGGTTATGTGTATAATAAAATTTGATTCAAGCTCTTCGTCATAAATCGACATTTCCCGGACAGAATCTTTTATAGCTTCCACTTCTTCACGGTTATATTCCCAATCGCTTTTTGTTCCCGGAAAAATATTTGCTAATGAAAAGGTCTGTTCAGGAGAAAAGCTTATTTCTTTCCATGTTCCGTCAATTACGCTCTGAAATACTATAGGCATATCCGCATAAGTCTGGTCTGCCATATCCTGTGATATATATCCGGATTTTACATCTTCATTAAGATTCTCTCTGTACCATTTCTTAAACTCGTTAAATGAATCAAATTCAACATGCTTCGTTTCTTCCGTACCACCAGAGATCCAATATTCCAGTTTGCCGCCGTCATATTCATACAGCGGATGAAATCCGGAATATAATCTGCCGTCAACTAAAATTCTATGAGCAGAAGTATATCCCCCAGCTTCCTCAGCTTCATCAAGATCCTGCATTAATTTCTCATATTCCCCTTCAGAGAACATTTCCGGATTCGTTTCTTTGTCCTTCTCATACTTTTTCCGATAATCTTTATCCGTCCACCAGTCTATTTCAACCGTATTCTCTCCGTCAGGAGATTCCTCCGTAACGTCTCCGTCAAGCAGTGTAAGCTCCCCGATTGAAACGCTGTTTTTCTCCGTTTCAGTCATGTAATTTTTTCAGTCTTACAGCTTCACCGCCGGATTCAGCCGTATCGGATTTCTGCCATGCACAGCCGCTTACCAACATTAAAGCCGCTATTAGACCCGTAATTATTCTTTTTAGATTTCATTGTTCCGTCCTTTCAGTTTTTAATTTTAGGCAGGGACATTTTTTATATATCAGTCCCTGCCAAATCTTATATTTTATCTTTTGTTCTTATTTCTTTTTTGTCTTTATTTTTTATTAATCATATATGGCTTGCTGATTATTGTCAGAATCTTCGGATTCAACAGCTTCCTTTGTAACATAAATATTGCTTACTATTTGTTCTTCAAAAGAACCTTCATTAACAGTTTTTTAACAGAACTGTGTACAATACATCATTATCCGTATAAACAAACTTATAATTATAATCCATTTCCGAATCATATTCAATCAAAGAAATTCCGGACACTTCTTTATCCTGATAATAAAATCCTTCATTAAGCTGAATATCAATTGCTTCAAGAGACATTCCTACATATATATCCGGACACATTTCATAATAATCGCTTTTTGTTGAAATACCGTTGACAAATACCTTACCGTTATCATTGTAATCCGTCAATATAACATCCGGTAATTCATTTGATGAATAGTAATCAACGCCATTTTCGCTGTAGCTGTATTCCAGATCCATTTCTGACCAAAGTCCCGCCGCCAGACATGAACTGTCTGATTCAACAAAAACTTCAACCGGTTCGCTGCCGTTTACAATTTCATTTACTCCGATGCTTGTACTTACAACTATCTGACCGGTATCGTCAGCCTTAGCTCCGTACATATAAATAATTTTATATTCAATCTGCTGGTCATTAAGAACAGTACCCGCATCGCCTATCTCCATTCCTATAATATCCGGCATCTGTTTTCCGCTTACTATAATTCCTATTACAGCATTCTTTCTTTTTTACGTCTCCCGGCATAAGACCGTAATCATAGCTTATTACAGTATCATGCAGTCTTTCATCAATTACATATCTTTCAGAAATATTTGTGTATCCCGTATTTTTCAGAAGTCTTACCGCCATGTCTACATTCATATTTTCAATTTCAGGCAATTCTGCTGTTTCATAACTTGCATCGTCAGCGTAAACAGTTTCTTTCCAGTAATTGTCATAGCTTAACTGATTCTGGCTGTTTCCCTGTCCGTCCACGAGAAAATAAACATTTTCGTCAATAGTATCAACATCAGCTTCCTGTGGAGCTGTAACTGTAAATACCGCAGGAAATCTGTATACTATTCCGTCCGGAGCGGATTCGTTCGATTTCAAAGACGGAAATAAAAGGATTCTCATATCATACTGATTATTATATGAAGATTCATATGGATATTCTAAACCGCCATATTTTTCCATAGAATATTCAGATACTAACTTATCAAACGAATCAGATAAATTTACATCAGCAGAAATTTCATTTTTTTATATTTCTCAGGAATTTCAGATGAATAGTCAACATTTGATTCAGTAATGCTCAGTATATTTTCTTTCTCATACCCATTTCCGTCATAACCTATAATATACTCATGATTTGTATAAATTCCGTCAATTGTCTGAATATATTTGACAAAAATATTTGTAACTCCGGCGTTTTCTGCACCAGTTTCTAATGCTCCCTTTTCAATAGTATCTATACTATACATTTCAAACCACGGTTTATCTGTGAACGGAAAATAATTGTCCTCCTGCAAAAACTCTATTTTTTATAGTCATGCTCTGTAATTTCCTTGTAAACCTTTTCAGCATAATCTGAAAACTCGTCCGTACTGTTTCCGTAAAATGAATTATCCTCGCCGTTGTGTTTGCTGCTGAAGTTATCTCCAGCCATAAGATTTGCAATAACCCCCAAATTTATAACCAGAAGAAAAGCTACTGCAACGGGAAGAAAAACCGGTTTTTTGCTTACTGTTATTTTGTCATTTGCTTCCGCTGCCGTCATTATTCTGTTTTTCATTGATCTGTCCGGTTTAATCCCTTCAATGCTCCGGTATAATTCCGCTTTTTTTCATTCTCTGCCGCCTCCATTTCCAGTTTTAATTTGCTCCTTGCTCTGCTTAGTCTTGAAGTTACGCCGTTTACGCTTATTTTCAGTATTTTTGAAATTTCCGTTACAGAATACCCCTCATAATAATAAAGCTGCAGCACCGTTCTATTTTTCGGAGAAAGTTCAAAAACGTCAATAAGCCTTACTGCGTCTTCAATAACGCCCACTGTCAGTTCCGCAGTTTCATCAAGTCCTACTGTTTTTTTTCTGCCAGAAGCTTTTTCTGAAAATCTTTGCATACATTGATAGCTACTCTTATAAGCCATGCCTTTTCAGATTCCGTATCCGGAAACTCCGGCGCTTTATAAAAAGAATTTTATAAATGTATTCTGCATGGCGTCTTCGGCGTCCAGACGGTTTCCCAGCCGCAGAGCGCAGATCCTATACACCATCGGTGCATATTCATCATACTTTTCAGAAAAATTCTTCCGTACTGTATCTTGCTTTTCTTTTTCATCTCCATCCCCCTTTATAAAGGCATTTTGAGGTCCTCTGTTTATATAACGATTCATAACTTAAAAATACTGCACAATTTTTATAATTTTTTTTCCAAAAAACTTCTATGTGTAATTTATTTTATTTTAATTTATACTATTGCAATTTGTCAAATTTAATAGTAAAATAGAAATGATATGATTTTATCTTCAGTAGTTTTCGGATTAATTATTCCGTAAATTACTCCGATTAATTTAGGAGGAGCAATTTATGCCAATTAAATATGTATTTGTAACAGGCGGCGTTGTTTCCGGTCTCGGAAAAGGTATAACCGCCGCATCATTAGGACGCCTTCTGAAAGCCAGAGGCTATAAAGTAACCATACAGAAATTCGATCCTTATATCAATGTAGACCCGGGTACTATGAGTCCTTATCAGCACGGAGAGGTTTTTTTGTAACCGACGACGGCGCCGAAACCGACCTTGACCTCGGACACTACGAAAGATTTATTGACGAAAATCTCTCGATAAATTCAAATGTAACTACAGGAAAGGTTTACTGGACAGTACTTAACAAGGAAAGAAGAGGCGACTACTTAGGCGGAACTGTTCAGGTCATTCCCCACATAACCAATGAGATTAAGGAAAGAATCTACAAGGTAGGAAGAGAAACTGATACGGACGTTGTTATTACAGAAATCGGCGGTACTGTAGGCGATATTGAAAGTACTCCGTTCCTTGAATCCATAAGACAGGTCATGACTGAAGTAGGACGTGAAAACGCTATTTCTATTCATGTAACCTTAGTTCCGTTTATTGCCGGTTCAAACGAACTTAAATCAAAGCCTACTCAGCATTCAGTAAAAAGAACTGCTTTCTTTAGGTATACAGCCGAATATTTTAGTATGCCGCAGCGAATGCGAGATTCCTGAGGACATGCTTGAAAAAATCGGTCTGTTCTGCAATGTACGCAAAAAGGACGTTATTCAGAATCTGACTGCTCCGTCTCTTTACGAAGTTCCTATTATGCTGGAAAACGAGGGACTTGCAGAATGCGTATGCGAACATTTAAAACTTAATAATCCCAAGCCTGACCTTACCGACTGGATCGAAATGATAAATCGTCAGAAGGCAGCCAAAAAAGAAGTTAATATCGGTCTTGTAGGTAAATACGTTGCTCTGCCGGACGCTTATCTGTCAGTTGCAGAAGCGCTCCGTCACGGCGGCATAGTGAATGACGCAAACGTAAACATTGAATGGATAAACTCCGAGGAAATCAACGAAAATACTGTCGGCGGAATGCTGAAAAACTGCGACGGTATAATAGTGCCGGGCGGCTTCGGAGACAGAGGTATCGAGGGTATGATAGAAGCTATACGCTATGCCAGAGAAAACAAAATCCCGATGTTTGGTATTTGTCTGGGTATGCAGATGGCTGTTGTTGAATTTGCAAGACATGTTGCAGGTCTTGAAGGAGCAAACTCAACTGAATTTGTACCTGACGTTCCTTACAGTGTCATCGACATCATGGACGACCAGAAGGATATCACTGAAAAGGGCGGCACAATGCGTCTGGGACCATGCAAGCTTGCGCCCGACTCCAAGTGCGCTTCTATTTACAATGACTCCCTTATTTATGAACGCCACCGCCACCGCTGGGAATTCAATAACGCATTCAGAGCAAAGCTTACCGAATGCGGTCTGAAAATCGCAGGTATTTCGCCTGATGAAAGATTGGTAGAAATTATTGAACTTGCAGACCACCCGTGGTTTGTGGGAGTTCAGTTCCATCCGGAATTTAAATCACGTCCTAATAAACCCCAGAAGCTCTTTGCAGATTTTATAAAAGCGTCGGTTGAAAATCATGAAAAAAACAGTACCCAACAGTCTTAAGGAACATAAGGAAAGCAAGATCATTCAAACCAAGGCGGACAAAATTATTTTTACCGCTGCGGTTGCAGCTTATGCTATAGTAATGCTGCTTGAACTTAAATTTACTCCCCCATCACAACACCATCTCATCTTCAATTGCCGCATTCGGCATAAGCGCTTTTCTGATTTCCAAGGCGATCCATAAAAAGAAAAACTACAGAATTGGTTCTATGGAAAGACCGTATTAAATGGCTTGCGATGCTTGCTATTTCAGCAATACTTATAGCTTCCGGAATATTCTGGCTGGTTAAAGAATATCTAATTTAATAAATATCAAAAGCCGTATTACATTATCATGTAATACGGCTTTTATTACAATAATATAATATTTAGTAATAAAACACATCAGCTATTTCCGAAAGCTTAATGTGATAATTGGTAAATTTATCCTCCGGATACGGTCTTACTGTTGAACTGAGTTCTGCAATTGGTTCAACATCATCGCAATAAGGAAATTTAAGACTAAAGCATTTTAAATCATCAGAGGATCCGGAAACAAAAGAGTACCGTTAAAAGTCCGGCAAAAACGGCTCACAACAAACAAATCTGAATCAACCGCATCTTCCTCATATAATTCCGAAGTTCTTGTAAATACTCTTGAACTTCCGTCGAATCCGCTTCTGTCAGCTTTTACGGTAATAGATACAAATCTTCCGATCTTTTCCGCATTAAAAAGTATTATATTATTTTCAGGATTTTTTCCGTTAACAAGTACTGCCAATGAAAGAAGGCAAGATACAAATCGTTCCATATCAGCCTTTATATATAGATCCTCCTGCACTTCTGTTCTGATTTCAATATTTCTTTCAAGTATTTCACTGCACTTTTTTTGTAAATTCTTTAAGTACAGTTGAAACGTCTATTTTCTTTATAATAATACTTCCGTCAGTATATCGTATCAGCTTTGTTGTATTTTCTACTGTTTTTAAAAAGCTTGTAACAATTTCCCATATTAATATCAAGATACTTCTGATCAGAATATAAATCCGCTTCCTCCAGAGCTTTATGCAGCGAACTGCTTGAAAGAGTAATACCGGTTATAGCCTGTCTTACTGCTCCTGCCTGATTTATGAAAAATTCCTGTATTCCGTGACACTTGATAAACGAAAACATAATGTCTTCCTCATCAGTCTGAATTAATACCGTTTTCACAATCCGGATAATTTATAATTCTGCATGCAAAAGTCAAACCATTTTGTTTTACATTATATTCGCCGCTTTTGAGCGGAAGCTGCTCATTCTGAAAAAGTTCACGGCAGCTTTTCCCGCCGAACAGAAAATAATCCTCGGATTTATTACTCCAGAGTATATTAAAATCATAATCAGTTATAACAACATTTTCTGACGAATATTTAAATAAATCCTTTAAATTCTCAATTATATTATTCTGCATTTATTTCTCCTTTCGTTCTGAAACTACACTAATTTATATTATACAACAAATTTATGAATAAATTAAGTACAAATAAAAATAAAATTTATTAAATTGTGAAAAAAACACAGGAATTATGTATATATATGACGAATTTTGTTAGTTATTACATTTTAATTTTTATAATAAATTTAATTTCAATAATTTATTTTGAAAAATTTGTTAATTTTATATATTGTTATATAAAGTAAATCTATACACATATTATAACAAAAAAAACGAACATAATAATAAAAAATTAAAATTTCATAAATCACTGAATTTTGTTTATTTTTACTAATAATAGTCCCTTATATTAATGTTTATTATACTATCAAAAATAAATTAGTTATTTTTTTTTTGTCAAAGGACTTGAAATAAATTCAAATTTAGTGTAAAATAATATATATAAATATTTAGGAGGTATTTTCCAATGTCAGTAAAAGTTGCTATTAATGGTTTCGGCCGTATCGGTCGTCTTGCATTCAGACAGATGTTTGGTGCTGAAGGTTACGAGGTAGTTGCTATCAACGATCTTACAAAGCCTTCAATGCTCGCTCAGCTGCTCAAGTATGATACAGCTCAGGGCGGATACTGCGGAAGAATCGGTGAAAACCTTCACACTGTAACAGCTGATGACGAAGCTGGTACAATTACAGTTGACGGTAAGACACTTAAAATTTATGCTAAGGCTAATGCCGCTGAACTCCCATGGGGTGAAATCGGCGTTGACGTAGTTTTAGAGTGTACAGGTTTCTACTGCTCAAAGGACAAGTCACAGGCTCACATCGATGCAGGCGCTAAGAAGGTTGTTATTTCTGCTCCGGCAGGCAATGACCTCAAGACAGTTGTATTCAGCGTTAATGAAAAAACTCTGACAGCTGACGATAAGATCATTTCAGCTGCTTCATGCACAACTAACTGCCTCGCTCCTATGGCTGACACACTTAACAAGTATGCAGAAATCCAGAGCGGTATCATGTCAACTATCCACGCTTACACAGGCGATCAGATGATTCTTGACGGTCCTCACAGAAAGGGCGACCTGAGAAGAGCAAGAGCAGGTGCTGCTAACATCGTTCCTAACTCAACAGGCGCTGCTAAGGCTATCGGTCTTGTTATTCCTGAACTCAACGGCAAGCTCATCGGTTCTGCACAGAGAGTTCCAGTTCCAACAGGTTCTACAACAATCCTTACAGCTGTTGTTAAGGGCAAGGACGTTACAGTTGACGGCATCAATGCTGCTATGAAGGCTGCCGCTTCTGAATCATTCGGTTACAATGAAGACGCTATCGTTTCTTCTGACGTTATCGGTATGAAGTACGGCTCACTGTTTGACGCTACTCAGACAATGGTTTCTAAGATTGCTGACGATCTGTATGAAGTTCAGGTTGTTTCATGGTATGACAACGAAAACTCATACACAAGCCAGATGGTAAGAACAATCAAGTATTTTTGCTGAATTAGGCTAATAAATAACTTGTTTTAGAAAAGGCTTTGCCATAACGGTAAAGCCTTTTTGTTTTCATATTTAATAATTGAATTTCCATAAATAAAAAGCCTGAGAAACAATTTCTCAGGCTTTTTATGACCAGACCGATAAGCCGGGTTCTGTCGTGTACGGCAATTTATCTAGGCTTACGGTCGCCCGTAAGCTCAAGCCGCCATTACTTTTTATGCCCATCGAGCAAATGTCGGCGTAAAAGTACCAATAAGTTTCCGCTGCCGTATAGTCTGCTCATTTTAATTGTATAATATTTTTTTAAATTTGTCAACCGGAAATTATGAGTACTTTATCAAATTATGCAGATACTATTAAAATCACAATAAAAAGTCTTAAAATCAACTTGACAAATATTTTTTTATATGATTACAATAAATTATATATTCAAAATACAAAAGGAGAACGTTATGAACAAACAAGCAATGTTTAACTTAAGCTACGGTCTTTATATCCTGACCGCAAAGGACAGTCAAAAGGATAACGGATGTATCGTTAACACCGTAATGCAGGTTACGGAAACTCCTAATCAAATAATTGCGGCAGTAAACAAACTCAATTACACTCATGACTTAATTTCCAAAACAGGAGAGTTTAATGTTTCCATATTATCACAGGATTCAAAATTCCAGACATATAAGCACTGGGGATTCCAAAGCGGACGCAATACGGATAAACTAGAAGGTATTGAATTTAAAAGGTCGGCAAACGGAATAATTTATACTACCAACGAAACAAATGCGTTTATTTCAGCAAAGGTAATTTCTGTTTCTGATCTGGGTACTCATTCTCTATTTCTTGCCGAAGTTACAGACTCTGAAATTTTATCAGACAGCGAATCAGTCACTTACAGCTATTATCACAAAAATATCAAGCCTAAATCCGATGCACAGGAAAAGAAAAAGGCTTTATATGCAAAGTTTGCGGATATATTTACGAGGGCGAAACTCTTCCGGAAGATTTTATTTGTCCATGGTGTAAGCATCCCGCTTCAGACTTTGAACCTATTAAGTAAATTAATTTTCTTTTAGTATCAATTAGTATCAATAGTAAACTTTGCAGAAATACCGGAATGAATTTATTCCGGTATTTCGTAATAAACTATAAAATAAATAAAAAATTGTCAAACCCCTTGCTTTATTTAAGTAAAAATAGTATAATAGTTAATGTTGGAATGTTATTTCCGATTAATAATAATACGGAGGTTTTAAACAATGGCGTTTAAAAGCGAATATTTACAGGGCGTATACGACAAGGTATGCCAGAGAAACAAGGGTGAAGAAGAATTTCTTCAGGCTGTAAAGGAAGTACTGGAAAGCTTTGAACCGGTAGTTGAAAAGAGACCTGACATCGTTAAGGCAGGCATTATTGACAGACTGGTTGAGCCTGAAAGATTTATTCAGTTCAGAGTACCATGGGTTGACGATAACGGTAACGTTCAGGTCAGCAGAGGCTTCA
>VOFF01000066.1_pt1 | contig 20000 bp, 22 predicted proteins | sample 5384061 | NCBI WGS metagenome assembly VOFF01 (sample SAMN12384725, study PRJNA508395) | human gut metagenome | isolation source: healthy gut E | host: Homo sapiens
CAGTATATAAGGTTCAGTTACGTATTGCTCCTGTTAATGTGCTTACCGTGTTTCTTCCGCAATGCGGCGCCATTGGTTGAATATCAATCTTACGATCATGCAGATATCGAATGCGCTGGCACTGTTCTTTTAATCCATTGGCTTCAGCAGAGGGCCGATCAAGGATATGTGAAGGTATCAGGGGGCTTTGGGATTGATCCGGAACTCAGGGGTATGTTTCCATAAAGAATGGACAGATCGAATTGCCGCTTACTATACACGATCTATCTTTCCTTTAAATATGGATGTGAAGGTTGATGATGGAAGAACACCAACTGTGGAGGAATGCCATTTGGGACAGGGGAAATCCTCAGTAAAAAGGCGAAGGATTGGGAATGGGATCACGTGGTGCTATTATTGCATAATGGGCATGCGCCCGATATACATTCTGTTTATAAGGCTCTTTAGATGCTGGTGGCCTTGGTGAAGTATTCCAGGGCACCGGCGACGGCGTTCATCGAAGTCCCCGCCACACCAACACATGCAACGCCTACCTCGGCGGCGGCGATGATTTCGACGAGTGCGTCATGAACTACCTCGTTTCCGAATTCAAGAAGGCAGAGGGCATCGATCTGTCCAACGACAAGGTCGCCATGCAGAGACTGAAGGAAGCCGCCGAAAAGGCCAAGATTGAGCTGTCCGGCGTGACCTCCACGAACATCAACCTGCCGTATATCACCGCTGACGCAACAGGCCCGAAGCATCTGGACGTCACGCTGACGCGTGCAAAGTTCAACGAGCTGACCCACTTAGCATCTGGTCAGAGAAGCGACCACTGAAACAGGCATGGTCTCGGCAATATTTCCAGGGGTCACGCTTCTGAGTCGGCGGTAGGCATCCCGGCCGTGCGGATAGTTAAAGCTGACCGGCTTCGGGGGCGTAACCCGGCTGGCTGTCGGCGCAGCGACGGCGTGCTGGCGACGTCGGGGCCTGCACCTTTTGGACGTCTCCATCTCTCAAGGCCGGGCAGGATGGCTACCACGCTTAGCGACAACTTGGGGTTGAATGGCAGCCGACAACAAGGCAGCTGGAAGTTTCCAGCTGACCGGCATGAGATACGTTCAGGATCTATCCATGACGGCTGGGATAAGGCCGGCAAGGTCATCTACCGGTCGGGCTGAACCGGATGGGCGACAAGATAGAGGCTGAAGGCCCAAATCGAGGCCATTGGCTGGGAGCCATGAGGGCAAAACCCTCTGCCATCAGGCTGCGACCAAAGGAAGCTGAGCGTTCTGCGCCGTCAAAACTCTATAAGAACATGACTGCGCAAAATCGGGCCAGGCCGCCAGCAGTGCTGAAGGCCAGCTATTGACCCACCAGATCGACAAACGAGATTACGGGCGTCACGCGTCTGATCAAAGGCCTACCATGGCTGACATGAAATACAGAATGGAACCCAGACCATACAAAGGAGATCAACAGGGTTCTGTCGATGCCGTCTTTGATGGTAATTTCAGCGATATCTTCGGCGATTTCTTCGGCGGCGGCGCGTCGTCGTCCGGCCGCAGAAGAGGCCCGGCGAAGGGCCAGAACGTCGTCAGCGAGATCGAGATCAGCTTTGAGGACGCGGCCTTTGGCTGCGAGCGCGAGATCACCTTCTCCCGCATCGAAACGTGCAGCACCTGCCATGGAAGCGGCGCAAAGGAGGGCACGAGCCCCCAGACCTGTACGTACTGCCACGGCACCGGCACCGTGCGCACCCAGCAGAATTTCATGGGCATGACCATGCAGTCCAATCAGCCGTGCCCGAAGTGCGGCGGCAGCGGCACCATCATCACCGACCCCTGCACCGCCTGCCGGGGCAAGGGCAAGGTGCGCCACACGAAGACCATCCGTGTCAAGGTTCCTGCCGGCATCGACGACGGCCAGTCCTTCCGCGTGCGCGACGAGGGCAATGCTGGCTCGAACGGCGGCCCGAACGGCGATCTGCTCGTGACCGTTTCCGTGCGCAAGCACCCGATCTTCACGCGTGACGGCGCGAACGTCATGTGCCAGATGCCCATTTCGTTCACGCAGGCCGCGCTCGGCGCGTCCATCGAGGTGCCCACGCTCGACGGCAAGGTGCGCTATCAGATCCCCGAGGGCACGCAGACCGGCACGACCTTCCGCCTGCGCGGCAAGGGCATTCCCTATGTCGGCTACAAGACGCGCGGCGACCAGTTCGTCACCGTCGTCGTTGAAACGCCGACAAAGCTCACGCGGGAGCAGAAGGAGCTCTTAAAGCAGCTCGAATCCTCCGTCGGCGACGACGGACAGCCCAAGCGCAAGAGCTTCTTCGACAAGCTCAAGGGCTGAACCCATCCATAAAAAATTGACGCGCCTGCGGCATTTCGCCGCAGGCGCTTTACGTTTGTCAAGAGGGTTACGATGCACCGCAGTTTTTCTTAAGAGGCTGGACTCTGGACGCGCCGGAGAAATCGCCGCAGACCATTGCGCCGGTCGGGCAGACGCTGGCGCACGCGCCGCAGGCGGTGCACTTGTCCCAGTCGATGCGGGCGAGGAAATTATCGACGGTGATCGCGCCCTGCGGACAGGTCTTTTCGCACTTATGGCAGCCGATACAGCCGGAGGAGCAGACCTTTTTGGTGTACGGGCCGTTGTGATAGCTCGAACAGAGCACCTCCGTGCGGATGATATCCGGCACGATCTCGATGATCTTCTGCGGACACGTCTGCGCGCAGATGCCGCAGCCGATGCACGCCGTGTGGTTGACACAGGCAATGCCGTCCTGCATGGAGATGGCGTTTTTCGGGCAGGCTCTGGCGCAGTCGCCGAAGCCCATGCAGCCGAAGATGCAGCTGCCGTTGCCGCCGTAGAACAGCTTCGCCGCCGCGCAGGAGGGGATGCCCCGGTAATCAGCCTTGACGCTCGTAGCCTCGCACGTGCCTGCGCACTGCACAACGGCGATCTTTTCCACAACGTCCTCAGCCTCCACGCCGAGCAGCGCCGCGATCTGCGCCGCGACTGCATCCGCGCCGGGAACGCAGAGGTTTGTCTTCGTGCCCGGCTCCAGCAGGGCCTTTGCATAGCCGTCGCAGCCGGTGTAGCCGCACGCGCCGCAGTTTGCGCCGGGCAGGCAGGCACGAATTTCGGTAAAGCGCGTATCCTCCTTGACCGCCATGACGCTCGACGCCACGGCGAGGCCGACCGCGCAGATGAGGCCGATCACAGTCACGGCCAGGATCGGGATCAGAATTTCCATCATAGCCGCGCCCTCCTTAGCCGAACAGCCGGTCGATGATGCCGGTCAATCCGAAAAATGACAGGGATACGATCGCCGCCGAGACGAGCGTGATGGGAAGCCCCTCAAAGCTTTTGGGCGGCTCCGCCTCAGCCACGCGCGACCGGACGCCGGAGAACAGCACCATCGCCAGGAAGAAGCCGAGGCCGCAGCCAAGCGCCGTCAGAAGCGCTTCGCTGTAGTTCATGCCGTCGGAAATGACGTTCATCGTCACGCCCAGAACGCCGCAGTTCGTCGTGATGAGCGGCAGATAGACGCCGAGGGATTTATGCAGCGCGGGCACATAGCGCTTGAGGACGATCTCGACCAGCTGGACAAGGGCCGCAATGACCAGAATGAAGACGACCGTCTCCATATAGGTAAAGTCGACCTTGCCCGCGAGCAGGAAATGATAGATCGGCCAGGTAACGGCGGTGGCCAGCACCTCGACGAAGATAACGGCCAGCGACATGCCGGTCGCCTGATCGAGCTTCTTGGATACGCCGAGGAAGGGGCAGATGCCGAGGAACTTGACGAGCACATAGTTGTTCGTGATCGCGGCGGTCAGAATGACGAGGATCATGGTCTTCATTTCGCAGCCGCCTCCTTTCCTTCGCAGGCGCCCTTGCCGCAGCCCGGGCAGCCGGCGCAGCCGAATTCCTTCTTCTTGATGGCCTTGCCCTTGGAGATCTTATTGATGAGCGCGATCATGCAGCCGAACACGAAGAAGCCGCCGGGGGCCATGGTCAGAATGCCGATGGGGTTTTCATGGAACCACGGCACGGGCAGGCCGCAGAACGTGCCGCAGCCGAGCGTTTCGCGGATGGCGGCCATGGCGCAGATGGCAAGCGTGAAGCCGAGGCCCATGCCCGCGCCGTCAATGGCGGAATCCACAACGCCGTGCTTGCTGGCATACATCTCGGCCCGGCCGAGGATGATGCAGTTGACAACGATCAGCGACAGATACACGCCCAGGGACTGATACAGGCTGAAGGCATACGCCTCCATGACCAGTTCCACGACCGTGACAAAGCCCGCGATCACGACGATATAGCACGGGATGCGCACCGGGTCGGGGACGATTTTGCGGATGGCGGAAATGGCCATGTTGGACAGGATCAGAACGGCGGTTGCCGCGATGCCCATGCCGAAGGCCGCAATGACCGACGTGGAGATGGCCAGCGTCGGGCACGTGCCGAGCACGAGGACCAGAACCGGGTTCTCCTTGATCAGGCCCTTCAGGAAATTCTGTAATTTACTCATTTCTGCGCCTCCTTTACGAGCTCATACGCTTCAAACGCAGTCTGCACGCAGATGCGGTAGGCCGTGGACGTGATGGTCGCGCCGGAGATGGCGCTCACGCCGGAAAGCGAAGCGTCCTGCCCGGTATACTGGCCGGTGTAGCTCTCGCTGGCCGTCTGGCCGCCGAGCGTCGTCGTCTCGGACGATACATCCATCGTCCGGCAGACGCGGATCAATCCGTCGGTACCGATGACGCACATCACCTGGATCGTGCCGCCGAAGCCCTTGCCCTCGACGGTAAACAGATAGCTCATGGGGCTTCCGGCTTCGTCCAGCGCGAGATAGGCGCTCACGACCTCCTCCGGAAGAGTCGTCTCGACCAGCTGAAACGAAGCCGCGTCCGGCACGGCGTCGAGCCGCGCCTGCTCGGCTCTGGCCTCCGCGTTCGCCTTGGAGACGGGCGCGGTAAAGTGGTTCACAACAGCCAGCGCCGCGGACGTGAGCAGGCAGATCACGACCAGAACGACGATGGATTTTCGAATTTCTTTCGTGTTTTTCATGCCTTCGCACCTCCCAGCGGCTTGCTCTGCGTCCATCTGGACAGATACGGCGTGAGAATGTTCATAAAGAGGATGGCAAACGACACGCCCTCGGCGTAGCTGCCGTAGAAGCGGATGAGGCAGGTGAGCAGTCCCGCGCCGATGCCGAACAGCGCCCGGCCCCAATAGGTCTGCGGGGCGGTCACATAGTCGGTTGCCATGAAGAACGCCCCCAGAAGCAGACCGCCCGAGAGCACCTGCCGCAGCGCATCCTGTCCCAGAACAAGGGACAGCACAAAAACAGTTCCTACAAAGCACACCGGCGTCTGCCAGGTAATGACGCCGCGGCCGAGCAGATACGCCCCGCCGAGCAGCAGCGCCAGCGCACACGTCTCGCCGATGCAGCCGCCGTGACTGCCGAGCAGGAGCGTCAGAAGCTCCGGCTTCTGCCCTGCCGCCAGCTGCGCCAGCGGCGTGGCTGACGAAACGGCGTCCGGGAAGACCCATGCCGTCATGGTCTTGGAGAACGAGAGGAACAGGACGATGCGGCCCACCAGCGCGGGGTTGGCAAAGTTTTTGCCGATGCCGCCGAAGAGCTGCTTGACGGCGACGATGGACACGAGGCAGCCGAACACGGCCTGCCACAGCGGGATGGACACCGGCAGGTTATACGCCAGAATGACGCCCGTCACCACGGCGGACAGATCGCCGATGGTGGATTCCTTATGGCAGAGCCGTTCAAAGCCCCACTCGAAAAATACGCAGGCTGCGGCGCACACCGCCGTTACCAGCAGCGCCCGCCAGCCGAAGATCACGATGGCCGCGATCAGGGCGGGACACAGGGCGATGAGCACGTCGCCCATGATCTTCCGGGTCGTTGCGCCGGAATCGATATGCGGGGAAGCGGAGATCACAAGCTTCATTTGACGGCCTCCTTCTTTGCATCGAGCTTTTCGCTCTGCGCCTTGCGCCATGCGGCGAGCTTCGCCTTTGCGAGCTTATTGGTCTGCACGAGCGGCCGGTGCGCCGGGCAGCCGAACGAGCAGCAGCCGCATTCCATGCAGAGGTTGACCTTCAGCTCGGCCAGCCACTCCATATTGCCCGCCTCATAGGCCGCGACGATATGCGACGGCATGAGCCGCAGCGGACAGTGGCGGATGCACCGGCCGCAGCGGATGCAGGCCGTAGGCTCCGGCAGGACGGCGTCTGCCTCCGTCATGGCGAGGACCGCATTGGTGTTTTTCAGGACCGGCTGTTCGAGATCCGGCACGGCGATGCCCATCATCGGGCCGCCGTAGAGCACCTTCTTCGGCTCCGCGCAGAAGCCGCCGGACTGCTCAAACACATCTGCAAGCTTCATCCCAATGGGAACGATCACATTCTTGGGCTTCGCGACGGCGGAGCCGTCGACCGTGATGCACTTTTCAACCAGCGGCATACCGGTCTTGCAGTAGCGGGCGATGTTGGCAAGCGTCGTGCAGTTGAGCACGATTGCGCCCACGTCCAGCGGGAGCTTGCCCTCGGGGACGATCTCGCCGATGGTGTTGTAGATCAGCACCTTTTCGCCGCCCTGCGGGTACAGAGATTTCAGCGCGCAGACCTCCATGCCGTCCTCGTCCTTCGTCAGCTTCCGGTACAGCTGGATGCAGCGGGGCTTGTTGTCCTCAATGGCGAAGATCACGCGGCGTACCTGCAAAAAGTGCTGCACGAGACGCGCACCCTCCATCAGCTCCTCCGACCGGTCGAGCATCGTGCGCGTGTCCGAGGTGATATACGGCTCGCACTCCGCGCCGTTGATGATCACGGCCTTGACCTGCTCCAGATTCTTAACGGTCAGCTTGACGACCGTCGGGAAGCCTGCGCCGCCGAGGCCGACCATGCCGCTTTCGCGCACGGCGTCCAGAAACTCCTGCATGGTGTCGAGCTTGGGCGGCTTTAAATCCGGGTCAGGCTCCTGTTTGCCGTCGGCGGCAATGACGACGGTCTGCATGAGCCGCCCGCCGGAGCCGACCTGCTGGCCGATCTTTTTGACCGTGCCGGAAACGCTTGCGTAGACGGGCGCGGAGACGAACCCGCCCGCCTTTCCGATCAGCTGCCCGACCCGGACGTTCTCGCCGGGCTTTACGACCGGGATGGCGGGCGCGCCGATGTGCATGGACATCGGGATTTCGACCGTCTCCGGGATGGGCAGGCGCAGCGCGGCCAGCTCCGCCGTATTCTTGCGGTTCGGCACGTGTACGCCGTGGATGTGCAGTTTCATCCGTTTGCTTCCTCCTCTTGCTTTTTGGGACTCGTTTCTTCCGGGAGAACCCCCGCCTTTGCCAGCCGGTGCAGAACCAGCTGGGTGCAAAGGCCGGTCAGCGTCCCGGCCAGTATCGCAGCCGGTATCAGAACCGGCAGATAGCTCCAGACCGCGCCGGTCTTCGCGATGGCCGCAGCGGCGGCCAGCTGTCCGGCGTTGTGCGCCATGGCGCACAGCACGCTCTTGACCCAGAGTGTGCTGCCCTTAAGCTTCCTTCTGAGCAGCAGCATCAGCGCATACGCGCACAGCCCGCCCGCGAAGCTGTACAAAAACGCGGAACCCTGCCCGGTGATGACGCAGCCGAGCGTGACGCGCGTGAAAAACAGCCCGAAGGCCCAGCCGGGGCCGAGTGTCTCCATGGTGAAGAGCGTAAAAATATTGGAAAGCCCCGGCTTGGTGCCGGGAATGGCCGTGAGCGGCGGCAGCTGGCTCTCCAGCACAAACATGACGAGCGCCGCCGCCGTCAGGACAGCCGTGAGCGTAAGCTTTTTCAGCCTCATGGCAGCCCTCCCGTTCCGCTGAGCGCGTCGACCTGAGCATCCTTCTGCGCCCACTCGATCGTCAGCCGGTTCGGCAGGCAGATGATCGGCCCGCCGGTTTTTTGCAGCGGCCCGTGCTGCACGCAGATCTGATCGGGGCAGTCCGCGCGGGATATGAAGACCTCGCCGTCTGCTACCGTGATGATATTCTCGCCCGCCGGTCCGGTCACGGTCAGCGTCCGGTTCTGCCGCAGGTTAAGTATGTATAATAAAGTTCCGTCCTGATAGACAAGCGCCGTCCGCCCGCCTCCGCGCGGCAGCAGCCACACGGCGAGGCAAACAGCGATGACCGCCGCGAAGATCAAGATCCAATGCTTCTGCTTCATTCCAGTATCTGATAGGGCCGGTCGGACCGGTAGCGCCCGGCAAGGCCGGGCGTGATCCAGACCGTGTTGTCATCCGTTACGAATACGGCCTCAAACGCAAGGCCGCTGCTTTTCTGAAATTCCGCGCCTGCATCCAGCCCCATAACGAACAGGGCCGTTGACAGCGCATCGGCCAGCGTATCGTCCTGCGCAACGACGCTGACGGATTTCACTCCGCTTTCGGCGGGGCAGCCGGTATGCGGGTCTAAAATATGGTGATAGCAGACGCCGTTTTCCTCAAAATACCGCTGATACGCGCCGGAGGTGACGACGCAGGCGTCTTCAATGGAAACCGTGCCGAAATATGCCTCCGGCCTGTCCGGGTCCTGCAGGCCGACCGTCCACGCGCTGCCGTCCGGCTTCTTCCCCACAGCGGCAACATTGCCGCCAAGGGAAATGATCGCGGACGTGACGCCCGCTTCCCTTAAAATTGTCCGGACGCGTCCTGCCGCATAGCCCTTGGCGATGCCGCCGAGGTCGAGCTGCGCGCCGTTTGTCAGCGTCACGGAGATGCCGTCCAGCTGCACAAGCCCGGCTCCGGAGCTCTGCATGGCCTCGGCCAGCGCATCCGGCTCCGGCACGCGGTACGCGCCGGTCGAAAAGCCCCACGCTTCCGAAAGTGCGCCGAGCGCCGGGTCATAGGCGCCGCCGGTCTGTTCGCAGAGCGTCAGCGCCGTCTGTAAAAGCGCCGCCGTCTCCTCACCGGCTGTTCCGCCGCCCGTTTCGTTCAGCCGGGCCAGCGCCGCTTGTTCGTCCCGGCAGGAAAGCACGCCCTCCAGCCGGTAAATTTCAGCTTCCGCCTGCGCCAGCGCATCCTCTGCCGCCGGGCCATAGGCGCGCAGCTGCATGACGGTGTCCATGGCAAAAAATTCGCGCTCCGCGCTTTTTTGCGCACAGCCGCACAGCAGAAGCGGCAGGCACAGGACGATCAAAAACCAGCTTCGCTTCATACCGTATCCTTTCTGCGCAGCCATATAAAATCCGCATGGCACATCTGACATATACGATATCAGGCTTTTTGAAAAAATCAAGTTTTTTCGAATTTTATGTGAAAAATGACGGATTCTGAACAGGAAAAAACAATATAAATATATCGATATAAAAGAGTATATTGCATATATGAATCGTGATATATTCGAGCCTTTCGCCGTCTCATGCTTGACAAACGGACAGACGCGCTGTAAGTTATACAAGTATGAAAATTACCCTGCAAAGGAGGCTCGTGCGTGGCAGGCGGAAAGCATATTCTGGGCAAGGCGAAGCGGCATATTTTCGGCACGGCCAAGGTCGGCGAAAAGGGCCAGATCGTCATCCCCAAGGACGCGCGGCAGATCTTCGGCGTAAAGCCCGGCGATACGCTGCTCATTCTCGGAGACGAGGAAACGGGCATCATCGTCACCAAGCCGGACGTGCTGCGCGACGCGGCAGATGACATTTTCGGGAAAATGGAGAAATAGAGGATGGAACTTACGACACTATATGAATCGCTCGGCGTGAGCCGCGCGGTATATGAATACGGAGAAATGATTTTAGACGGCCTGAGGCCCCGCTTTGAGGCCATTGACCGGACGGCGGAATACAACCAGACAAAGGTGCTTGCCGCCATGCAGAAAAACAAGCTTTCGGCAGGCTGCTTCGCCGCTACGACGGGCTATGGCTACGACGATATGGGCCGCGAGGTGCTAGAAAAGGTCTATGCCGACTGCTTCCATACCGAAGCTGCGCTTGTCCGCCCGCAGATCACCTGCGGCACGCACGCGCTGGCCGTCGCGCTGAGCGCGAATCTGCTGCCGGGCGACGAGCTTTTAAGCCCGAACGGCGCGCCGTATGACACGCTGGAGGAGGTCATCGGCATCCGTCCGTCCAAGTGTTCGCTGATGGAATACGGCGTGCAGTACCGGCAGGTCGGCCTGCTGCCGGACGGCACGTTCGATTTTGACGGCATCCGCGCCGCGATCGGCCCCAAAACAAAGCTCATCACCATCCAGCGCTCGAAGGGCTACGCGACAAGGCCGTCGTTCTCCGTCGCGCAGATCGGGGAGCTGATCGCATTCTGCAAGCAGTGCAGGCCGGACGTTCTGTGCATGGTCGACAACTGCTACGGCGAATTTGTCGAGCGGGTCGAGCCGTCGGACGTGGGCGCGGACATGATCGTCGGCAGCCTGATCAAAAACCCCGGCGGCGGACTGGCCCCCATCGGCGGCTATATCTGCGGCACGGCGGAATGCGTCGAGCGCTGCGCCTACCGTCTCTCGGCCCCCGGCCTCGGACAGGAGGTCGGCGCGAATCTCGGCTTGCTGCCCAGTCTGTACGAGGGCTTCTTCCTTGCCCCGAACGTCGTTTCCGGGGCGCTCAAGGGCGCGATTTTTGCCGCGAATGTGTATGAGCGGCTGGGCTTCCGCGTCGTGCCGAACGGGACGGAATCGCGGCACGATATCATTCAGGCCGTCGAGCTTGGCTCGGCGGAGGGGATGCTGGCCTTCTGCCGCGGCATTCAGGCGGCGGCCCCGGTCGACAGCTATGTGACCCCCGTCCCGTGGGCCATGCCGGGCTACGACTCGGAGGTCATCATGGCCGCCGGCGCGTTCGTGCAGGGCTCGTCCATCGAGCTCTCGGCCGACGGGCCGATCCGCCCGCCCTACGCCGTGTATTTTCAGGGCGGCCTGACGTGGCACCACGCAAAGCTCGGCATTCTGATGAGCCTGCAGAAGCTCGTGGACGCGGGCCTTGCGAAGCTGCCGGGATAAAAGGAAGGCAAAGCCGTATGCACCTGCATACCTCAATGTAGGGGCCGATGCCCACATCGGCCCACTGGAAAGTTGCGAATTCGCCGTAGATTCCCGTAAAAACGGTGCAATCTGCCGGGCCGATGTGGGCATCGGCCCCTACACGCGGTGAAGGATATTTATTCAGAGAAAGGAACCGGCGGTGACGCTGCCGGAGATAACAATTATGTGGTTTTGGCTTGCAATTATTGCGCTGCTCTGCTGGAGCGGCTCGGATCTATTTTCGAAAATCGGCTGCCGTGACGGGCGGGACAAATATAATCCGCTCAAGATGGTCATTGCCGTCGGCGTTGTGATGGGCCTTCACGCGGCGTATGAGATCTTCGTCGGCGGGGCTGTCGTCACGTGGCACGTGATCTGGACCTATCTGCCCGTATCGCTTCTGTACATCGGCTCCATGACGCTGGGCTATGTCGGCCTGCGGTACATTGAGCTTTCCATTTCGTCCCCCATCTGCAATTCCTCCGGCGCGCTGGTCGCGGTCCTGTGCCTGATCACCGGGACGCTGGACGAGTCCATTACCGGCTCCATGCGCTATCTGGTCATCGGCGCAGTGGCGCTGGTGTGCATCGGCGCGGTCGGCCTCGGCATTGTCGAGTCGACGGAGGACGACGAGCTGCGCAGAAAGCGGCAGGAGGGCTCCAACTATAAATACGCCAAGTCGTGGCTGGCGCTGTGCCTGCCGCTGGCGTACTGCCTGCTCGATGCGGCGGGTACGTTTGCGGACTCGCTCGTGCTCCGCACGCTGGACGAGGATTCGGCCAACTGCGCGTATGAGCTGACGTTCCTCGCCGCCGCCGTGATCTGCTTTATTTATGTTGTTGTGATCAAAAAGGACAAGCTCGTCTTCAAGGCCGAAGCGCCCAAGTATGCGGGTGCGCTGTTCGAGACGGCGGGGCAGTTCGCGTATATCTACGCGCTGGCCGACGAGGCGCACGTTGCGCTCTCGGCTCCTATCATCTCGGCCTACTGCGCCGCGTCCGTCCTCTGGAGCCGCATTTTCCTGAAGGAAAAGCTCTCCTGGAAGCATTACGTCATGATCGCGCTGGTCGTGATCGGCATCGTCATGATCGGCATATTCGATATCTGACAGGTACGCAAACTGCCCCCGGCGAGGCTCGCCGGGGGCAGTTTGGTTCAGGATACCGGCTTTGCGGTGTCCGTGGTGTTTGTCGGGGGATCCTCGTCCTGTCCGGCTTCCTTCGGAAGCGCGAAGGGGACGACGTCGTCCGGCTGGATCTCGATGCGGCTGCTGCCGGGTTCGAGCACGCGCGTGCCGTTCGGGACGGTGACCTTGCTGGTCGTGCCGCGCGCGGGATCCTTTGTCTCGCGCGGGTTTCCGTTGGCCGGTTCATACCACTCGTTGGCGCCGTGCATGAGAACGGGCGTTCCGTCCTCGGCCAGGTTCCAGATCAGGGCCATGGCCTCCTCCGGCGTGTTGACGCAGCCGTGGGAGCCGCCGTAGACATAGAAGCTTGCGCCGAAGTTCGACCGCCACGATGCGTCGTGCAGGCCGATGATGTCGCCGACCACGCTGACCCAGTATTTGACGAAGACGAGATAATCGTCACCCTTGAGCCAGACGTCGTGCTCCTTGCCGTGCGTCTCGTACAGGCCGGTCGGGGTCTGGTGGCCGTTGAGCGCGCCGGTCACGATATTGGTGTTGACGACCAGACGGCCGTCCTTGATAAAGGTCATCTGCTGGTTGTCGAAGTCGACCTCGATATAGCTGTCGCCCAGCGAGAAGGGCTTGCCGTCCTTGTCATAGCAGACGGCCTCGGCAGATACGGAGCCGGGCTGCATCGTCAGCAGCTGCGTGCGGATCTGCTCCGTCAGGCTCTGCACGTCGATCCGATAGTCGCAGGTGATAAACCTGATCTCCGTCAGGCCCTTGACCCACGAATCGAACAGGAACGGCGCGTCCTGCTTGCTGTAGCCCTCGGCCAGCTTGGAAACCTTTTCGCTCAGAACCTTTTCGTCAACCGTGACTGTTCCGTCCGGGTCCAGGTCTACGATGGAAGCCAGATCATGGCTTGTGAGCGTTTCCTCGCCGTGCGGCAGATACTGCGCGGTATCTGCGTTGAATGTCACCTTGACTTCAAGCTCTGCCAGCGCCTTGCGGAACAGGCTGTCCGGCGTGTCTCGCAGCGTCGCAGTCGTAATCTCGGGCTGCTTGTAGCAGTCAACCGAGGTCAGCTCAAACGCCGCATCCTGCGGCCCGTTCGCCGTGACGCCGAGCGAAGCGGCCGACGCGCGCAGACCGTCCAGAACGGCCGGCTCATTCAGGTCGTTGCCGGGAACCTCGGCGTGGACGGTATAGACGCCGTCCTCCAGCACAGTATAGGCGTTTTCTGCCGCCGTGCGCTTCATGCTCTGCAGGTCGGCCAAAACTGCTGCCGCGTCAAATTGCTCCATGCTGACGGTGCAGGGATAAGGCGCGGGATGGGCGTTTTTTGCCCAGTTCATCTTTTCGCGGATGCCGAGCGCGGCAAACTGCTCAGCTGTCATACGATCCGTCTCAGAAAACTGCGCTGTGACCTTATTCATCAGATCGTCGCGCAGACCGAGTTTCTGTAAATCATACTCGCTGACCGGCGAACCGTCCTCCGTTACCGTAAGCGTGACATTGTCAACGGCGGCAGTCATGGACGCATACTGTGCGTAAACAGTGCTGTGCGCCTGCTCCGCCTGCGCTGCTTTGGTCGAAAGCCAGTACCAACCGCCTGCGGCAGCCGCCGCAAGCACGACAATCACAATGATAATCACCCAAAGGGCGCGATGCTTTTTCATGCTTTTCCTCCGCTCCAGCGCGGCGTTTTGTCCCGCGCGTTCTCTTCTGCTGAAATTATAACAGATTCCGTCATAAATTCAACACGTTTCGCGCACAATTCCAGATTTTTCTTTGCGCTGCGCGTCCCGGCGCGGTATAATAAAGAAACTATCGCGATCGGAGGGCTTGTTATGCTTGATCTGCTCTGCCCCGTGTGCGGCGGGAGGCTTGCGCGGGAGAAAACCGTCTGGCGCTGCGAAAGCCGCCACAGCTTTGACGTTGCGCGCAGCGGCTATGTCAATCTCCTGCCGCCCTCGGCGTCCGGAAAGCGCCATGGCGACGATAAGCGCATGGTCGCGGCGCGCACGGCGTTTTTATCGCGCGGCTATTATGATCATCTGATCGGAGCCGTAGCCGGGAGCTGCGCACAGCTGACCGGGCCGGACGCCTGCGTGCTCGACGCGGGCTGCGGCGAGGGGACGTATACGCGCGCGATCTATGACGCGCTTGCGGCAAAGGGCGGCTGCCCGCAGCTGCTCGGCGCGGATATTTCCGCAGAGGCCGTCAGACGGGCGGCACGGCAGGTGCCGGAGGGGATCTTCTGCGCGGCGAGCACCGCGCATCTTCCGCTGGCGGCGGAAAGCCTCGATCTGATCGTCAATATTTTTTCGCCGCTCATGGCGGAGGAGTTCCTGCGGGTCCTGAAGCCCGGCGGATATCTGCTGCGTGTTGTGCCGATGGAACGGCACCTGTTCGAGCTGAAGGCCGCCGTCTATGACCGGCCATACGAAAATCCGCCCGCCGAGCCTGCGGTCGAGGGCTTCCGCCTGCTGCGGACGCAGACGCTCCGAAAGACCATCACGCTTTCGTCAAACGAGGATGTGCAGGCGCTGTTTCTCATGACGCCCTATTATTACAAGACCGGCGCGGAGGACCAGCAAAAGCTTGCCGCTGTGCCCTCGCTTCGCGTCACGACGGAATTCCTGATAGCCGTCTGTCAAAAACCGTGATACGAAAAGCGGCATTCCCGGCTCAGGGAATGCCGCTTTGATTTTTTACAGCGTTCCGATGTACGCAAGCAGGGCGGGCAGAAGCTCGTCATAGGGGAGCTTTTTGAGCTGTCTTCCCTTGACGAACAGAATGCCGCAGCCGTCGCCGCCGGCGATGCCGACGTCGGCCTCCCGCGCTTCGCCCGGGCCGTTGACCACGCAGCCCATGACGGCGACCGTGATGGGCTTCTGGCAGTCGGACAGCGCCTGCTCGACCTCGTTTGCCAGCCGGATGAGATCAATGCGCGTCCGCCCGCAGGTGGGGCAGGCGATGATGTTGACGCCGTCCCTGCGCAGCCCGGCGGCCTTCAGAATGTCCTTCGCCGTCAGCACCTCCTGCACCGGGTCGGCGGTCAGCGATACGCGCATCGTATCGCCGATGCCCTGACACAGAAGGGCGCCGATGCCCATGGCGGATTTGATGGTGCCCATGCGCTCGGTGCCCGTTTCGGTCACGCCGACGTGCAGCGGATAGTCCGAACGCTCGGAAAACAGCCGGTACGCCTCGATCATCAGCGGGACGGAGCTGGATTTCATCGACACGCAGATATCATGGAAATCATACTTTTCCAGCAGCGCAATATGTCCGAACGCGCTTTCCACCAGCGCCTCCGGCGTGGGGTGGCCGTATTTTTCCAGAAGACGCGGTTCCAAACTGCCGCCGTTCACGCCGATGCGAATGGGGATGCTCCGCGCGCCGCAGGCCTCGACCACGGCCCGCACCCGGTCCTCCCCGCCAATGTTGCCGGGGTTGATGCGGATCTTGGCCGCGCCGTTTTCCGCCGCGCGGATGGCAAGGCGGTAGTCAAAGTGGATATCCGCGACCAGCGGCAGCGGGGACGCGGCGCAGATGGCTCCGAAGGCCTCCGCGGCCTCCATGTCCGGAACGGCCAGCCGCGCGATCTCGCACCCGGCGGTAGCCAGCGCGCGAATCTGCGCAAGGCAGCCGTCCACGTCGGTCGTTCTCGTGTTCAGCATCGACTGGATGGATACCGGCGCGCCTCCGCCGACCGGAACGCCGCCGACCATAATTTTTCTTGTGAGTTTCCGCTCCATTTTTATCGCACCAGCTTCCAGATATCCTTAAATGTGATAAACGCTATGAAGCCCAGCAGCAGGATCATGCCTGCCGCATGGATATAGCCTTCAAATTTCGAGGGGATCTTTTTCTTCGCAATGGCCGTAAACACCGTGTTCACCAGCAGCAAAAACGCGCGTCCGCCGTCGAGCGCCGGGAGCGGCAGCATATTCATAACGGCCAGATTGATCGCGATGAACGCGCCAAGGTAGAGAACGTTCAGAATGCCGTCTGCCGTCGTCGCGGCGCTCTGTCCCGTCTGCGCGATGGCCGACACAATGCCGACCGGCCCGGACATATCGTTGACCGACACAAGGCCCGACACCAGATCGCCGAGGCTCATCCACACGAGCCGCGCAAAATCCAGCGCCGTGTACCACGTGTTTTTGAGCACCGTTCCGACGGTTTTTTCCTCATAGCCAAAGTACAGGCCGTATTTATACTGCTGCTCGCCGTCGACCTCATAGAGCTGCTTTTTTCAAAGTTTCAGCTTGATGAGTTTTTCAAATTCCGGGCCAGCGTGCCGACGTGAGTAGATATACACGCGCCGTCCGTCCGCTTCACGCCAACCTGAAGTCCCTGAGAAATTCTCGCCCTTCTGCTTTTTGAGGATCGCCGGGCCCATGCAGATGGAAAATTCGTTCACCTGCACGTCCAGCGCTTTGGCCGTCAGAAAATGGCCCAGTTCGTGGATGAAGATCAGAAAGCCAAAAATGAGGATTGCAAAGAGAATATACATGAAATCACCTTTATTTCAAAAACCGCTCACGGGTATGGATGCGGGCGAGGCGGTCGGCCTCAAAAATATCGGCAAGCGACGGCTCCTGTACGACCGGCAGGCGCAGCGCGGCCTCGACCGCGTTCGCAATGTCGTAAAAGCCGATCTTATCCTGCAAAAACAGGCCGACGGCCTCTTCATTGGCGGCGTTTATGGCCGTGCAGGCCGTGCCGCCGGTCTGCGCTGCCTGCTGTGCAAGCGCGAAGCACGGGAAGGCCGTCTCGTCGATCACGTCGAATGTCAGCGGGCCGCAGGACAGAAGATCGAGCGCCGGGGCCGGATTGTGCGCCCGGTTCGGATACGTCATGGCAAGACCGATGGGAATGCGCATATCCGGCACGCCCAGCTGCGCCATGACGGCTCCGTCGACAAACTCCACAAGCGAATGCACAACCGACTGCCGGTGGATGACGGCTTCGACCTTTGAAAGCGGCAGCTCATACAGCCGCATGGCCTCGATGATCTCCAGGCCCTTGTTCATAAGCGTCGCGCAGTCGACTGTGATCTTCGCGCCCATTTTCCAGTTCGGATGGCGCAGCGCGTCTGATTTGGTCATGCAGGCCAGGCTTTCCCGCGTCTTCCCGAAAAACGGCCCGCCGGAGCAGGTCAGAATCAGGCGTTTAATTTCGGCCCTGTCCCGGCAGCCCATGAGGCACTGGAAAATGGCCGAGTGCTCGGAATCGACGGGGATGATCTCCGCACCGGATTCCCGCGCGGCAGATTGCATGATCTCGCCCGCGCAGACCATCGTCTCTTTATTGGCAAGGGCGATGCGCTTTTTTTCGCGAATGGCCGTCAGCGTGGGCCGCAGCGCGGCAAAGCCGCACACGGCCACAACGACTGTATCGGCCTCCGGCAGAGTCGCCGCCTCGCACAGCGCCTCCGCGCCCGCAAGCACCCTTATATTCATATCCGCCAGACGGACTTTTAATTCCTCCGCAGCGGCTTCGTCTGCCAGAACGGCGAGTTTTGGCCGGTATTTGCGGCACTGCGCCTCCATGAGATCCACATTGCGCTCCGCCGTCAGCGCGGCGACGCGCAGTCCCAGCTCATCCGCGACGGACAGCGTCTGCCGCCCGATGGAGCCCGTGGAGCCTAAAATCGTGATCGTCTTCGTCATACCAGCTTCTCCAGCAAAAACAGCATCGCGTACACGACGGGCGCGAGGAACAGCGTCGAATCGAACCGGTCAAGCACGCCGCCGTGGGTCAGGAAAATGTGGCTGTAGTCCTTGATCCCGGCCTCGCGCTTGATGAGGCTCATGGACAGATCGCCCAGCTGGCCGAAGAGATTGGCGACAATGCCGGTTACGGCCAGATACCACAGCGGCAGCTCCATCTGCCAGATCCATTTGGAGACAAGTCCCAGCAGCACCATGCCGAGCGCACTGCCCACCGGTCCGGCAAGAAAGCCCGCCCACGTCTTGTTCGGGCTCACGTGCGGGGCGAATTTTTTATGGCCGAAGGCCATACCGCCGAGCATGGAAAAGCTGTCGCCAATAAACGCGATGACAAACGGCATGAGCACGAACGCGGGGGAGACATTGCGCAGCAGGCCGATGCAGCTGTACATCGCCGGGAACAGGAAGCCTGCCACGATGCAGACCGCCACGTCCGCAAACGGAATGGCAGTTTCCTTCCCATGCGTGCTGACCGCCATGTAAAACAGGAACATCACATAGAAAAACGCGTAGATGAGCGTCGCCGTGATCGCCGTTCCGAATACGATGGCCAGCACAACGAGCGCCGCGCATAAAACCGTCGGCACATAGAGAAGCCTCGGCTGCCTGCACGCCGTATGCAGCAGCTCCCACGCGGCTGCGCCCGCGATGGCCGCCGTCAGAATTGCCGCCGCGACCGGCGGCAGGATGACAAGCACGACGATCAAAAGCGGCACGCCGACGGCGGCAACGAGAAGTCTTTGTTTCATTTGCGGCCTCCAAACCGGCGCTCGCGCTTCTGATACGACGCGATTGCCTTGTCGAGTTCAGGTTCGTCAAAATCGGGCCAGAGCACATCCGTGAAATAATACTCCGCATACGCCGACTGCCAGAGCAGGAAGTTCGACGTGCGCAGCTCGCCCGAGGGCCGGATGATCAGCTCCGGGTCGGGGATGCCGTCGGTGTAGAGATAGTGCGCGAAATCCGCCTCTGTTAATTCCTCCGGCTTTTTTACGCCATTCACGCAGTCGGCGGCAAAGCGCCGCGCGGCGTGGATGATCTCGTCACGCCCGCCGTAGTTCATGCAGACGTTGGCCTGAAAGCCCTGATAGTGCGTGGAAATTTCATCCGTGCGCTCAATGAGCGCGCGCAGCTCCGGGCTGATGGGGCCAAGCTCACCGAGAATTTTCAGGCGGATATGGTCGCGCTCCATCTCGTCGATGGCCTCATGCAGGTATTTTTCAAACAGGGCCATGATGGCCTGCACCTCGTCCGCCGAGCGCTTCCAGTTTTCCGTGGAAAACGCGTAGACTGTCAGATACTCGACACCGAGATTCTTGCAGTAGGTCGCGATGCGGCGGAACGTCTCCGCGCCTGCCGCGTGGCCCATTTTGCGCGGCAGTCCGCGCTTTTTTGCCCAGCGTCCGTTGCCGTCCATGATGATGGCGATATGCCGCGGGAGCGTGTTGTTGTATTCCATATAAAAAGCCTTTCACGACAAAAGCCGCCGTCCGGCGGCTTTTAAGAGGTTCTGGGGAGATTGCATTTAATTGAATGCGAACAGGGGCCGGCCGTACCAAAGCCTCCTCTTGCCGCGCCCCGCGCGGTAAGGGGAGGTGGTATTTCCGAAGAAAATGACGGAGGGGATTCGCTGCAAATTTCTGTAAAACCAGTGCAGTTTGCATGGGCGGACAGAGGCGTCCGCCCCTACAGAGGGTACGCGTTGGAAACACGCACTCAGATCTCCATCAGTTCCTTTTCCTTCTTGGCGCACATCTCGTCGATCTTCTTGACGTGCTTGTCGGTGAGGTCCTGGATATCCTTTTCGGCCTTCTTCTGGTCGTCCTCGGTCAGTTCGCCCTTCTTCTGGGCCTTCTTGACGTAGTCGACTGCGTCGCGGCGGATGTTGCGGACGGCGACCTTGGAATCCTCGGCGTATTTGCGGACCTGCTTCGTGAGATCCTTGCGGCGCTCCTCGGTCAGCTGCGGGAAGACGAGGCGGATAACGCGGCCGTCATTCTGCGGGTTGATGCCGAGATCCGAGGTCTGGATGGCCTTTTCAATCGCCTTGAGCAGCGACCCGTCCCACGGCTGGATGACGAGCGTGCGGGGGTCGGGGGAAGAGACGGTGCCG
>VOFF01000112.1_pt1 | contig 20000 bp, 35 predicted proteins | sample 5384061 | NCBI WGS metagenome assembly VOFF01 (sample SAMN12384725, study PRJNA508395) | human gut metagenome | isolation source: healthy gut E | host: Homo sapiens
TGGCGTTGTGCGGCCAGGTAGCCCACAAGCGCGCAGGCGCATTCATCTGTTCCACAGTGGATGCTGACCTGTTCCGACACGTCCTGTGCTTCTGCAAGCGCCTGAAGCTGCTTCTGTTCTGCACAGTGCATCCCCTGTGGGGCGGAATCCTCCTGAAGAAAGCATACCTGCTTTACAATGCCTTCGGCAAGAAGAGCTACAGCCTCCCGGTTGACCTGATGGTTTCTGCCGCGCGCAGCCAGAAAGGTTTGCAGCACATGAGGCGGAATCTGCGCCTCCAGCTGCGCGAGGCGGCGCGCCGCCTCGCAGCCCGGCTGTGCGGCAAGCTGGGAATACAGCGCTACCTTTTCCCCACCACACCTGATCTTCCTGTTTCAGTGTGCTTACTGTAGTGCGCATGATAACGCTTGAGAGGTAGATATCCAGCGCAGGGTATTTTTTTGCTTGAGGCGGCGCAGGAAAGCCGCCCGGCGCAGGGCCTGAGGCTCTGGTACCTCCATGCAGCGCGAGGGCAAGCAGGCCGCCGTAGGCAAGCTGGTCAAGCGAGCAGATAAGGGCGCCTGCCCCGGCGCAGGCCTCCTCCAGCCATGCGGCAATGCGGCAAAAATCAGAAGGGTACGGTACCAGTCCATCACCTCAAGGGGAGGAATGCATGCGGAAATTCCGGCACTTTGCGCAAGCTGTGCAGGAAATTCACGCGTGCAGGGACGGCTGTCCAGCGGAAGAATTACAAGCTTCACGGCCGCTTCCTCATTTCATCAATGCTTTTGCGGAACGCGGCCACTGCGCTGCCGATGCTGCAGGCGTCTTTCCCGGTTACAACGGCGCCTATCATCAGCCCGGACACCCCGCAGGCGCGCAGCGCGCAAACTTCGTCCGGCCGGACTGCGCGCTGTGTGGGAACTACAATGGGAAGCGGGCTCAGGCGGGCCAAATGCCTGTAACGGATGAGTTCGCGCCCGGAAAGCGGCTGGCCGTAGCTGTCCGGGTGCATGACAGATGCTTCCAGAATATCGGCGCCTGTTTCCTGCAGGCCCTCGATTTCCCAGTCGGCCCAGGTGTAGTCCGGCGCAATCATTTTAGAGATGCCGGCGGCTGACAGCACGCTGGGGCTGGCATGGTGGCCGTACAACGATAAAAAGTCAAACCCATAGGCCACGGTTTGGGGAAGTGAGCGCTCGGCTGCGCAGCAGTCTGCGCCAAGCACGATGCCCATAGGGCCCTTTGCCTCGGCCAGCATGGCCTCAATGGCGCCGCGCTCTTCTTCAAAGCTGCCAAACAGCGTCTGGCTGGCATGATGCTTTACATTGATATGAATCTTCACAACGTCCGCACCGTTCTCCCATGCGGCACGCGCCAGCGCGGGGTCGTTGCGGGGCAGGCTCATCACCAGCGGGAAGCGCTCTTCTTTCAGCATTTGTCTGAACTTATCCATCTTGTTCTCCTTCCAACAGAAAATCTGTATGATACAAAACTGCGTATAACGCCATGCGGCGGCCGCTTTTATTTTCGCGGGTGAACCAGTACGCAAACCGGCATATCGGGGGAGGCCCCCTCCATTCCAGCCCGGCAAGCTGCATTACCTGGTCGTGGACAAGGACGGAAGAAAGGTCTGCAATGCGGCTGCCGTGCAGAACAAACACCTCTGGAAGAATTTGCCCGGCGTCGTTGTAGCTGGAGACGTTTTGCAGGAATGCGTCCATATCTGAGGCGAAACGCCCGGCGCAGGTGCGCAGGAGCTGGCCGTCGTTAATTTGCAGCTTTACCACTCCGCGGCTGTCCAGCACGCGGAAATCGTTTTTCACTGCGCAAAAGCCCAAACAGCTTTTTGGATGTGCGCACGGCGGAAAAAAACATACAGGCCCTCTGTCTGCCCGGCAAGCTTTATCTGGCCGGGCTCTGCCTTCAAAGACTCGCAGGCCACGCGCTCCAGCTCTTCCGGGGTGGCCTTGCCAAGGCAAGCTCCTGCTGTTCCATCTGCAGGCTGCCGGTGGCGGTAGCCGACACGATGTTCTTCTGCCGGTCAATCTCCATCTGTACTTCGATGCTGCCGGGGGCGGCGCCCATGGCAATCAGGCTGTCCATGGCCTGGCGCCGGATGGCGGCGATATCTTCAGGAGAGGGTCTATCACGGTGCGGGCCACGGTGTCCCGCAGCATGGCCATGGCGGCGCCGATGGCGGATATCACCTCCGCCTTTTCTGCAATCATATAGCGGATGCCGTTTTTGCGGCTCAGCCACGGCACAACGGCCGTGCAGCCGCCTCCGCCGCCCACCAGGCTCAAAAGCTGCGGGTCCAGCTGATAATCCTGCAGCATGGTTTGCACAGTTTCATCCACGCGCTGTACGGCTTTATCCAGAATAGACTCTGCAAAGGTCTTCGGCTCCTGGCCGTATTGCTGCCCCAGCACAGAGAAGCACTGCTGCACATTTTCCAAATTGCCGAAGGCGTAGTCGCCCTTGCGCACCATGCCTGCCATTATAGCAGCATCGGTAAGTGTTACGGCAAAGCGCTTTCCAGCGGGGTTTTCCATCACAAGATGATCCGGCGCATCGCCCTCCATGGGGGAAATAAGCGAAGGTTTGGCCCCCTTCAACTCTTCCGAAGAGGCAAACGCCAGATATTCCAGGCCGGCAATATGTGCCGAGCGGGGCCCCACATCCCGGATGCGGCCATCTTCATCCAGACGGACCATCGAGCCGCCGCCGATGCCGACGGTGCGCGAATCCAGCGTTTTCAGGAAAGTGCTGTGGCCGCCGACATTGGCGCTTTTCACCATGGCCTTGCCGTTGTGGATTACGGAAATATCCGTGCTTGTGCCGCCGACTTCGAGAAAAATGCCGTCTGAAACATTGGCGTACATTAAAGCTGCGGCAATACCGGCGGCAGGGCCTGACAAAAGCGTCAAGATGGGGCGCTTTCGCATCTGGCCGATGTCCATAACGCCGCCGTCGCTGCGCATGATCATCAAAGGCGCCGTGATGCCGCTGCTTTGAATGCTTTCGTTTGTCATGTCAGCCGTCTGTGTCATTTTGGGCAGGATGCTGGCGTTGATTACGGCCGTTCGGGTTCGCACCTTCAGGCCGTACAGCTGGCTTATCTCATGGCTGGCAGTCGCAGGCAGGCCCAGCCGCTGGGCGGCGCCCGTCACGGCATCTTCGCGGCGCGGGTCGTCCACGCCGAAGGCCTCGCTGGCCACGATGACGCGGCAGCCCTGGCCGCGCAGCGCCTCCACTGCGCGGCAGATGCCCTCGTCCGTAAAGTCTTTGGGGTCGGTGCTCAGAAATGTGCAGGCGGTATGGAAGCGCCTTGTTTTCGCTTAAGGGAATATCGGCAATGGCGGTATCAGCCTTGGCCTTCAGGCACTCCACACCGCGGCCCATGCCGATGATGCCCACTTTTTGCAACGTCGCCCTCCAGCAGGGCGTTTGTGGCCTGCGTGGTGCTGTGCGCCACGAAAACAACATCCTCCGGCGCAGCGCCTGTTTGCTGCAGCACATCCTGAAACGTTTTGATGATGCCCTCGGAAACGGAATACTGTGAGGAGTGCGTTGTGGGCGTTACGGCGTGCGCAATCACCTGATAGCTTTGATGCTCGAGCGCCACGGCATGTGTGAAGGTGCCCCCCACGTCAATGCCTATCCGGATCTTTCTTTTTTTTGCATAATGGTTCCTTTCTTTGCCGGCAGGGGCCATTTCGCCCTGCAGACGTCCGGGGAAGCCAGAAGCTGGCTTCCCCGGTCTTACGGTTTTCAATGATTAGAAATACAGAAAGGCGGCTACGACCAGGCCCACCACAACGCCGCCCCATACATAGGGAAGCGTCTTTTTTCATAATGTCGTTCACATCTGTGCCTGTGGCAGAGGCCGTCCACACGTTCTGGGTGTTGGTGGGGTCGCATACACCCTGAATCTGGCCTGTGGTCATCAGGGCCGCCATGATGCTGGTAGCACCCAGTTTCCCGGTGCTCACCATAACGCTGGCAAGGCCCAGGCCAAGGCCCCAGATATTCAGCGGGCCGCGGTACAGCGATAGCGGCGCCAAAACAGAGAAGAACACCACAAAGGTAATTGCAGTGCCCGGCAGAATGGAAGCCATTGCCGGCCCAAGAATGGCAGAGACGCGCGCGTCCATTACCACCACCAGCAGCATGCCGATGCCAATCAGAAGGAAAATGGCGCCGGCCGAGTTGGAGATGCCCCTCTGTGACGGCCTTGCTCAGGCGCTGCAGGCTGCCTTTGCGCAGCGTGGTGAAGAAGCAGTAGACGATGGCCAGCACGAAGCCCACATTAATGTCCAGCCCGGAAGCCGCTACACAGCAACCAGCGGGACCAGCGGGGTGAGCATGGCATACCAGTGTACCTTCGGTGCTTTGTCGGCCTCGTCTTGGGCCGGCATGGGCCATGCTACTTTTTTCGCAGGCCGCGCCTGCTTTTTGAACAGCCCTTTAAACCCGCCGAACTTTACCTCCACAATGCAGAACAGCGCACCGGCCAGCCCAAAAATAGCACCGGCGAACCATGCAAAGCTGCGCACGGTTTCCACAGAGAGCCCCAGCGTGTTGATGTAAAGGCTCCAGTTGGTCAGGTTGAATACGCCGCCTACGCTTACAGAAAACAGCAGAATACAGCCGGCCGCCAGCGGCGTGATGCCAAGGCTGATCATGATGGGAAGCACGATGGAACCCAGCATCATGATAGAGCCCAGCCCACCCAGAGTAGTGTACAGCAGCGAGAGAACGATGTACAGCGCAAGGCTCAGGATAAGCGGCCTGTCGCCTGCCATTTCAGATACCTTGCGCACCAGAGTTTCGGCGATGCCGGCATTTTTTACCTGCTGCGACAGGATGGCGCCGAAGATAAAGGTGATAATGGTGGAGCCCAGGCGCAGGGGCCCATTGATGAACAGAAGCGACTGGATGCCGGCCACAGTGGCCTCACCCTCTACGGTGTCTGCCCAGGGAATGCCTGCAATGAGAGCAATCAGCAGGGCCATGATGGGAAGAGCAAACATCGCGTTCATTTTTTTGTGTACATCAGCGCGCACAGCACGATGAACACAAGCACGATCAATGCTACGGTCATGTGTTTTTCCTCCTTCTATTTGGTACTTGATTGAAAAATTTGGGGCGGAGCCCCGCGGACAAAAAACCGCTGCCTTACAGCGGAGGGCTGATAGGGTTCTGCGCGCAAAAAATAAATGGTGCCAAACCATTTGGTCTCTGCATCCAGTGCCATTCCCCAGGCAAGCTCTTCCGGGCCGGCCAAATGGATGCAGATGTCTGCGCTGCTGCAGGGGCAGAGAAGGCGCTCCGCCTCTTTCATTTGAGCTTCGCACCGGCAGGCTACCCATACTTTCTCTAAGCCGAGTGTATGTAATGCAAGCGCGGCCTGCCCGGCCAAGGACGAAAAAATCTGCAGCTGAACCGCATCGGCTTCCCTGCCCACGGCACAAATGGCCGTCTATGCAGAGGGCCGATTTGGAGGGGAACTGCCCATTTATCACCATAAAATGTGCCGGACATCGCTCTCCCTCCGTATACTTGCGAAGTGACACCTGCCCGTTCACCGCACTGTCAATAAAAACGGGAAGATAAATGCGGCGTTCGACGATCTCTTTCAGGGGCACATTCTGCCAGCCAAGCGTATCGCTTTTCAGAACCGTCTGCGTGGAATGCTCGATCTCGCCCTCTACGCCGATGCCCAGGGCGAGGACGTTGAGGCCTCCGGCTGCTCCAGAAGCATGTCGATTGCCCTGTACAAAAGCGCGATGGGCAGCTCTTGTGGCAGGCGCTGCACATGAAAGGTTTTTTGATATGCCCTTCGGCATCGCACAGCGCCATATGCACGCCCTGTGCGTATAGTTCTATGCCTGCAAACTGGCCGTATCTGCCGTTGATGGAATAGATGACAGACCGGCGCCCGCCTATAGATTTCTGCATGCCGTCCGTATGTACAAACCCGGTTTTCAGCATGGCGTTGATGGTGTCGGAAACCGTTGTGTTGCTCAGCCCTGTCCATTGGACAAGGTTCTGCTTGGTAGCGTTCCGATAATCCAGAAGACGCAGCAGCAACAGCCTCCGGTTTTGATAATCCAGCTTGTCAGACATGGCATTGACATCCTCTTCGCTACTTTTTACGGAATCCGTAAAAAGTGTAGTTTCATCATAATTCCTGTATAATGAAAAGTCAATAGGTTACCAGAAAAAGTGTGATTTTTACCAATTTTGCAGAAGTAAATTTATAAAAACGCCCATATCAGGCGTGTTGCCGCAAGAAAGTGTTGCCACGGGAAGACGATTTTTGCGCATAGCTTCTTCAGATTTCCCCGACAGTCGCAAAGGCTGCCTGCGGAAAGCTTCCCTGCCCTGCATCAAAAATTGCCGCTTTAGAGATGCCGGGCAGTTTTGGCCGGGCTTTTTGCGTGTGCCAGGCGCCAAACCCGCCGGCAAAAACCGCTGTCTTCTTGCATCAATGCGCCTTTCAGGGCAGAGTTTGAAAATAAAAGCGGCGAAACCTGGGCGGCCTTCCCCTGCGGCGCAGTTTCTGGTATAATAACTAATACTATGCTGTTTTTTGGCGAAAAATGAAGATAAGGAGTTGTTATTTTGCGTTCCCTCATTCGGCCGAAGGAATGCGCCATGGCGCTGCTGGGCAGCGGTATTCTGGCGTTCGGCCTGTACCACATCCATTCCCTCAGCGGCGTTACGGAGGGCGGTGTGCTTGGCATGACGCTGCTTTTGCACCACTGGTTCGGCATTTCGCCCTCGGTGTCCGGCTTTGTGATGAATGCCGCATGCTATGCGCTGGGCTGGCGGCTGCTGGGCAAAAAGCTTCATTGCTTATTCCATTGTGGCGGGCGGCGGCTTTTCCGTGTTTTATGCATTGGTAGAGCAGTTTCCGCCTTTATGGCCGGGCCTTGCACAGCACCCGCTTGCTGCCGCGCTGGCGGGCGCGTGTTTTGTGGGTGTCGGCGTGGGGCTGGCGGTGCGCGCCGGCGGCGCACCCGGGGGGATGACGCCCTGGCCATGAGCATCTGCAGGCTGACAAAGTGGAACATCCAGTGGGCTTACCTGGCAAGCGACCTTGTGGGGCTGGCGCTCTCGGCCAGTTATATCCCGCTGCCGCGGCTGGGCTATTCCCTGCTCACTGTGCTGCTGAGCGGCCAGTTAATCGGCTTTGTACAGAATATCGGGAAAAACAGAACCGTACAAAAGGATGGTTGAACTATGCGCATGCGTTTCAAACCCTATGCCGGGCCGGAGCTTGCGGCCTGCCCCTTCTGTGTGGATGATCCCATGCAGAATAAGGGGAAATGGAACGAGCTGTTTGCCCGTCCCGCCCAGCCTCTGATGCTGGAGCTTTGGGTGCGGCAAGGGAAAATTCCTGGCCCAGATGGCGGCCGCACATCCTGCGAACAATTATATCGGCATTGACATCACGGCAAAGGTGCTTATCCTCACAAAGCGAAACATCGACCGAGCCTATATGCAGGCGGGCCGCGAGGTGGATAATGTGCGCATCCTCACGCACGATATCGAGCGCATCTGCAGCATGATGGGCGGGGGTGACAGAGTGAGCCGCATTTATATCAACTTCTGCAACCCCTGGAACCGCAAAAAGGCCATAAAAAGCACCGCCTGACGCACGCGCGCCAACTGGAGCAGTACCGCGATTTTCTTGTGGACGGCGGCGAAGTGTGGTTTAAGTGCGATGACGAAGACCTGTTTGAAGATTCTGTGGGCTATTTTGAGGAAATGGGCTTTGCGGTCACCTGGCTGACGCGCGATCTGCACGCCGATGAGCCTGCCTGGAATATCCGCACAGAGCATGAGGCCATGTTCACGGAAATGGGCATTCCCATCAAGGCGCTTATTGCAAAAAAGCTGCCGGGGAATATTTTGCGCCCAAAAAGAAAAAAAGCCGCCGCAGGCGGCGGAAGCAGAATAAAAAAAAAACGCCGCGCGGCGCCGTTTTCCGGGCCGCGCGGCAATTTTATAAACTTTTAGTTTAGTTTTCAAAATCACAGCATACGCGCTCGGATATCACGCTGTGCACATACTCCTTCACGGCCATGTGTGCGGGGTGGCACTGATAGGCGTCCAGTGCCTCGCGGCTCTCCAGCGTGCACACAAGGCCCACGTCAAAGCCGTTGAAGCCGGGGCCCGCCTGGGCGCTCAAAAGGCCGGGCACAACGCCCACCAGTGCCTCCAGACTGCGCTTCATCTCGCCGCCCTGCTGTGCCTTCTGTGATTTGTCCTTCAGGTTCCAAAGTACGATATGCGTCACCATGTGTTTCATTCTCCTTTTTGTGTTTTTTCTTCTATTTTCAGGCTACCAAGCCCCATGTCGGGGCGAAGGGTGCTGCCGGAGGCGATGGCGCTTTTTCCGAATTTGTCCCGGATGGCATCCAGGCTCTTTTCCAGGCTCTCCCGCCGGCTGCCGTCCTGCCCCGCCTCCGGCTCGAACAGAGAGAGCTGGGCCGCGGCGCTGTGCGAGACGTTCAGGGCCGTCACTGTCAGCATGCGGATGGGCGCGGGGAAACGCCAGTTTTGCCGCAGGAGCGCCACGGCTGCCCCGGCAATGTCTTTGGCGAGGTGGGTAGGCGAAGCAAGCTGCGTCTGCCGGGTGATGGTTTTGAAGCCCGTGTCCTTCACGGTAATCTGCACGGCGCCCGCATACAGCCCGTGCGCACGCAGGCGCGAGGCTACCTCATCGGAAAGGGACACAAGGCCTGCGCGCGCGTCGGCAAAGGGTGGTGAGGTCCCGCGGGAAGGTAAGGCCGTTGCCTACGCTTTTCACCTCGCGCTTTTCGTACACGCTGCGCACGGGTGTGCCCTCCTCGCCGTGGGCAAAGCCCCAAAGCTCGGCGCCCAGCTTTCCAAGGGCGGCTTCCAAAACGCCCGGCTCCGCACCGGCAAGTTGGCCGATGGTGGTGATGCCCAGCCTTTCCAGTGCCTGCCGTGCGGAGCGGCCCACATACAACAGCGAGCTTACCGGCAGGGGGCCAAACCAGGGCCTGATAGGTCTGGGGGGAAAACTCTGTTACAGCGTCCGGCTTTTTTGTAATCGGAGCCAAGCTTTGCGAAGGCCTTGGTAAAGCTGACGCCCACCGATATGGTAAGGCCCGTCGGGGCCTTCACCTCGCGGCGGATGCGATGCGCCACGGCTGTGGGTGAGGGGCCGAACAGATGCCAGGAGGCCGTCATGTCCAGCCAGCTTTCGTCAATCCCGAAGGGCTCCACAAATTCAGTGTAGCGCGCATAGATGGCGTTCACCCGCCCTGAGTATGCGCGGTACAGTTCGTGATGCGGGAGCAAAAAGCGTAAGCTGCGGGCATTTCCGCCGGGCGCTGGCCACGGTCTCGGCAGTTTGATGCCGTACCTTTTGCCGGCTCGTTCTTGGCAAGGATGATGCCGTGCCGGTGCTGGGGTCGCCGCACACAGCCACGGGCACGTTTTTCAGCTCCGGCCTTGTCAAAAGCTCTACTGAGGCATAAAAGCTGTTGCAGTCGCAGTGAAAAATCACGCGGTTCCCGGCCATGTGCGCCCCTCCTTCCTTCTTTGCCTATTATAGCATTTTATGCTACAATAAGAGAAGCAGCCGGCCCATTTTTACAAGCCGCAGTGCGGGCGGCCGCAAAAAAGGAAAAAGGATGTGGGCCTATGAAGCCGGTGCAGAAAAAGGATATGGCATACACGCTGTTTTGCTGGGTGTTTGCCGTCGTGTTCGCGGGCATCTGGCTGGGCTCTGTTGTGAATAACCGCACCTCGTATTACCAGTACCGCGTGCTGCCCATCGTTGTATGCGGCGCTGCGGCCCTGATTGTGCTGGCGGGAGCATGGCGGATGTGGAGGCGATGGAATTTCACTCTTGCGCCCCGCAGGAGGCTGCGCTTGTGGCCGGGATGCTGGCGGCTTATTTTGCCGTGCAGCTTGCCTTTTCTTTCCTGATGCAGGTAAGCGCTTCGCCCACGTGGGACTTCGGCATCGTATTCAGCGCGGCGAAGGAGTATGTGCTGAACGGCACCATGCCGGGTGAATATTTCACCCAGTTTCACAATAATGCGCCCATGTATCTGCTTCTTGTGGCATTTTTTAAGCTGCTGCACGCATTCGGCGCAGAAAATTTCATGCCCTTTGCGCTGGTGCTGAACAATCTGCTTATCAATGCGTCACTGCTGGCTCTGTACTGGGCGCTGCGCCAGCTGTACGGCGCAAAGAATGCACTGTTTGGCCTGGCGGGTGCCTTTCTGTTCCTGTGCTTTCTGATGTACGGGCCCATTCTGTATACAGACACGGCAACCATGCCTTTTTCCCATTCTGGCGCTTGCCGTATGGCTTCGCGTGCGCCGGCTGCCGTGGGGGAAAAGGTGCCGCATTGCGCTGTGCCGCCGTGGGCCTGTTGGCGGCTGTGGGCGCATGGCTGAAGCTGACGGTGGCCATTATGCTCATCGCCGTCCTCATCGACGCAGCCCTTTTGGCATGGCCCGCGGGGCAGGGTGGAAGCGGGCGGGCTGTGCGCTTGCGGCCTTTGCCGTGCTGTACGGGGGCCTTTCCGCTGCGGCGCTGCACGCGGCCTGGCTGCCAAAGTATGAAAAGGAGAATTCTATCCCTTACCTGCACTGGGTGATGATGGGGCTGTACGACGATGGCGGTTATAACGACGCTGCCTATAAGCTGACGCTTCAGGGGGACACCTATGAGGAACGGCTGGAGATAGATAAAAAGGAAATTACCCGCAAGGTGCGGGAGATGGGCCCGGCCGGCCTTGCAGCGCATGCCGCCAACAAGCTGATTTTCACCTTTGGCGAGGGTATGTATCACGCCCCCATCAAGCTGGACCTTGGCGCTGTGCACCAGAACCCGCTTCAGATGTATTTCATTCAGGGCAAGCAGCATTTGGGGCGCACGGCCTATGCCACCCTTGCCGTGCAGCTTGCGCTGCTGGCAGGCCTGTGCTTGGCCGCCGCCCGTGCGGCGCGCTTTCGGGCGCACGGGGCAACAGTGGCGCGGGTGGCCGTGTTTGGGCTGCTGCTGTTTTTGCTTTTGTGGGAGACGCGCAGCCGTTACCTGATGAATTTTTTTTTGCCCGTGCTTTTTTGCTGGCAGCCTTCCCCGGCACGCCGGTGTCCGTTGACGAAGCCGCACACAGTGCGGTAAAATAAACTGTCTCCGGGCCTGTGCTGCACATGGCTGGCACAGGCGGTTCGATGTATTTAGAAAGGAAGTGCCCGGAGATGGATAAAAAACCTTGCCAAATTTTTGCAGGACATTGCGGCCACAGCCGCCAATGCAGCGGATTCGGCCCGCAGCGCGGTAGAGACGGCAGGCAAGGCCGCCATGGAGAAATATGATGAAGTGAAGACGCTGCGCGAGCTAAACCGGGAGCGCGGCGCACAGGAGGACATTTTTGCCGACCTTGGCCGCATGCTGTATGCCATGCACATGGGCGCGGTTGGCGAGCATGTGCCTACCGAAGAGGGAGAAAAGACGCCTCAGCAGGTGATAGACGCCCTTCTGGTGAAGGCTGAACAGGCGCAGCAGCGCATCGATGTTCTGGCAGAAAAGTTAAGCGCAGAAAAAGCCGGGCCTGTGTGCCCGCAGTGCGGCCATAGCTGCGGCACGGAGGACGCGTTCTGCCCGGCCTGCGGCACTCAGCTGCCGCGGAAGGGGTAAATATATGGAATTCAGCCTGTATGAGATATTCTGGTATTTCGTCATCTATGCCGTGCTCGGCTGGGTGGTGGAGGTGTGCTTTTGTTCCATCAACACGGGCGGCTTTGTAAACCGGGGTTTTTTGAACGGCCCCGTGTGTGCCCCATTTACGGCTTTGGCATGGTGGCGGTGCTGGTGTGCCTGTGGCCCCTGCGCCATAACATTCCGGTGCTGTATGCGGGGGGCGGTGTTGCTCACCAGCGCGCTGGAACTTGTGACAGGCTGGGTGCTGAAAAAGCTGTTCCACACCTCCTGGTGGGATTATTCCAACATGCGTTTCAATTTGGGCGGCTACATCTGCCTGCGCTTCAGCCTTGTGTGGGGCGTGGGGGCTACGCTGGTGGTAAAGCTGGTGCACCCGCTGTTGCCGCGCTGGTGGCGCTGGTGCCCCACACGGCGGGCGTGGTACTGGCTGTGCCGGTGGCGGCGCTGTTTGTGTGCGACCTTGTCATCACCGTACTGGGCATTGCCCACATGAACCAGGACATCGGCCGCATTGACGATATCGTGCGCGCCATGCGCGCCGGGTCGGATATTCTGGCCGAAAACATTGGCGATACCGCGCTGGCGGTAGATAGAAAGGTGTCTGAGGCAAAGCCCGCGGCGGCTGCAAAGGCTGGACATTGCGCGCGCCGAGCTGCTTGACCGCCGCCGCCTTGTTGCCATGCGCGCCTGATGAAAGCCTTCCCGCACATGCGCAGCACACGCTATGCTGAAGGTTTCGAGCGCATCCGCCAGTGGGCAGAGGAAGAAAACAGAAGCGGGCCGCAGGGAAAGCGGCGGCCCGCAGTGAGGAGAGAGAACAATGAACAAAGCGCCCTTGAAAGGCATGAAGGATTTTCTTCCCGAAGAGATGCGCGTGCGCGACTATGTGCAGGGGAAGATATTGGAGGTATACCGCGCCAGCGGGTTTGAGCGCATCTCCACGCCTGTTCTGGAGGATATGGAAAACCTGGATAAATCGGACGGCGGCGACAACCTGAACCTGATCTTCAAGGTGCTTAAGCGAGGTGAAAAGCTGGAAAAGGCGCTGGCTGCCGGCGGGGAAAAGGAACTTTCCGACATGGGCCTGCGCTATGACCTGACGCTGCCCCTTTCTCGCTATTATGCCGCCAACAAGGAAAAGCTGCCTGTGCCCCCTTCAAGGTCATCCAGACAGACCGTGTGTACCGCGCCGAGCGCCCGCAGAAGGGCCGTATGCGCGAATTTGTACAGTGCGACATCGACATTCTGGGGGACGAAAGCCTCAACGCCGAGGTGGAACTGATTGACGTGACGGCCCGCGCGCTGGTGGCCATCGGCTTTTCGGGCTTCACTGTGAACGTGAACGACCGCCGCCTGCTGCGCGGCATGCTGGGGGGCTTGGGTTTGAACAGGAAAGCCTTGATTCCGTCTGCATCACCTTTGATAAACTGGATAAAATAGGCCCCTCCGGCGTGGCGGAAGAGCTGCGGGAAAAAGGTTTTTGCGGAAACTGCCGTGGCTGCGCTGGAGGCATTTCTTGCAAAAGGGTGTTTTCGGGCTGGACGATGTGGCCGCCCCTGTGTGAGGATAAGGCGCTTTCAAATAATGTGCGCTATGTGCTGGAAACGGCGCGCGGCGGCGAAGGGGCGCCTATGCGGTGGAATATAACCCTTCGCTGGTGCGCGGGCAGGGCTATTACACCGGCATGGTGTTTGAGGTGACGTGCGCAGAGTTTTCGGGGGGGCGGTGGCCGGCGGCGGCCGCTATGACGATATGGTGGGCAAGTTCCTGGGGCAGAAGGTGCCGGCGGTGGGCTTTTCCATTGGGTTCGAGCGCATCTGCTCCATCCTGCTGGAGCGGGGCTTCACCGTGCCGCAGGCGGCAAAGCGCCTGGCGCTTTTGTACGGCCCGCAGGATGATTTTGCCTCTGTGCTGGAGAAGGCTGCGGCCCTGCGCGGCGAATATGAGGTGACGGTGCTGGCCGCCGCGAAAAAGCCGGGCAAGCAGTATGAGCGGCTGGCCCAGCGCAGGTTTGCCGCGGCCTGTCTGGCCGAAAAATACCCGGAGCTAAAGCCCCTTGCCTGAGCGGGAAAAACACTCTGTTTTGAAGCCGCCGCCCGACGCGCCTTTTCCGGCGGCCGGGGAGGAATGCAGCTTCTCCGGCGGCGGCGCAAGGCCGCCTGTTCAGCGGCGCCGGCCTCAGACGTGCAAGAGCAGGAGGGCCTTTGCGGCAACCGTCGTGCCGCCAGGGGCTTGTGCTGTGCCATGCGCCGAATACACTGGGTGCCCCTTTTCCGCCTGCTGTACGCAGGGCGGTGCAGAAACAGAAAAACAGGCGTTGTACGCACGGCTTTGCATACAGCGCCTGTTTTTCTATATGAGGAAGAAACTTCGCATCTGGCGAAAGATGGCTGGCTTTTTTAGAACACGACCATGGCCACGGACAGGATGACAACGTGCACCAGCAGCATGGCCAAAAGCACCTTCCAGATATATTTCACCCAGGTGGAGAACTCGATGCGCGAGATGGAGATGCCGCCCATCAGCATGCCGCTGGTGGGGGTAATGCCGTTGATCAGCGCGCAGGCGCCGCTCAGCACGCAAACCATCACCTCCGGCGCAAGGCCCGGGCTCTGCGTCAGCGGGCCCATGATAGGCATGACACCGTGGCAAGGCCCGACGAGGACGGAATGAGGAAGGAGAGCAGCAAATACACCAGGTAGGCAAGCCCCGTGAACAGGATGGAAGAGGTGCCCTCCAGCGCCTTTGAGGCATTTTCCAGAATGTACATGTCAAGGCCGGTGGTGCTCATGATGACGGAGATGCCGCGCGAGACGGCGATGACGAGCGAAACGCTGATCAAATCGCCCGCATTCTGGCGGACAGGAACGAGCCGACGACGATGTCGCGCTCTTTCAGGACGTACACAAGGCCCACCACCATGGCCATCACCAGAAACCAGGCCGTCAGGTCGCCGAAGTACCAGTCGCCCAGGTTGTTGCCCGTGAGGATGCTGGTGTGGTCAAAGATATGGATGCCGAACTGGCCCCAGGGAATCATGCCCACAATCATTACCACAAAGGAGACGGCAAACAGCACCATGACGACCTTCTGACGCGTGGTGAAGGTGACGCCCGCATCCGGCGCCTTTTTTCGCCGCCGTATTCCTCTTTCACAGCCTTCCACTCTTCCGCAGTAAGCAGGGAGGCCGCCTTGTTGGCCTTCACCTTTTTGACATAGCGCATCACATGGAACGCACCCACCGCATAGCAGGCCAGCCATGAAATGGCGCCCACGATGATAATGAGTGTCTGGTCGATGGTGATGCCGGAGGTCTTCAGCGCGTCTACGCTGGAGGAAACAACAAAGGGGTTTACCGTAGAGCCCAGCAGGATGGTGGAGGCGGCCGTGATGAAGTCAAACCCGACCGCCACCATGGTGGCGGTGACCAGTGCTTAGAAAGCAATGGCCTTTTTCCGCCATGCCACAGGTGGTGCCGCCCAGGCTGATGAGGAATATCAGGATGGGGATCATATAAATTTCTTTGCTGTTCAGCTTCTTTACAACGGTGGTGATGGCGGCGTTCAGCGCGCCGGTCTTCATCACTACGCCCAAAAAGCCGCCCAGCACCAGCACCAGCACGAACAGGGAGACGCCCTGCGCGCTGGAAAAGCAGTTGATGGGCACCATAATCACATCGGAAAGCTTTGCCGGTGTGATGACGGGGATGAACCGGGTGATGATGGCGATGACGATGGTGAGCAGGATAAGCACCGTGAACGCGGTTGGCATGCGGAACGATTTTTTTCTGCTTTTTCACAAGAGATACTCCTTTCGGGTAGACGCCCCTATGTTTTTCGGCCCCTGTGAAGGGCCGGGGATCCTGGTTGGGCCAAGCACGCCCTGCGCGGCGGTTTATTTTGGATTTGCGGCTGAAAACCATTGACACAACGGGAAGCATTTAATAGAATGTATTCGTAGAATGCCTTCGATGGATGAATCCTATCACGCGGTTATGGAAAAACAAGACCTTTCAAAAAAAACTTTTTGCAAAAAAGCACAAATTTTACTCAAACATTATAGGCAAGGAGACAAAACTGTCATGAAAGAATTGTTGCAGCGCGCAAAGGAACTGGAGCCGGAGTTGTTGGAAAACCGCCGCTGGCTGCACCGCCACCCGGAGCTGGGCTTTGAGCTGAAGGAGACATGCACCTTTGTGGAGGAAAAGCTGAAGGCAATGGGCTATGCCCCGCAGCGCATGAGCAAGGCAGGCATCGTGGCCACTGTGGGCAAAACGGGGGAAAGACTATCCTCCTGAGAGCCGACATGGATGCGCTGCCCATGAAGGAGGAATCGGGCCTTGATTTTTCCGCCGCCGGCAATGCGGCGCACACCTGCGGGCACGACACGCACACGGCCATGCTGCTTGCCGCTGCCAAAATGCTGAAAGAGCGCGAGGGCAGGCTGAACGGCTGTGTGAAGCTGATGTTCCAGCCGGACGAGGAGGGCACGAACCCGCTGGGCTTTTCCGGTGCACAGGCCATGCTGAAGGACGGCATTCTGGAAAACCCGCATGTGGACGCGGTGGTTTTATGCATATCATGTCGCAGAGCCCTTACAGCGCGGGCACCGTTTACACCCGCCGCGGGCCCATGATGTCCTCGTGTGACACCATCGCCATCACCATCACAGGCAAGGGGGCACGCACGGCAGCATGCCGCAGGAGGGCGTGGACGCCCTGAACGTGGGTGTGCACATCTATTCGGCCCTGCAGAACCTCACCGCGCGCGAGCTGGCGCCGGAGGAGCAGGGTGTGATCACCATCGGCAGCTTTAACGGCGGCGAAGCGGCCAATGTTCTGCCGGAGAAGGTGTGCCTGGTGGGCACCATGCGCACCACGGTGGAGGCCACGCGCACCCGCTTCAAAAAGCGTATCGAGGCCATCTGCGCGGGCATGGCGCAGGCGTTCGGCGCCAAAGCGGAGGTGGAATTCACGCAGGGCATCCCAAGCGTGTACAACGATCCAGCACTGACGCAGCGCGTGATGGACTACACAAGCGAGCTGTTGGGCGAGAAAGTACCCGAGATGCGCAGGCCTTTCTCCGGCTCAGACGATTTGAGCGAGCTGTCGCAGGCAGCGCCCACATGCTACCTTATCCTTTCAGGCGGCACGCCTGAAGAGGGGTATCCGTACCCGCAGCACAACCCGCGTGTCACGTTTAATGAAAGTGTGCTGTACCGCGGCGCGGCGGTGTTTGCCAATGCGGCTATGGAATGGCTGCGTGAAAACGGCTGATATCTTTGTTTAAAAAATAAAAATGCGGGGCCCTCTGCCGGTGTGCAGGGGGCCCCCGCCCTTTTTTGCTGTCAGCGAAACGGCACCCGCGGCTGTGCCGGGAAGAGTAAAAGGGCTTTTCGCTGCCAGCTTCGAGCGAAGCGGGATGGCATTCAATACCCAAAAGATGCAGCGCGCAACGGGAAGAACTCCGTTTACGGGGGGCGGGGCAGGTGATGCAGGAGGCAGGGTATTCAGTGCCTCTTGAGCGGCTTGCCGGCAGTATGCCCTTCGGGGCTTACGCGGCTTTCGGCGGTGCCGGGGGCCTGACTACTAATGTCAGCCTGTTGTGAAAATGTGCGCCGGCTGGTATAATGACAGGTAAGCGGGCCTGTACAGGCCCTTTGTGCATGGGTGTGCACAGAAGGTGGTGGAAAATACGGTAGAGAAAAAAAGCCACAAAGCGGGCGCTGCAGGCGCAGAGAACAAAGGAGAATATTTACCGCTGCGGTGTGAAGCTGTTTCGGGAATATGGTTTTGAGGCCGTAACTGTAGAGCAGCTGGCAAAGGCGGCGGGCGTGGGTATCGGCACATTTTACCACTATTACCCCTCGAAAATGGCGCTTTATACCAAACTTTTCATCCATGCGGAGGATTATTTTGAAGAGTTTGAAACCGGGCAGGCCCTGCAGGGCAGCGCCTATGATGTGCTGCAGCAGTATTTCAAAAAAAATATGCCGCGCTGAATGCAGAGCCCGGGCAGGAGTTTGCCCAGGTGCTGGTTACGCGGGAGGGCCGTGCCTTTCTGGGCGGCAACCGCGATTTTGAAAAGAAGCTGGAGGCCCTGCTGGCCCATTATCAGCAGGAAGGGCAGCTGAACACGAGCCGCACTGCTGCCGAATGGTGCGAGTATTTGTTTATCTGTGCACGCGGCGTGCTGTTCGACTGGTACATTCACCCCAGCACGGATTATGATGTGGAAAAAAGATGCATTTTGTGATAGGCAACGCTTTGCAGGCAATGCTGCAAAAGTAAAAAAAAGCACTCCCGCAGAAAGGCCGACCTCGGCTCTTCTGTGGGAGTGCTTTTTACTGTTCAGGCAAGTTCTTTTTCCACAAGCTGTGCCAGTTCGCGGGCGATGGCGCCAATCTCGTCCTCGTCCTCGCCCTCTACCATCACGCGCACCAGCGGTTCGGTGCCGGATACACGCACCAGCACGCGCCCATGGCTGCCAAGCCTGTCTTTGGCGTCTGCACAGGCCGTTTTGATAGCGTCGTTGTTGTAAAACTGCAGTTTGCCCTCTTTTTTGAAACCGTCACGTTCACCATCACCTGCGGCATGCGGCGCATCACACGGGCCAGCTCGCTCAGAGGTCGGCCGCTGCGCTTCATCAGGCATAAAAGTTGAATGGCCGTCAGCTGGCCGTCGCCGGTCGTGGCGAAATCGCGGAAAATCACATGGCCGGATTGTTCGCCCCCAGCACATAGCCCTCCAGCTCCAGTTCCTCCAGCACATAGCGGTCCCCCACTTTAGTGGCGGCAAACTTCAGGCCGTTCTCTTCACAGAAGCGGGAAAAACCCATGTTCGTGAGCACGGTGCCCACAATGGTGCTGCGGCGCAGTTTGCCGCGGCGGGCAAGGTCCAGCCCGCAGATGGCCATGATAAAATCGCCGTCCACCACCTCGCCTGCCTCGTCCACGAACAGGCAGCGGTCTGCATCGCCGTCGAAAGCCACGCCGGCTGCAATATCGCTTTGCTCTTTTACATAGGCCTGAAGGGCCTGCATGTGGGTAGAGCCGCAGTTTGTGTTGATGTTCACGCCGTCCGGCGTTTCGCTGAGAATGACGGCATCCGCCCCCAGCTCTTCAAACAGAAGGCGCGCCGTGGTGCTGGCAGAGCCGTTGGCGCAATCCACCGCGACCTTCACGCCCTCCAGCGAATAGGGCACGGTGGCCTTCAGATGCTCTACATAGTCGCGCACGGCGGTGGTGCAGTGGGTAATCTGCCCCAGCCTGTCGCCGCCCACAAAGGGGAATGGCGGCCTCGTCCAGCACAAAGGGCCTCTATCTGGTCTTCCAGCGCGTCGGGCAGCTTGAAGCCCCTCGCCCCCCGAATATCTTGATGCCGTTAAACTGGTACGGGTTGTGCGAAGCGGATATCATTACCCCCGCGTCAGCCTTGTATTTTCCCACAAGGTAGGCCACGGCGGGCGTGGGCACCACGCCCAAATCTATCACGTCCGCCCCCACGCTGCACAGCCCGGCGGAAAGCGCCGCGCCCAGCATGTCAGACGAAAGGCGCGTATCCTGCCCAGCACCACCAGCGGCCTGCGGCGCCGCCCATATGTCAGCACAGTGGCCGCGGCGCGGCCGATGTCCATGGCAAGCTCACATGTCATATCCTCGCCGGCCACGCCGCGCACGCCATCGGTTCCAAACAGTCTTCCCATCTGTATCTCTCCCTTTCCCTGCACCGCCGCGCTTAACGGCGCGGGCGATATTGCCTGCGGCCTTGTAAATGTGATTTTCCGGCACATAGCCGCGCACACAGCTTGTGGGTAGACCTGTGCGCCGCGGCCCAGCACGCTGCCGGGGCAAAGCACGCTGTTGCAGCCCACCTCGGCGCCGTCGCCCACCATGGCGCCCACTTTTTTGCGGCCGGTGGGCAGTGCTTCGCCTGCGGCCTTCACCACCACAAGGCCTTTGTCGCTTTTTACATTGAGGTGACGGCCCCCGCGCCCAAGTGCGCTTTGCAGCCCAGCACGGAGTCTCCCACATAATTGAAGTGCGGCACCTGTGCGCCGTCGAAGAGGACGCAGTTCTTTAGTTCCACGGAATTGCCCACCACGCAGCCCTCGCCTACCAGCGCCGAACCGCGTATGAATGCACCGTGGCGCACCTCTGTGCCCGGCCCAATGATGCAGGGCCCGCCCAGATAGGCGCTTTTTGCGATGCGCGCCGTTTTGGCCGCCCACACATAGTCGCCCAGGCGCTCGTACTGCTGCGGGTCAAGGCTTTCGCCCAATTGAAATATAAATGTTTCC
>VOFF01000486.1_pt1 | contig 20000 bp, 30 predicted proteins | sample 5384061 | NCBI WGS metagenome assembly VOFF01 (sample SAMN12384725, study PRJNA508395) | human gut metagenome | isolation source: healthy gut E | host: Homo sapiens
TTGGAATAGTAAGCGGATATTTTAGGACTGATTTTAGTCTGACCGGTCATCCAGCGGCAAACCAGACCATTGTCCATTGAAAAATCCTGATTTGCCGGATCATCCATAAAATCTTCAAATAATTCGTATAAAAAATCAGGCTGACTCATTTGATTATTTTCGCTGATATGATTTTTTAAGCAAGTGCTAATAGAAGAAAAATCGCATCGATTCAATAGAAATTCCCCTTTCGTAGTTAGGATTAAGTATATCCATCATAACACGAACATATATTCGATTCAAGAAAATGAGGATATTTTTTAAAGTGATTGTGTCAATTTACAATCAATTTCTATTCAATGTGGTTTTCAGGCAGGTTCTGTAAAATAAGTTCAGAACAAACAATAACGGGAGGAGCTTATGCAACAGAATATTGAATTTGAGCGGTGCATTGATTTTCTGGCACGGATGATTGATAAGTACGGTGCTGAAGTCCTTCGGGAGTTGGAGGAAGAAAAACAGAATAAGGAAGAAAAAATAGCATAGAATAATTTTGAGCTGATATGACAGAGAATGTTTTGGCGTATTGACAGGACATTTGAAATGACGTATACTAAGCTCAGTGATCGTTCTGTAGAAACTTGCGAAGCCTACAGGCGGGGGAGAGCCTGCGGGTCTCTCCCTCTTTTGTTTTAAGGAGAAATGAGATGCAGACACCGAAAAAGTTCTCTTCTTTTAGTGACCAGGTTTCCTGGATCAGTGATGAAAAGGGAATAAGAATAAAAGACAGAGAATATGCGGAAGAGATGTTACGCCAAATAGGATATTTTCCTCTTATGGGAGGATATAAACATCTTTTTAGAATATCAAACACAAAAAAATATAAAGCAGGAACAAGTTTTGAAGAAATAGTCAGTCTGTATAAGTTTGATGCAGAGCTTAGAGAGTTGTTCTTTAAATATTTACTGCAGATTGAGCGACAGATGCGTTCTTTGATGTCATACTATTTTACTGAAATGTATGGAGCAGAGCAGAAGCAGTACCTGGACGCTAATAATTATAATAATACAAAAAGAAATCATGCAACAATCGTAAAATTGATAGCGACCTTGAAACGGGCAACAACGACCACAGATTATACATATATTAACTATTACCGCAAGACATATGGTGAAATTCCATTATGGGTTTTGGCAAATGTACTTACGTTTGGAAACTTATCAAAAAATGTTCCGAGTATTTCCTCAATCCTTAAAATCAAAAGTATCAAAAAACTTTGAACCTTTGAATCAGCATCAGATGGAGCAGTTTCTATCTGTTCTCACGAAGTATAGGAATGTATGTGCGCATGGGGAACGACTGTTTACATATAGAACAGTAGATGCTATTGCGGATACACCGCTTCATAAAAAACTTTCATTACCACAGAGCGGTAATCAGTATGAAAAAGGAAAACAGGATCTGTTTGCTGTGATGATTGCTTTTAGATATCTATTACCTGGAAAAGATTTTCTGGAATTTAAAAGAAAGCTTATAAAAGAGATTGACCGAGTAAACAGAGAAGTAGAGCATATAAGTGAAGTTGAATTATTGAATAAAATGGGCTTCCCGGAAAAATGGAAAAGTATTACCAAATACCATTTAAATTAAAGAAAAATCCTCTAAGAGATAGTGAAATACCTATTGTCTTAGAGGATTTTTTATTGAAGAATTTTAATATTTAAGAGTTTGTTTTTTCCCTCTTTGACATTAAAGCTAAGATTTCTTGTGGGTTTGTCAACTGACGTCCGGGAAGTGTCTGCTTTGGTGTGCGGTCACGGTCAGCTTCATCAATCGCTGCGATAAAAATGTTTTACGCTGTTTGGATTGGATATGACAAAATTATGAGTAACAATAGGTTATGTTTAGTTAATGGAGAGAATAGCACTATAAATGATGAATGAGCTTCATATGAAAAAAAAATGTTAGATTTTTAGGATTTATCGATTTAGATTTTTTATAAAGAGAAGTTCAAAAACAGAAGTAAAATATGTGTAGATTTTTTGAAATAAAAAATTATTGACGTGAGGAAAACCATGTGGTATGTTTTTTTGGAAAAAAAAGAGATTATTTTAAAGGCAAACTTGCTGAAAAGTAGGGACGCAAAGCGAGAAGGGGCTAAAGTCAGAAAGTTTGACCATGTCAGCCGGTTGCCACTGTTTCCATATCATCATAATATATGGAAAAAGATGTTTGAACAGAAGAGATTCCGATACCTTTTATACTATATAGATGTGTGATTTAAAAAATATAGTAGGGACACTGGCAGATTTTGGCAGGTGTCCTTTTTGTATGCAAAAATGAGTACGAAAACTGGCAGGGACAGGTTCTCTGTATACAAATAAAAGTAGGATGAAGAAGGTATAAGACGAAGAGAGGACTTTTACAAAATGGGAAATTATGAAGACAAAATATATTCTTTAGGTGAGAATGTACCGGGACAGACACAGACTATGTCACAGGCCGTACAGAAAACACTGGAAAATAATGGCGGGGTAGGTATAATGACAGGATATTATGACCAAAACCTGTCTATTTTGTCTGTGGGTAATCTGCTGTTACATAGTACAGGATATACATTCGATACTTTCATGGAACAGACAAAAGGCTCATTGAGAAACTTCTTTTATGACGAGGAAGATATACTGGAGCGAGACCGTTTTTTGCAGCTTCACGGAACAGGGGAAGCACAGATCCTTACAGCAGACGGTACAGTGAATAATGTACGGCTTTGTAAAGAGGATGCGACAGATGAGGCGGGCAGACAGATCTGGGTTATGTCCGTACAGGTCAACTGGGATCATGTAAATTTGGCACTGCTCAATGAGGCTATCTATTCCGGCTTCTGGTATTTTGACTGTGACGAAAACAGTGAGATTGTGAATGCAAACTGGAGTCATGAATTCCGAAAAATGCTTGGCTATCATGATACTCTGGACTTTCCGAATAAACTGGAATCCTGGTCAGATCTTCTGCATCCACAGGATAAAGAAAGAGTAATGGTGCAGCTTCAGGCGGCAATTAAGGATAAGACGAACCAGATAAAATACCAGGTAGAGTATCGTATGAGAATGAAGGATCATCAGTACCAGTGGTTTCGGGCATCAGCAGAAGTAATACGCCGGCTGGATGGTTCTGCCAGCAGGATTGCCGGGATTTTTATTAATATTGATGCGGAGAAAAAAGAAATCATGCAGGCACAAAAATCTGCTGCTTTCCACCGGGCTTTTACGAAAGCAGATTTGTGCGAGTATTATGTAAATCTGGAATCGAATACTTTTGATACCTTTAAGGTTGAACCGTCCCTGATGACCGTCTTTGAACAGAGTCATACGTGGGATGAACTGATCCGGCATTTTGTGGATTCCTATGTTGTGGAAACAGATAAGAAGGCGGTATCCGCTTTTTATGACCGTGGTTATATTGCACAAAGGCTGAAGGGTCTGGAAACCGAATTGTCTTTAGAGTGCCGTATCACTCTGAATGGAGAAAAACGATGGGTCCGCAATGTGATCATACGAGGCGAGATAGAGGATTCAGAATATGCCATGATCTTCTTGCGTGATATCACAGAGGCAAAGGTAGAGAGCGCACGGCATCTACAGATGGCAGCGGACAATGCTTCCATGGAGCTGCTGATCCAGAGTATTGTGCGGCTGGTTGACCGCTTTGTTGTTTGTGATCTGGAAAATGACAGATATGAATTCTATAACCTGAATGGTCAGATGATATATAAACCTCTGGGATTCTATCATGATTTCCAGATGCAGGTTCTTGAAAATATAAGACACTGGAACCATTGGATGCTCTGGATATCCTGACAGCACCGGATAATATTCGGAAGAACTGAAAAGTGAAAATGATATTTATAAGTTTGAGTATTGCAGCCTGGATGAAAAGACTTATAAAATCGCTTCTTATATTCCCTTGGAATGGAAGAATGGAAAGCTGGAAAAGGTATTGCTGGCATCCATGGATGTGACACAGGAGAAGAAAGCAGAGATTGAATCCCGTCAGGCACTGAAAGAGGCTTACCGGTCTGCAGAAAATGCAAACCGTGCGAAAACAGAATTCCTTTCCAATATGTCCCACGATATCCGGACACCAATGAATGCGATTGTCGGTCTGACGGCAATCGCAGGAGCAAATATTGAGAGCCAGGACAGAGTCATTGAATGCCTCGGCAAAATCACAAAATCAAGCCGACACCTGTTGGGGCTGATTAATGAAGTATTGGATATGGCACGTATTGAAAGTGGAAAAATGACGCTGGCACAGGAGGATTTCAATCTGCCGGATCTGGTAGATAATCTCATTACACTAACAAAACCGGTGCTTGATGAACATAAACACAATTTTGATATACGCATTAATCACATTGAACATGAGGATGTCTGTGGTGACAGCCTGAGGATCCAGCAGGTGTTTGTGAATCTGATGAGTAATGCAATCAAGTATACACCGGATGGCGGGAATATTACTTTTTCCATAGAGGAAAAGCCAAATGGATTTTCGGAACTTGGATGCTATGAATTTACGATTGAGGATAATGGATCGGTATGTCACCGGAATTTCAGAAAATCATGTTTGATCCTTTCAGCCGTGCGGATGACCACCGGACAACCAAGGTTCAGGGAACCGGTCTGGGAATGGCAATCAGCAGAAATATTGTGAACCTGATGAATGGCACTATTAAAGTGGAAAGTACCTTGCACAAGGGAACTAAAATCACAGTAACCATTTATCTGGAGCTTCAGGAAAAAGAAAAAGAACAGGACAGAAATCTGATGAATCTGCCTGTTCTGGTTGTGGATGATGATAAGACATGCTGTGAAAGTACAGTTGCCACACTGAAAGAGATTGGAATTACAGGCGAATGGGTTCTCTCCGGCAGGGAAGCTGTTGAACGCTGCTATGCACGTCATGAGCTAAAAAATGATTACTTTGCTGTCATCCTAGACTGGAAGATGCCGGACATGGATGGTATAGAAACAGCCAGACAGATCCGGAAACGAATAGGGAAAGAAATTACCATTATTGTACTGACATCTTATGAATTCAGTGAAATTGAAGAAGAAGCAAAGGCTGCAGGCGTAGATGCTTTTATTGCAAAACCGCTGTTCCGTTCCCGGCTGACGGCTACATTGCGGCAGTTTACTTCGGCAGAAAAGAAAAAACAGCAAGAAATTATCTGGATGAGCTGTCAGAATCAGACTACACGGAAAAAGGATTTTGCTAGTTGATGATAATGAGTTGAACAGAGAAATTGCTGGTGAAATTTTGCAGATGACAGGTACAAAAGTGGAAACGGCAGAAAATGGAAAAATCGCAGTTGAAAAAGTGGAAGCTTCTCCGAAGGGTTCGTATGATCTTGTTTTTATGGATATCCAAATGCCTGTCATGAATGGTTATGAGGCAACTGCAGCAAATCAGTTTTCAAGAACCCAGCTTCTTCTTGGAGAAGGGGATGAAGAAGCTTGCCGGTGCCAGAGTGGCAGTATTTGGAATATTGTTGCCATGACTACGAATCTGAACCGCCAGATCATAGCAACGCGAAAAACAGTGGGAAAATACAAGACGGATGTTATGAAAGAGCGTATGCTGGAAATCAATCCGGACGTGAAGGTGGAGACACATAAGTGTTTTTTTTCTGCCGGAGAATGCAGACGATTTTCCATTTGAAGAATATGATTATATTGTAGATGCAGTAGATACCGTTACTGCAAAAATCTCCCTTTGTCATGAAGGCGAAGGAGAAAGGGGTTCCGATCATCAGTTCTATGGGTGCCGGAAACAAACTGGATGCAAGCCAGTTTAAAGTTGCGGACATTTATAAGACTAAGGTCTGCCCTCTTGCCAAGGTTATGCGCCGCGAACTGAAGAAACGTGGCGTCCGTAAGCTGAAAGTGGTTTATTCCGAGGAAATCCCTACAAGACCGATAGAGGATATGTCCATCAGCTGCAGAACCCACTGTATCTGCCCGCCAGGTGCCAAGCACAAATGTACAGAGCGTCGTGATATTCCGGGAAGCGTAGCATTTGTGCCGTCTGTTGCAGGACTGATCATTGCCGGAGAGGTTGTGAAGGATCTTTGCAAGCCTTGAAAGATCCCACAAAGTGGGGAGTGCAGGTAATTGAGGATTATGCTCTGAAACGTGACGATTATGCAGATTTCTCCCCGAGAGGGAACGTTGTGTTATAATAAACTAGTCAAGTACAAGGAGGCTTTGGGAGAGCTTTGGTAAACAGAATTGCCATATGTGACGACGTGGAAGTTGAGCGTTTTGTGCTGAAGCGTCAGTTGATGGTGTACTTTCAGACAAATGGCAGGGAGGCGCAGATCCAGGAATATGAATCTGGAGAGAGCCTCCTTGCAGACATTGAAGAGGGCTATATATGGCCAGATCTGATTTTTTCTTGATATTTATATGGGCGATCTGAATGGAATGGACACGGCACGGAAGCTGCGTGACCTGGGAGTAAAAGCGCCTATTGTATTTCTGACTGCTTCACCTGATTTTGCGCTTGAAAGTTATGAGGTAGAAGCATCCGGCTATCTTCTGAAACCTGCAGAAGAGAAGCAGACCACAGCAATTTTAAACAGACTGCTGAAGTCTGAGCTTCGCAGGCGGATTTCAGTGAAATGCAGAAGACAGTATCGTTATCCTTTCGTGGATGAAATTTTATACCTGGAAAGTGACCGCCATACAGTAACCTTACATATGCTGGATGGTTCGGTGCTTGAAACTGCGGAAAAACTTGGGAATCTTGAGAAAAAGATAGAGGATCCCCGTTTTTGCGTTGCCACCAAAGCTTTCTGGTAAATATGGATCACATTACAGATGTAGAAGAGGAGTTTTTACTCCGAAATGGAGAACGGGTTCCCATTCGCGTGAGAGGACGTAAGGATGTGCTGGATGCTTATAATCACTATTTCAGGATAAAGTCATCCGGCAATTGAAAGAGAGCAATTGCCAGTATGGTGAATAAAAAACGGATTTCATAGACAACAGGCAGGAAACACAGTGATTAAACGGAGCTATTGCTCTCTTGATCGCTATGTTTCCTGCCTGTTTTTGTATGGTGCAGATTGCGGTATATTTTTGCTCGAATTCGACCTACGCAGCCCGCTGCGGCGCTCCTCATCCGGGCAAAATCTCCCACAAATTGTGATGTACATCTTGCGGAAGCCTTTTTTAGACACGCTTTCGTTTCTTAATCCCTGGAAAACAGATCCCTTGTATAAACCTTTTTTCTTCACATCGTCCAGGACCTTGTCATAACGGTTCGCCAGAATACACAGGCTTTTTTTTCTTTAAACTCTTCCAGATTATTTACAACCTTGCTGCCCAACAAATGTGGAACCGTTTTCCAAATTGGGCTCATAGATGATGACAGTGGCGCCTTTTTGCCTTGATCCGCTTCATAACACCCTGAATGCTGCTTTGCCGGAAATTATCGGAATTACTCTTCATAGTGAGGCGGTAGACGCCGATAACCACTTCTTTTTCCAGGCTTGACTGATAAAGGTTGTCCTCATTGTAGTTGTAATAGCCGGCTTTTTGCAGTACGATCAGCAATAAAATCCTTTCGGGTACGGTTGCTTTCCACGATTGCGGACATCATATTCTGAGGAACGTCGTTGTAATTGGCAAGAAGCTGTTTGGTGTCCTTAGGCAGGCAGTAGCCGCCGTAGCCAAAGGAAGGATTATTGTAATGAGTTCCGATCCGGGGATCCAGACAGACTCCATTGATAATATCGCGGGTGTTCAGCCCCTTCATTTCCGCGTAAGTATCCAGCTCATTAAAATAGGAAACACGAAGTGCCAGATAGGTGTTGGCAAAAAGTTTTACAGCTTCTGCTTCCGTATATCCCATGAACAAGGTGTCGATATTTTCTTTAAGAGCACCCTCCTGAAGAAGTGCTGCAAAAGTATGAGCTGCTTCTCTGGTGTGTTCATCACAGGAGACAATGATCCTGCTTGGGTAAAGATTGTCGTACAGGGCCTTGGACTCTCGGAGAAATTCCGGGCTGAAAATAATATTGTTATTGTGAAGCTTCTTTCGGATAGATTCTGTGTAGCCTACAGGAATCGTAGATTTGATCACAATTGTGGCAGCAGGATTCACCCTTGTGACCAGGCTTAGTACAGCTTCAACAGCGGAAGTGTCGAAATGATTTTTCCTGCTGTCATAGTTGGTGGGGGTGGCCACTACCACAAAATCAGCCTCTGCGTAGGCGGATTCTCCGTCTGAGGTGGCCGTAAGATCCAGTTCCTTTTCCGACAGGTATTTTTCGATATATTCATCTTGGATTGGAGATTTCTTCTGGTTTATCAAAGCAATCTTCTCCGGAATTATGTCAACTGCAACAACATGATTATGCTGAGACAGCAGTACAGAAATAGAAAGCCCTACATATCCGGTACCTGCGACTGCAATAGATTTATTCATGGTAAGTTCCTTTCTTAAAAAAGTGTGAAATCGGGAAAAAAAGAGTTTAAATTTTCACAGTTTGTGCTACAATATATAACACTAATGATGAACCGTTCATGCACAATTTTTATAAATAATAACATGACAGACTGGAAAATACAACGCCTTGGGAACTTTTTGGAATATGCAGATTACAGAACGTTACCAGTGAACAGTAATACAGAACTGACTTTTAAACAGTCTCTGATGAATGGAGGAACAGAATATGTGTACAGCAGCAACCTATAAAACAAAGGATTTCTATTTTGGAAGAACTCTGGATTATGAGATTTCCTATGGAGACCAGGTAGTGATCACGCCTAGAAATTATGTATTTGACTTAAGAGAAGGCGGTCAGCTGAAAAGTCATTATGCCATGATCGGAATGGCATGTGTTATGGAGAACTATCCGCTGTATTATGATGCGGTCAATGAGAAAGGTCTTGGAATCGCCGGTCTTAATTTCGTTGGAAATGCCAGCTACAAGAAGCCTGTAGAGGGGAAAGACAATATCACTCAGTTCGAACTGATCCCATGGATTCTGGGAAAATGTGCTACAGTGAAAGAAGCACGCCAGCTTCTTAAGAATATGAACCTGATTGACACCCCATTTCTTCCTGATCTGCCAGTTGCGCAGCTGCACTGGATTATTGCGGACAAAGAGGAATGTATTACCCTGGAGTCGTTGGAAGAGGGAATGAAAATATATGATAATCCAGTAGGTGTCCTCACAAACAATCCGCCCTTTAACTATCAGATGTTTAATCTGAACAATTATATGCAGCTGGCTGTGGAAAACCGCAGTAACACTTGTTTTCAGAAAATCTGAAGCTGAATCAGTACAGCCGGGGGGAATGGGTGGCATGGGACTGCCGGGAGATCTCTCCTCCCAGTCAAGATTTGTGCGGGTGGCCTTTGTAAAAATGAATTCTCTGTCCGGGGATTCAGAAGAAGAAAGTGTAAGCCAGTTTTTCCACATTCTTGGCAGCGTAGACCAGCAGAGAGGGGCTGCTGCAAGCTGGGAGAAGACAAGTATGAGATTACGCTATATACTTCCTGCTGTAATACAGATAAGGGAATCTACTATTATACAACTTACGAAAACCACCAGATCAGTGCTGTTGATATGCACAAGGCGGACCTGGAAGGTGAGAAGCTTTATACCTATGCGCCCATAAAAGGGGAACAGATCAGAATGCAAAATTAGCTCCCGTTTCGAAATAAATGTTTCAAAAAACTACCATGTTCCAGAAAGAATGTTCGATTCTTATTGCAAAATTTTAATTTAGTGCTATAATGAACTATCATAGATTCAGATGGCGAATTCATATGAGTTCGCCATTTTCTATAGAATAAATCTGGCACTCATATTAAAGGAGTGCTAACAATACAAGGAGGAAACATGTATGATTACAATACCAGTTTATGAACTTCTTCTTTTACCGGAAGTTACATTTTTCTTTAAAAAGATATGTTTCCGGAAGGCAGAATTAAAGAACAGAATATCGGAGAAGAAATTCTCTTCGTTTTACAGAAGAAAGAAATAGCCCCAGAGGAAATTTCCATGGAAAATATTTTTCCAGTGGGCGTGATGGGAATCATTGAGAATATAGACGAGGAAGGCAGCGTCAAGATTACTACCAGAAAAAGAGTGCAGGTGACTCATGTAGAATATACTGACGGCATGGTTCAGGCAGAAGCGGTAGATCTTCCGGATATCCAGGATATCTCCCCGGAAGAAGAAAAAAAGGAGAAATTTGATAAGATCAAGAAAGAACTGATGGATTTTGCAAAAGGCTTTCAGTGGGGCGTCTGGGTACGCAGCATGATCTACCATTGGAAAAGCTATCCGGAAGCCGTCAGTGCCCTGGCTGGTTACATGAGCCTTTCCTGGGAAGAAAAATACCATATGATCGAGGTGGATTCAGGAAAGAACGCATGCATCTGATGGAAGAGGCTGTCTATGAGCTGATGGAGATTTTCCGTGTCAGTGAGGAAGCTGAGACTGCGCAGAAGAACTCCAATGAGAAAGTTTACCGGGAGTCCGCTATCCGGAAGCAGATCGAATTTCTTCAGCAGCAGCTGGACGAAATGCATCCGGAGAATATTTCTGATGTGCGCCGTTTCCAGAAGAAAATCCAGGAATCCGGCATGAATGAGGAAGCACGCAAAGAAGCTGAAAAGGTGCTGAACCGCATGAAGCAGGAAGGAAAAAAGACAGCCATGAGTATGGCATGCTGTACGATTATCTGGACTTTGCCACAAGTCTTTCCTGGAAGCCAGAGGAACCTGCTGAAATTGATTTGAACGAGGCAGAAGAAATCCTGAATGAAGACCATTATGGGTTGAAAAAAGTAAAAGAGCGAATTATCCAGCAGCTTGCTGTTATGGCTCTTAATAAGAAACAGTCTGGTTCCATTTTATTGTTTGTAGGTGCGCCTGGAACTGGAAAAACCAGTATCGGACAGAGTATTGCCCGTGCGCTTCACCGTAAATACGTGCGTATCAGTCTTGGTGGAATCCGTGATGAAGCGGAAATTCGAGGACACAGAAGAACCTACATAGGTGCTATGCCAGGCAGGATTATGGAAGGAATGAAGAGAAGCGGAGCTGCAAATCCGGTTATGGTACTGGATGAGGTGGACAAGCTCGCCAAAGATTACGGCGGAGATCCGGCAAGTGCCCTTCTGGAAGTGCTGGATCCGGAACAGAACTACAGCTTTACAGATCACTATATGAATGTTCCTTATGATCTTTCCAATGTGCTTTTTGTGTGTACAGCCAATTCCACCGATACCATTCTCGAGCCATTGCTCAATCGTATGGAAGTAATCCAGTTTCCTGGATATACTGCAGTAGAAGTTTCAGATCGCGAGACGTCATCTTTTGCCGAAAGCAATGAAGAGCATGGGAATCAAAGCCCAGAATCTGAAGGTGACAGATGAGGCAATCCGCCGCATTATTGAAGAGTATACAGCGGAGGCTGGTGTCCGCGGACTGAAGAAGCAGATGGATGTGCTATGCAGATATGCAGCTGTGAAGCTGGTAAAGGGTGAGCAGAAGAGTATTACGGTAAGTGAGAAGCGTGTAGCAGAATTTTTGGGACATGGAATCCATCATGAGAAGATTCTGGAAAATCCAGTGCCTGGAGTTGTAACCGGTCTTGCCTGGACCAGTGCTGGTGGAGAAATCCTTTTTATCGAAACTTCTTTTACAAAAGGCGATGGAAAGGTGATCATTACCGGACAGCTTGGAGATGTGATGAAAGAGTCCGCCCAGATTGCCATTACTCTTGTGAAGTCCCTCTATCCGGAATTTGCAGATAAATTCAAGGAAAATGATCTTCACATCCATGTGCCGGCAGGAGCAGTTCCCAAGGATGGCCCATCAGCAGGCATCACGCTGGTAACTGCATTATCCTCTCTGGTGACAGGAAAGCCTGCACCAGCAGAAATAGCAATGACAGGAGAAGTTTCCCTTCGCGGCGGTGTTATGCCTATTGGCGGATTGCCGGAGAAGCTGATGGCTGCCCAAAGAGCTGGCGTAAAGCATGTGTTTATTCCATATGAGAATATGGATGATCTTGATGATGTGGCCGATGAGGTAAAAAGAGAAGCTTGAGATTACACCAGTTAAGACCGTGCAGGAGGTTCTGGATTACTGTTTACAGCCTGCACGGTAACAGGCTCTGGAAAAGCTGCTGATATAATAATTTTTTTTACCAAAACATATTTTCAGGTTCAAAGAGAGAATTAACAATTAAAATTACAAAAACTATAAGAAGTATGTTATAATAAGTGTACTAAATGAAACAACTGCAAAGACAGAAGTGCAGTGCATGGAAGCCGTTACAGAGTATGAGGCTTTCATTAAAGATCAGATTATAACCCAGACAGAAAGTTGGAGGAAAAGTTATGAAGAAAGGCAAATTATTAGCTACGCTACTCTGCAGCGCATCAATGGTTATGGGAAGCATGGTTCCCACAGTACTGGCTATGGCAGATGCTATGAAGGTTGTTACACTTGGCGCAGATCTTTCAGATGAGCAGAAGAACACCATGCTGAAATATTTTAAGGTGGATTCCAGCCAGGCACAGATTATTTACGTTACCAATCAGGATGAGAGGGATCACTTAAGTTCCTATGTTCCGCTGGAGCAGATTGGTACAAGAACAGTGAGCTGTGCTTATGTGAAGCCTACCACATCCGGTGGTATCAAGGTTCGTACCGCCAATTTGAACTGGGTTACCTGCAATATGATTGCAAGTTCCCTTTCCACATCTGGTGTTACCAACTGTGAGGTTGTTGCTGCATGCCCATTCGAGGTATCCGGTACAGGAGCACTGACTGGTATCCAGATGGCATATGAGACTGCCAGTGGACAGAAGCTTGACGAGACCAAGAAGGAGCTTGCTACTGAGGAGATGGTAGTTACAGGTAATCTTGCTGATTCTGTAGGACAGAATGACGCTACCACTGTTATTAACCAGGCGAAAATGCAGGTTATTGCAGACAATGTTCAGAATGCAGACGATATCTACAATATTGTTGTAAATATCTCCAATAATAACAATGTAACTCTTACAGATGATGAGATTAATACCATCGTAAACCTGCTTCAGCAGATTTCCCAGCAGGACTATGATTACTCTGAGATGCAGGAAACTCTGGAACGTGTAAATGATAATGTAACAGGTCAGGCAGAGGAGAGCAGTGATTCATCAGATGATGAGGACAGTATTGTGGATAATGTAGACCAGAGTGCTCTTGGTGACAATGTTATCGAGAGTTCTACAGAGGATCCGGGACTTGCTGAGGAGACTGGAGCAGACGAATCCGGTGCATCCTGGGATGAATTTCCAGCTGATGATTCCGGCGACATCATGGTGTACAGATGAGTCAGCTGATGGTGACATCAGTGGTTGGCGGAACAGATACTGGTGATGGCAGTGATTCTTCCGAAGAGATCACAGATATATCCCAGCTGAATACAGATTTCCTTGGCGATGATGCGAAAGCGAAATTTGAAAAAAGCGAAGACCTTCTGTCAGGGAGAGTACAGCGGTGATGAGGATGCTCTTTACGAAGTAATGGGAGATGATGCTGCAGTTACTGTAACACTTGATTCTGACACAGCCAACAAGCTTTCCATCAAAGTTCTTCAGAAATACCTTGGTATCCTTGTAAATGGTGCTGTTTCCTATCAGGAGGATGGAACTGAGAAATACATTACACCAGAACTGAATATGCTGGATAAAGAGATGAAGAAACTTTTCGGCATTGATGTGATCGATGATGGTGAGTCTTCTGAGGATATTGATGTTCTTGGCGATGCAGTATCTTCTGATGATAAAGATACCCTGTATAAAGATACCATGAAGTTCTTTGAGAAACTTTATGGTGAGAGTTCAGAATCCAGTGATTCAGCTGACGGCTCTGAAAATGTGACAACAGATGAAAGTGCTACAGATGAAGTAGGCGATGAGTCTTATGACGAGACTATTGATGAAGAGTCCTACGAAGAATAACAGACCTGAATTCGGAAGAATACTGTTGAATAGTATGTGTTGATGCTCCAGGAGATGACATGTCTGCTGGTGGAAAAGGTACAGAAACTGATATCCAGTGGGATATTGGGGACTGTACCTTTTTTTGCAGAAAACAACTGACCTCTTAAAAATAATCAAAACTGTCTATTGAAGACATACCAGTATCTCGCTATGATAAGTGCTAATTAGATACTGCAGTATAAAAAGCAGTGATTAAACAGGAAACATTGGAGCTTGTTTGAGAAATCATTCCTGCAACTTGTGAGGCACATCTTGCAGAATGTTTTTCAATATGTACCAGGTTTCCGGGAAAGAGAGAGAAACCTATGAACAAACAGAATTCTACCATTATGAAACTTGCAGAGACTGCACTTCTTGCAGCACTTTGCTATGTATCTTTTACATTCTGCAGATTAAGATTCCGGTACCGGGTGGAGATGCTACTTCTCTTCACATCGGAAATACCTTCTGCGTGCTTGGAGCTCTGCTTCTTGGCGGTTGGTACGGCGGTCTTGCTGGTTCTATTGGAATGACTATTGCAGACCTTATGGATCCGGTTTACATTACAGGAGCACCCAAGACTTTTTGTCCTGAAGCTTTGCATCGGTCTTATAACAGGTCTTGTAGCCCACAAGATTGCAAAGATCAATGAGACGAACGACAAAAATACGTATTCAAATGGAGTCTGATCGCTTCCATTGCAGGTCTTGCTTTTAATGTGATCGCAGATCCCATCGTTGGCTATTTCTACAAACAGTACATTCTTGGTCAGCCCCAGGAAGTAGCGAGCATCCTTGCAAAATTAAGCGCCGGTGCTACATTTGTAAATGCAATTGTATCTACAATCCTGGTTGTGATTATTTACAATGCAGTTCGTCCAGCCCTTATTAAGGCAAATCTGATTCATGTATATGTAACTGCAGCGAATGCGAAATAAGAAGAAAATAACCATCTGGAAAAGTCAGAATATAAGATAAGTGAAGGCTCTGGAATGTCTGAACCGTGTACCGCCATTGAAAGTCGGATTTAGAATCTGACGATAGGAAGCGAGTTCAGGCAGTCCGGAGTTTTTTTTGTGTTGTTAATGAGACTGAGATGTCTGTTAAAAAAAAGAAGATGAATGGCTGGCAGTTTATAAAATTTTAAGATTAGTGAAATTTTTATGACTTTTTCTCAGAACCCCTGGAAACACTGGCAAATTGAGAAATTGTGTGCTACAATGTTACCTAAATCGCAAAAAAAGCAAAGGAGTAGTGCTATGAGTCTGGCAGTAGTAACCCTGAAAAAGGGAGAAGGACGTCTTTTGAAATCCGGCGGAATGTGGATTTTTGATAATGAAGTAGCTTCTATTATGGGAAGCTTTGTAAATGGAGATATTGTATTGATTCATGACTTTGACGGATATCCTCTGGGAAGAGGATTCATCAATACGAATTCCAGGATTGTGGTACGTCTTCTTTCAAGAGATGAGAATACTGTGATCGATGAGGAATTTTTTGAGAAAAAGAGTGCGGGATGCATGGGAGTATCGTAAGAAAGTAACGGATACTTCAAGCTGTCGCGTGATCTTCGGAGAGGCAGATTTTTTGCCGGGTTTTATTGTGGACAAGTTTTCTGATGTGCTGGTGGTACAGTCCCTTGCACTTGGAATCGACCGTTATAAAGAGATGCTGGTGGAACTTCTGAAGAAAGTTCTGGCAGAGGATGGTATCCGGATATGCGGTGTTTACGAGAGAAGTGACGTGAAAGTACGTAAGCAGGAGGGAATGGAGCCATATAAGGGCTTTATTGGTGAAGAGTTCCCTACTTTGGTTGAAATTGTGGAAAATGGTGTAAAATATCAGGTAGATATCAAAGACGGACAGAAAACAGGATTTTTTCCTTGATCAGAAATACAACCGTCTTGCAATCCAGAAGCTTTGCAGGAATGCCAGAGTTCTGGACTGTTTTACCCATACTGGTTCTTTTGCTTTAAATGCAGGATATGCAGGAGCGAAAGAAGTAACTGGTGTGGATGCTTCACAGCTTGCAGTTGATCAGGCTACAGCCAATGCAGCTTTAAACGGACTTTCTGATTCTGTAAAATTTATCTGTGAGGACGTCTTCGATCTTCTTCCGAAACTGGAAGAGAAAGGCGAGAAATATGACGTGGTGATTCTGGATCCACCTGCATTTACCAAGTCAAGAAGCTCTGTTAAGAATGCAGTGAAAGGCTATCGTGAGATCAATCTTCGTGCCATGAAGCTGGTGAAAGACGGCGGTTTCCTTGCAACCTGTTCCTGTTCACATTTTATGGATTACCAGCTTTTTACCCAGACCATCGGGCAGGCTGCCAGAAATGTGCATAAACGTCTCCGTCAGGTAGAATATCGCACCCAGGCACCAGATCATCCGATCTTATGGTCTGCTGATGAATCTTATTATCTGAAATTTTACATTTTTCAAGTCTGCAGCGACAGATAGGAAAAGACGGAATGATTGCTGGTTGTTTTGTGAACCATAATAGTGAATGTACAGAATCAGGGATAGGGAAATAATATAATAACAAAAGAGCGACAGAAACTTATTCCAGGAAGATAAGTTCACAAGAAAGAAGGTATTTTATTGAAAGAAAAATTTATGAGATTTATGCAGGGACGCAACGGAGTGGATCAGTTTGCAAGATTCACTATGGGAGTGGCACTGGCTGCTATTGTGCTCACCTTATTTACTGGGACCAGAAGTGGAATTGGCGCATTTTTGGATCTGTTTGGAATGGCTGCCATGGTTTATACTTATTTCAGGATTTTTTTTTCCAAAAAATATTTCCAAACGTTATCAGGAGAATCAGAAGTATCTTCAGATGACAGATAAGTTAAGAGCCCGTTTCCAGAAAGAGAAGCGAATGATGAGCCAGCGCAAGGACTATCATATTTACAGCTGTCCTGGCTGCGGTCGGTCAGAAAATCCGTATTCCCAGAGGCGGATTTAAGAAAGTGGAGATTGAATGTCCTAAGTGTCATACCAAATTTATAAAGAGGCGCTGATATGTTTGGATATATTGTAATGAACAAGCCGGAGATTAAGATGAAGGATTTTGACATGTACAGATCCTTTTACTGCGGACTCTGCAGGGAACTGCGTGAGAAATACGGGATATCCGGCCAGATTACATTAAGCTATGATATGACTTTTGTGATCATGCTTCTTTCCGGCCTTTATGAGCCAAAGACGTACAAAGGGCACTACCAGATGCATTCTTCATCCTGTGAGAAAACAGCCAGTTCGAAAGAATGTGATGACAGAATACTGTGCAGACATGAATATACTTTTAACTTATTATAAATGTCTGGATGACTGGAACGATGACAGAAAATATGTGAAGCTTGGTTACGCCAGGCTTCTCGAGGGGAAAAATAACCGTCTGTTAAAACTTTATCCAGATAAGGCGAAGCGGATCGTCGAACTTCTGGATGAGCTTTCCGCTTTGGAGAAACAGGGAGAGACAGATATAGACAGAATGTCCGGGATTTTTGGGCATATTATGGAGGAGATTCTTGCTTACAGGCAGGATGAGTGGGAGAAAAGCCTTCGAAGAATTGGCTTTTATCTTGGCAAATTCATATATCTGCTGGATGCATATGATGATTTGGAAAAAGATGTGAAAAAATAAAGATTACAATCCTTTCGCAGAAAAATATACAATGGAAGGGTTTGAAGGGGAAGCACGCCAGATCCTGATGATGATGATGGCAGAAACCTGCAGAGAATTCGAGAAGCTTCCTATTATTAAATATGGGGATATTCTTCGGAACATTTTATATTCCGGTGTGTGGTGCCGCTTCGAGGAAGTGAGCAGGAGACGCAGGGAAGAACGGGAGAAAGAACATCTTGGATCCATATAGCGTACTGGGAGTTTCCAGAAATGCGACAGATGAAGAAATAAAGAAGGCATACAGAAAGTTAAGCCGGAAGTACCATCCAGATGCGAATGTGAACAATCCGAACAGGGATGAGGCTGAGGAGCATTTTAAGGAAGTACAGCAGGCATATGACCAGATCATGAGAGAAGGCGAGTATGGAAGCAGTGGTGGATCTTCCGGCGGATACGGTGGTTATGGATATGGAGGATTTGGCGGTTTTGGAGGACAGCAGCGCCAGAGTACTTACGAAGATGAAGAGAGTGTGCGCAGACGTGCAGCAGCTAATTTTGTTCAGAGCGGACATTATCAGGAGGCTATGAATGTGTTGAATTCCCTTTCCCAGAAGAATGGAGAGTGGTATTATATTTCCTCCATGGCGAACATGGGAATGGGGAATAATGTAAAAGCGCTGGAGCATATTCGTGAAGCTGTGCGCCAGGAGCCGAATAATCAGCAGTACCGTATGCTCCTGAACCGGATGGAAGGCGGCGGAAGCTGGTATGAGACACAGCAAGGACCGTTTGGAGGAATGCCAGTGGCAGGGGATGATATGTGCCTGAAGCTTTGTCTGGCGAATGCGCTTTGCGGAATGTGCTGTCCGAAGCGGAGTGCTGTGCTGTTGATAAAGTAGAAGTTTATGATACTGTACCGTGGAGAAGGATGCCATTGTACAGTATTCTTTTTTTGAGGTGTTTTGATGTTACCAGAGAACAGTAAACTTTGAATGACAGATTTTGTTAAAAATCAATTGACAAGAAAAACTCGCACGTATTAAACTGTTAAAGCGTGAAATAGATATAGATACCGCAGACGTGAAGCATCTGACGTTCGTATGGGATAATACAGCTTTTGGGGCTGCATGACCATTTGTGGGGATTGTGCATCTGGCGTGCGGTAGTATAGGAGGAATCAGATAATGAGTATTCGTATTGGTATCCTGGGATATGGTAATCTTGGAAGAGGCGTAGAATGCGCAATTAAACATAATCCGGACATGGAACTGGTGGGAGTTTTTACCCGTCGTGCTCCTGAAAGTGTTAAAATTCTGACAGAGACAGCGAAGGTATATTCTGTAGATGAAGCAGAAAAGATGAAAGATAAAATTGATGTTATGATTCTCTGCGGTGGAAGTGCAACAGATCTGCCGGTTCAGACACCGAAGTATGCACAGTGGTTCAATGTGGTAGACAGTTTTGATACCCATGCCAGAATACCGGAACATTTTGCAAATGTAGACAAAGCAGCTTCTGAGAGCAATCATGTAGGAATCATTTCTGTAGGCTGGGATCCGGGAATGTTTTCTCTGAACCGCATGTATGCAAATGCAATCCTGACAAACGGCAAGGATTACACATTCTGGGGAAAAGGCGTAAGTCAGGGACATTCTGATGCAATCCGCCGTATCAAAGGAGTAAAGGATGGCAAACAGTACACCATCCCAGTTGAGTCTGCTCTGGAAGCAGTAAGAAGCGGAAAGAATCCGGAGCTTACTACAAGAGAGAAGCATACAAGAGAATGTTTCGTAGTAGCTGAAGAAGGCGCTGATCTTGCAAGGATTGAAAATGAGATCAAGACTATGCCGAACTATTTTGATGAATATGATACAACAGTACATTTCATTTCCGAAGAGGAACTGAAACGTGATCACAGTGGAATTCCGCATGGTGGATTTGTGATCCGTACAGGCAAAACCGGCTGGAACGATGAGAACAGTCATGTGATTGAATACAGCCTGAAGCTGGATTCCAATCCGGAATTTACATCTTCTGTAATCATTGCATATGCAAGAGCTGCATATCGCATGAATAAAGAAGGACAGAGTGGCTGCAAGACCGTATTTGATGTGGCACCTGCTTACTTAAGCGCTCTGAGCGGAGAAGAATTAAGAAAACATCTGTTATAATTACTTTATAACAGAAATATTACAGAATTTATAAAAGGACAGTTCTTTCACATTGTGTGGGGCTGTTCTTTTTTTATGGAAAATACCTTTGAAAACATTGCTTTTAAAGAGAAAATAATACGAAAATATTGTGAAAACTTTACAGAGTTTTAC
>VOFF01000624.1_pt1 | contig 20000 bp, 30 predicted proteins | sample 5384061 | NCBI WGS metagenome assembly VOFF01 (sample SAMN12384725, study PRJNA508395) | human gut metagenome | isolation source: healthy gut E | host: Homo sapiens
TCTGCCAGTCGATTTTCTGGTGCCAGATCGGGGAAGGTAACAATGCTGCTCGTCAATCTGCCGCCAGCCGGTCTGGTCAAAGTATTGACCGCGAGGAAGGTCGCATTGTGACAGCTGCATCCGCAGGTAGGTTGCTACGAGATTTCTAGTGCTCCGACCACGTGCATCGCGCGAAATGCAACCGACAATTAACTTTTCAAAGTTCAACTGGTCCAACTGCTCCGCAGGCCAGACAATAGTCTGCGGCGGTGCGCCTTCCCGCGTTACCTCGAGGAGCAGCCGTAGCGGCTCCTCGGGGTTAGCAGAATACAGCCCGCGGATTCGCGGGATAAAATTGGTAATAGCGTTGCCGTCATTCACCAAGTTGTTGCCTGCAATCATGAAATTCATCAACGGTCGCCTCTCGACAGCAGCTTGAGGCCATTCTCGGCCAGCCTGTCATTGAAGGTGCCACGCTTGACACCCACGGAGAGCGCAATGCAGCATGTCGTTCTCGGCGGAAAGATAGCCGCAACGGTAGTTTGCGAGGGCTATCTGGCGCTCCATCGCACGCTTACGAGCACGCTTTGCTGCCTTCTTGCGAGCCTTTTTGCCCTTCTTGCCTTTTTTTCTCTTCTTGCCCTTGCGAGGCTCGTCCCGAAGGGGAAGCCGGTCGTGAAAGGGGGAACGAAGCCGGTTGATGAACTCAAAGCCGGTGCTTTCGGAGGGGATTCGGTCGGAAAATTACAATCCTGAATCACGGAATTACTTCCTTTCTAGTAACGGTGGGCGCGCCCTGGGTTGATATGTACTCCTAGGGTGAGTGCTCACTTTTAGGGCCACGCCTTTACTTGGAACCGGCGTTTGGCTTTGGGTGAGCGTTTCAAGTGATCACGGTAATAATTATATGCGAAAATCACAGGCTTCTCTATTCGCAAAGTACAAAGATTTTTCAGCACGTAAACATCGAATCAGAATTAATCCAAATGGAGGAATACTATGCTTCCGCACAATGTCGAACAGTTAGTTCAACAGATATCACCCCCAAGTGCCAATTGAATAGGCGCCGTGGAACGTCGGGACAGGGGGCTCCACATGATGTCATTACAAATGATGAAATTTGTCAAAAAAATGTTTGATGAGTGGAATGACTTCCATTCACAAATTGCTTATCAAGATTTTAGTCACTTCTGGGATAAAGAATTGTTTGTCAACGACATCGAGAACGTTGAACTTTCTCAAGAATTATTTATTAAATTAATCTGTGATCGAGTTTTTCTTTTCCTCAATTATTCCCGCTCATTGGCCAATCCTGCGTATCCTAATTTAATGGTTGCTTGGGGGCGTGAATTACCAGATGAGTCACCAGAAGACACCCCTGTTACACGGCAACTGCGAGAAAACACTCTGTTTATTCGTGAACATGGCTTTATGCCTACTAACACATTACGCGATAGATGGAGAGGGTGGCAACATAATATCAGAAGGATAAACGCAGCCCTCGAACGTCGAACAAAATTTGTCAGACAGGGCGCGCATCTCCCATGAACGCCTGCCGTAAATTACATCGTGACAAGAAAGATGCCGTGCCAGCAGCAGATCTTTCATATACAGAAGATGAACAAAAACTGGCCAAGTTGTTCTACTACTATTTAGAGGCATGTTGTAAAAAAAGCATATTGTCATGATTACAAGAAATACCTGAAATCCACTACCGAAGTTATACAAAATTCATTGCCTTGGATCCATCTACTCTTGAGGAGGATGCACTTCAAGTTCCCATTGCATTATGGATATGGGTGCTTTTTTACTACATACACGACAAAACTAGCTGAAGGTACATTAAAAACATATAAATTCTGTGTACCAACATCACGTAAGAATGATTTGCAAGATGTTGATCCTGATAAGCAGAATTCTAATACAACATCAAGGAAAAGATGCAACATCATTCTATTTAACCACCTTCTAGATCTATTGCCACCTGAAAATCTCGACTATGCTAAATTCCAATTTTATGCATTGTCAAAGTATAATCGCTTTTCATTCTATGCCACCAATGTTGAAAAAGCCCTATGATTTTAATTGCAGCGAAGCCCAAATGATTTTATAGATAATTTAGGTGGATTAATTCGTTATCATATCTATCATTGTTTAATGAATGCTCCTTCATGGCTCACTCCACCATGGAACCAGCGTGAAAACCCAATTCTCGATTCTCTGACATGTCTTCTTTTGCACGATAGCAGATTACCTCCCAAAAAATCGTTTAACAGCAAGAGTTAATGCGCTTCTTGATGATAAGGCAAAAGGCGAAAATTATATATCGGCATATATAAATTGCGAACCGACTCAACAAGCACGACGTGCAAAGCTTAGGGAAATCGTTGAACGGGAAAATCTACATTTTACACCTACCCGAATGTTCGCAGACGGTGATATTATGGGGAGACAAGAATAAACTTTTTGTGAATGTATGGTGTTGGAATTTGCCTTGAGGCAAAGAGCCTTTGTCTCTTACTATGATAAGCTTCTAAATAAAGCCGAAAGACTTTTTCCGCCTGAGTTTTTTCTTTCAGACCATGTATTTAGCGAATAAATGGTGGGAATAGCGTACTTTCCCCCATTCCCACCATTTTTCCCACTTCGACGGTAAAATTTTATCTTATGCATGGCCGACCGCTGCGAACACAGTGAGCATAAACTTTGCCAGTGGGCGTAGTTGTGTCGATGGCCTCCTTTGCGGCTGACAAACTCGACCTGTTTCTCGGTCAGGCGTTCTATAAGATCGAGCAGGTCACGCGTGTTGCGAGCAAAACGGCTGATGGATTCGACAATCACTGTATCCCCGTGTCGGACGTAATTCATCATACGGGTAAGCTCCGAGCGGTCGGTGCTCTTGCCACTGGCCTTATCAATGAATAACTCGTCAACACCCAACTCTTGCAGCAGAACTTCCTGACGAGCAGTATTCTGATCCTCGGTGCTGACGCGAATGTAGCCTATTTTCAAATCTGTCACTCCGTTCATTGCAATAGGGCCGCTCTATATTCTGACATATTTCAAAAAGTCGTAAATCGACCCTATTGCCACGTCTTTTTTTACCATTTCAATAGAGTGTACCCTATTGAAACATCTCCAGCGATTCATTTAATCCTCATCGAGAATATCAGCCAACAGGCCAATGAGGACTAAGGTATCGCGAATAATCTTTCCTGCATCCATGTTTTTACCTCTCCTCAGTACGCATAAAGCAGTTCACCGGTCATCTCATGCAACAGAGTAGGATCGTAGAGCATTTCTTCGATCTCCTCCTCCGAACAACCATAGTCGAGCAATGCCTGAATTTCATCCGTCGTTATGCCGAACGCCTTTGCCACACTGAACAGATCATCATAGTTCGCAGGTGTATCCTCGTAGTAGCTGCGGTAATACGGATAACGTCGCCACCAATGTTCATAACTGGTTTTCGGCGTGAATGCGCCAGTGGTGATACGGCCTGCTCGGTCGATTCTCAAAATCTCGCCCTCCTTTGGCTCCAGAATATCTGTGGGCGCTTTCAGACGCAACTTTTTGATTGTTTTACACAGGATTTCCTGCGTAGAGGCGTAAATCAGAAAGCCATCATAGAACATGACGCAGAGCGGATTATCGCCAACCACGAACCAGATAGAATTGTCCTTATCCAGTACCGTAAACACAAAAGAACCCTCGACCTTCTCAGCCATGGCTTGCAGGCTGCCGAAGTCGAGGGTTTTATTTTTTCTCTAAAAAGCTGAACGGCAATGTAGCTGTCTGTCTCAACGCTCGTAAGCGGAAGGCTTTCTTCTATACGGAGTTCTTTGTCGTTCCAAAGCACGCCATTATGCGCGAGAGCAAAGCTGCTGCCGTCAACATGACCAAGGAAGGGATGATTATTCTGGTTAAACTGCGCATTGCCTTGCGTGGTCATACGGGTATGTCCCATGATGACATTCACGCTGTTGGGAATGTGAATCTTCATTTTCCGAGCGGGAATCGGGCGCTTGTAAATTCGCAAGCGGTCATTAAAGTTGTATGCAATACCTGTTGCGTCCGTTCCGCGCACTTGACATTCTCTGGCGAGCATGTTCAAGATTTTGTTCTTCGTATGAGTGCTGAAACACTCCTTAAAGTCGATTAAGCCGAATAAACTGCACATATTACGCATCCTCACTTTCAGATACAGGTTCGTTAACATAAAGTCGACGCTCTTTCAAATACTGGATAAGCTCTAGCTCGGTGATGTTGTCCAGAAAATCGAACCAGCTCATCTCCTGCACGGCAGCGTCGGACATAGAAACAGCCACCTCGACCAGATGGTTGACCATCTGCAAGGTGGCTTTGAGGGTATTCAGCTTCAAAGTTCCGCGGAACATGCGAATTTCAACCGTGTCCGAGTTCATCAGGTTGACCGCCGTGTAGCGTCCGGCACAGGAGTTTTTAGCGTGGTTCATTTGTTCGAATGGCGTAAGGCGAATTCCATACCGTGCTGCCCAGCGGTTCATCTGGGACTGGGTGCGGCGGCTGAACCGCAGCAGCTCCGCCCAAAACTTTTCCACAAAGTAGAGCAAACGGGCAATCGCGGCCTCCTGCTGTTCGTAAGTACAGCCAAAGGCCAAGCGAGAGATGTGAACGTGCAGGCCGCAAGTACCTGCCGCATGACTAAGATAACCCATGCTCTGCGCTTTGCGGAGGACTTCCGACCACGGCATTTCGTTCAGATGGTATTCCAGCGTCATAGGATGCGTTACAAGTTCCAAGCCTTCGTCCAGGCTACCATCCGTCTTTATATACAGATTTTCACCATTAGCATTGGCGATGTTCAACAACTTCTCCGCGTTGCTGTTGACCGTGCCGCCGTCATCGATTTCAAGTTCTACACCGAAATGCCGCAGACCTTTGCCATGGAACACAAGATCCGGCGTGTAATTGTACTCGTGGATAATATCGTTGTGCTCATCCCAGCAAGATGCGCAATAGGTGTTGTCGCTGTCATCCCAGTATGCTCGGTCACGGTTGATAATACGACCGCAATCGTCACAGCGAACATAATGAGCATCAAAACAATCGTCACACAGTACATAGTCATCATCGGTGATCGCATTTTCTTCATAAATTCGCTCATCACAGTGATCACAAACCACTGTTAAACGATCAGCACAAGCCTCACAGAGCCAGTCGCCTTCTACTTGGTACATAGCTTCAATCGGGTGTTCTGCACCACAGTTCGTGCAAATTCTGGTTTCACTCATTGTTTATTCCTCCATTTCGTTTAGTTAATATCAATATTCTTCAGCAAAGCAACATCGTAGAATGCGTTAAATCGTCGATAACGAACACCTTCGCGTTTGCCGCATTATCACATGGCACATCGAGCTCGTAACGGTAGGGCGGCTGCTCCTGCTCGTGGACGATGTGCTGACCGGTCGGCGCTTTCGTCAGCGTGAATACCTGCAAGTAGTCTTTCTCGGATACCTCCATGGTCAGTATCATAAGCCACAACATATTGATCATCCATAATGGTAGCTGTGCTGTGATACCGTGTGTCAAGAATTTTTGATTTTCAAACATTTTCGTACTCCTTCTCTGATGAAATAATAAAGCACCCGGAATATTTCCGGGTGCTTCTATAGATATAATATATACTTCTTTTTTGTTATTAAATACGGAGAAGATTACACAATCGATATTAGATATGTTTCCAAGTAGTAGAAGATTTCAAACTCAGTGTATATGCTGTAGTCGAATCTATAGCTTGGTAAAAAGCCAATCGCCTAATAACAAAAAATTTTCAGAGATACTGCTCTCTTCAGGAAACTCATACAGTGCACTATTCTCAATCCGTTCGCCTGTTTGCAAAAGCATATTGGTCGATAGTGCAATAATCCCCATCATCATCAATAGCGATTATTCGATTATTGGCAACAGAAACTGAAGAAAAAATCATATAGTACTTCAAAATTCTTGGTCAAACGAAACATTTGATACCGATCACCATATCTCGCAATCAAAAGGTATCCCCTTTCAATTTGAAGCATTTTGTATATGATTGGAAAATATTCCATTTCATCAATTCCATGTTTGAAATCAACATAAGGTATACACTTTTGCGCCATCACATCATATCTATAAATTTGACCATCGCGTCCAAGCAATAGTAAATGATGCTGATATGCAAAAACATCACAGAACTCCACAGGAGGATTCAATTCAAATACATGTTCAGCTGAATCTAAATGGATCAGAAACGCGCGATTCTGCAAAGTTTCATCTTCATCCAAATCCTCCTCGCCCAGACCAGAGTCATATACACAAACGATTAGCTGATCATCAGTAATGCTAAGATGTACCTCGTCTAATCGGCGAGAAGGTTCATACATTTGAAACTCCGGTTCCAAAAAGTATGCTTCTGATGCAGATAAATCAACGGCCAAAATCTTGCACATAGTATCCCGGATTCTAAATCGCATTCGACCGAATTCTCCATAAGAAATTGTGATATATAGAGTGTCACCTTGTGTGCAGCAACTTGTCCCATTAAAACGAATTTTCCACTTTTCACCGAGGATATGTGTAAGCGGGATTTCTGTTTGCTCATTCTTATGAACTGCGCAGATTACCGTGTTTTCAACCGCCATGTTGGCATCGTCTGTTTTGGGATTGTTTTCATCCGGTCCCTGAAGATACGCTACATATGTAGGGGTTTCCAGATATGTTCTGGTTTGCCAGGAATTTTTCATAACACATTGAAAAATTTGATCAGCTATGTTTTTCGATACCGGGATATATCGAAGCGTTTTTGCCGAATTCGCCTTATGCAAGTTCTTCTTATCATTCAAAATTTTAAGTTCATTTTCGATCGGCGTCAGCCTTGTTCCCCCTTGCACATTTTTGAACTGCTTCTCGATACATGGCAACCTTGTGATCGATTGCTTTGCTTACAATTTCACGGTATAAGTTGATCGCGCTTTCAACTTGATCTTCGGCAATATCATCAATACAACGTAAATGATACCCATCTCGAACGCCGCAGCCATATAATGCCGAGCCAATATGGCTTACTAATCTTTTACCAGTTTCGTTAACATCCTTAAATCGATAGATGGTTTTATATTTGTCTCCCAGCCAACCATGGCCAACGTATTCTTCGCGTCCCTCTGCAACGATTTCATCTTCGAATTTGCTTAAACGGTTGTCTGACTCACGTTCAAAATCATCGAGAAACTCTTTGACATAGCTGGCATCTCCAATATAGTCCATCGAGCAAGCAAAACTGGTTTGGAAATCCTTATTTTTCTCAGGACAGAATTCCGTAAAATCAGCGGAAAGAACCGATTCGTTTCCGCTTGCTGCCGAAAGTTCTGCCTTGGCCGCTTTGAGAACTTCTTCGATCTGTTTGCTGAATTGTGCATAATATGTTTTATCCGGATTACTAAAATCATAATACGGGCGCAGCACCTTGGACTTATACTGCGACAGATAGGCCAGCACATAATCGCTTCTTCGGCTCCAGAAGACCTGACGAAAACGCTGTGCGCCTGCAGAAACAGCCTTGTCCCAAGACGAGTATTTATAATCGTACTCACCATCAGCATAACCGGCAGATACCTCGTAATCATCTTCGTCAAAACGCAGTTCTGAACTCGATACCGAAGGAATGTCGATCGCTTTCAGTTTCTCTTCCAAAGCAGCCCCCATCTTATCAGCATCTAAGATAATATCCGCCTGTTCGACAATTGAAAGCGCATGAGCCGGACACGCAGAAACGACTGCCTGCGCCTTCTCTAAATTTTCGGCCTTAATGTAGCCATCCGCAATTGGAACAGCATATCCAGCTGCATCTTCAACCAAAAAGATCGGTTTGGAGAATGCATTCACCGCACGCATTACAATCCTTAGATACACAAAACTTTTTCATCGCAAATACCTCACTTGATTTTCAAATTCATGCAACAGGGATGTGCCCTGCTCAAAAGCCTGCAGTGATGCTTCGGTTACAGAGCCATCAGCAGATAAAATCGGGACATCCAGAATGTCCTTAATTGCTTTTGGCGAAATTAACGCAGGTCATTAAAACCTGACAGTCATCATGATCATATCGGCGATGATCTGTTCCATTTTTCTGAATGACTTGAGCAGTGGCCCTAATCGATTTGCCAAATAGCAGTCCAAATTTCGACAACAGATTAGAAATCTGATCTGCGCGTGCACCAATTGCATCTACCGCGATCTCCATCGTTTTGAGCTGTGTCTTCATCGTATTGGCAATGCGCCGCTGATTATCCGCGATGGCAGCATTGCGTTTGGAATCGTCTAAAATTGCGGTACCCAGACCTCCCATAAGCCATTTGACAGCCATCTCTTTATCGCTCATTGGATGCATTGAAGTGGTAATCATTGTCCGAATAACACCGGCATCATTAACGGTAAAACTGCTGCGGTCCAACTCCAGAATACCTTCTCCGGGGCGAAAATCGATCTGCTGGATCTGCTGATAAACATTGATAAACTTAGTCATATGATTATTCAGCATAGCCTTTTTGCGATTAATAAGCTTTACCAGTTTTCCGTCTGCATCACTTTTATGCTGATCAAATGATGCTAATGCATCCTGATAGGTCATATGTGCCTTTTCCAAGGTTTTTAATGTTTTCTCATCTATGCTGTTGGCCTTAACCATCTGCCAGATAGAATATCCAAATGCTGCTTCCAGTATCATCTTCCATCACCTCTTCAGAGCGTCAGAACCGTGGATGTATCCGAGAAAAAATCTTTTTCAAACTCAGAAAGACTTTTATATTTTACCTGTGTGCCAAACAGATCCATAATGGTATCCAGTCCTGCTGCAATGCCATCAGCATCATTAGCCATGGTTGCATCCATAATCGTTCGAAATCCGCTATCAATGGCAGTATCCCACCGACCAAGCTCTTGCTCCGTATACTCACGCAACGAGCCCTGTTGACGCTGCAATTCTGTCTGTGCCTCAGTGAGCAGATGCTGGATTTCAGCATCTTTTAGTCAGTTTTTTTCCTGTCGGTATTCCTCAACTGCCGTAGTAATCTGTGTCATAACAATAGATGCTACCACTGCGCCTGCCGGTCCTCCTCCGATTGCTGCTCCTAACTGGCAAGCTATAGCACCGGTTCCGTTTTGGATAATTTGAACCACACAGTCTTCTGCAGAGATATTGCCGTCCAAATATTTCTTTATACTATTGATTGTCATTGCAGCCAAATTTCTGCCACTGGTACTTGTTGTGCAGCTATCTCCGCTACCTTCTGTGCACCGAAAAGATTCGCTGTACTCACAACGACATCCTGTGTCATGCGTAAACCTGCGCTGCTGATAAAGCTCGAAGAAACATCAGTTGCAATGTCTTTCAGTGCCGTTCCGATGCGCGTTTTCGAGCATTATCTTTCCGGCATTTTCAGTAGCTTTTACTGTAAGCTGTATATCTGTTCCGACTTGCTTTTCAATACCTTTCAGTGCTCGTTTCGCATCATGTTGATCTACGCCGCGTTGAAATTCGCTTTGTGCGCCCTTGCTTGCATTTTCATGACGGGAATTTTAATGAAAATTATCATCTCGATTGATGACATTTTTTACATGCTCGTCTGATAATAATGCACGTTTGATCGGATCTTTCACTACTCGACTATGTACATTTTTGGCTGCATCAATGTGATCTGCTTGTGCCTCGCGATAAGAAGCTTTGCTTTTTATACTTAGCTCTTGCGGCTTTCTGCGATCGATGCAAAACACCTTCCTCAGTTTGAATTGTTTTCTTGGCTCCAAATTGCGAATCGTGGAATTTTTTCGTGCAGCTGGGGAATCATTAAGTTTACGGCTATACTGTTGACTAACAACTAACTATGAATGTGTCATCTGAGTCGGATCAATACCCTGTGTGGTCGTTTTGAGTGCAGCTATCTGTGCGGTATAATCCTTCTGATTACTCATAATACCAACCCTTTGTAATATAATCTCCTTGGCTTTTTAGCCACATTTCAATACCTGTACCAAATATCTCAGCAGAAACATCCCATCCTCCATCTGAAGACGGTTTGACCTCAGCCGTAGGCAAACGATCCCGTATGGCTTCGATTGATGGCCCAACATAGCGGAAATGCACCGTTTGCAGCCTTCCTCCATACATGAACTGAATGCGTTTACGAAACTCACCTTCTTCAAACCGATTACTATATGGCAGAGTAAAGTGTTTATCCAGCACATGCAGCTCATTGATGCGGTCAACACGATAAATAGTAGGGAATGTATCTGCTGGATTTTGAAAAGACTGTTCCTTATTGATATTTTGAATAAAACCCACAAGGTAAAAATAAAATTCGGAGAACATCAATCCAACAGGTTCAACCTCACGTTTAACGCATGAAGCATCTTGTTTCATATACTGGATGCGAAGCACTTGATGAGCCTGGATTGCTTGGCCCAACGACCATAAAAGATTGAATAAATGCTTCCCGTGTTGAGGTTCAATATAGTGATATTCCTCATTCAGCAGCAGATCCTTAATGGTCTTACGTTTGGCATTTGGAATGCAGCAATTGATTAAACGCTCCAACATCGGAAGCATTTCATCTCTTCGCAGGGAGCGACTATCCAATAATATTTTGCCGACGGCTAGCATTTCGCCCTCACAAAGACCATGCTTGCGACGAGCAATCAGGCGATAGGCTGATTGCTTTGTATCGTAAATAAGTTCTTGTGACAGATCTCGTTCTTCCATAAAATCACGCAATGCACTCATATCACGCTGTATGCTTTTCTCAGAAACCTGATATTGCAGCGCCAATTCCGATTTCTTCAATTGCTCGCCATTAACAAGTCGTGAATAAATGTCCAATAAGCGCCAAGATTTCGCTGACGATGCATCTTTCATTCTATTCTCACCTCCGCATCCTTGTTAATCATAGTATATCATAAAGGGTGGACATCTACTGTCCCTTCCTTAAAAAAATATATTTCCAACTTCTACATTCTTAATTATAACTTATACAGTTATAATTGCAATATATTTATAGAATATGAAATGGAGCACATAATCGGTAGAATAGAGCCATGAGGTGCACCCAATGAAATATGAATTTGAACAAGAATACAAGCAAATAGGGCTTAAAATTGCGTATTATCGCAAGTTACAAGGATATACACAGGAAAAATTAGCAGACAAGCTAGGCGTTGCAACCTCATACATTGGTCAAATCGAAGCTGCTGGAATGTATAAGCCGATTTCACTGACAACTCTCCTGCGAATCGCACAAGCACTCGATACGCCAGTATATAAATTCCTTGATTTTCAACACTAACAGCAGCAAATTCATCCGAGATTTTCCTCAATAAACATGCGTATACTTGCCGATGGAATCCTCCACTCCCTGCCGACCTTCACGGCAGGGGAGTTCTTCGTTTACGATCATCTTTCGAACCTGCTGGCGTGTTGTCTTGAGCAGGTCAGCGACTTCCTTGACAGTTAAAATCTCATCATGCATTATAAAAATCTCCTTAAATCAGAACGAAAATCGTATTTCACCGTAATTCGAGTATACTTATTCTAATGTTCGTTATTAACTGCTATAATTTGCAATTTTCCGAAGCGCAAACAAGTCAAGAACGCCCTTATATGGACTATTTCTGCTTCCAATACGCAAGTTCAATTTTCATCGGCTCTATTCCGACTGATTTTAGGATATACAGCAGGCTTGGCATTTTCTTAGCCGCATACCCTTTACGCAGTGGAATAGGATTCAATCCAAGTGACTGAAAACGTTCCAACAAGTTCTTTGTTTTTTGTAACCTTTCTTCTCCATATGCCGAATCGCCTTGTCGATCGTCTGTTTCCGGTGCATTTGTTCCAGCAGTGTGAGCATCTGCTCTTTGGTATCAGCGTGTAATGATGAATTCTGAATAGCCTGCCGGCCATCCTCAACGCTCAGATAAGGAAGGTCAGGATAACATTTTTCGACAAGTTTCAGGATTCGCTCCTCACTTTCCTGCATCAGCAGCCACAGTAGATCGAGCGGGTTATCAGCTTTGTACTTCTTCTCAATATTCCGCAGTTTGCCGCGTCCATAGTGAACCTCTACACGCAGTACACCTGCAGGAAGATCCTCATAGTCGATCACCAGATTATTCTCGATCAGCTGATAAGTCTTATCGTAGATTACCAACTCCTGCTGTCCACAGGCAAGGCGAATATAATGTTTATTGTACTTATTCGCCTTCTTTTTGTTTTTGTGCTGATAGAATAACCGCTGATACTTCTTTGGGGTAGCAGTCTTTCGCAGCACACGAACCAGCTCACGAAATACCTGCTCATGATCGCAGCGAATATTCGTACACAGATCCACCCGAGAAAGATAATAATGTGAAATATCACCGTCAAACGGTGACTTTTTTTCAGCACTTCTTGAAAGCACTTCTCCAGCAGCTCAATGCTTTCTTCTTCGTTTGGCAGGATACCAAGATATGTCGTGTCCATAAAAAAATCAATCTGCGCGGATTGATGATCATACGAATGTAGTGACCTTTTTGTTTCGTTTTTGTCTTTTTATATGTTCTAAACGAATGCGTATACCTGCTTCAGCATATCGCGTGCAGATATGGTAGCCATGACAGAAACCATCCGGACGGATGATATTTTTAGAGTATTGCTCATTATAGCCGTATAATGAGCTTTTTAATTTGCTTCCATTCAGTCTGAGCTACCTTACGAGATAACTCTATGGTATGAACGGAGAAACCATCTGGTTCTAACGTGATTTAAAGTATTTATACTTCTGTTGAAAGGTTGTAAAAAAATAATACCCCCTAAATTAGATTAAACAGGCATTATTCCATTATTTTAGCTATATTTCAAGTATTTTTATGTGTAGTTGTTGGAAGTTCAATAGGCAAATGAAGATTTATGTGGTATAATTGTTTTTACAATAACTGTTAGTTCGTAATCTTACAACGAATAGGAGGCTATATCTGTGCATTCATTTGAACTATCTCCCACTCCCGAAAATATATTGAACTGTTTAGAACAGGATTCGATTGATCGCAACACTTCTATCCGCAATTTTATCACATTATTAAATTCGTTTGATTTCGGTGGTTCTATTGCACTAGATGCGTCATGGGGATCCGGAAAGACGTTCTTCGTAAAAACAAATCAAAATGGTCCTAGATGCTTTCAATGAACATCTTAATGAACAAAATGGGCATTCCCATATAAATATCAAAACATCAATTCCTCGTCTTTCAGCATTTCAAAACCTTGATATACAGCCTATGGTATCCGTTTATTATGATGCTTGGACTAATGATAACGATGTAGATCCTATGCTGTCGTTAGTCTATACCATTCTGCAAAGTATCAATACTGATTTTGAATTTAGCAATGGCTCTCGTTGCATGGATATGGCATTTGCCGTTGCAGACACATTAACAGGTAAATCTTTATCAGCTATTAAAGATGCTTATAAGGCTCACAAGGATTCCAACCCATTGGCCCTGCTGAAAGCACAAAAAGATATTCATGCGCAAATTGAAGACCTGCTTAAATCTCTATTAGCCGAGCGAGGCAATCGCTTGGTAATTTTTGTAGATGAACTTGATCGCTGCAAGCCTACATTTGCTGTACAGCTTTTAGAGCGGATAAAACATTACCTTTCTAATGATCAAATCACTTTTGTTTTTTCTGTTAATACCACTGAATTGCAACATACAATCAAACAATATTATGGTACAGATTTCAACGCCACAAAGTATTTAGATCGTTTCTTTGATTTTCGAATTGATCTTCCACCGGCCAACATGAATAAGTTCTATCACCATCTTGGCTTAAATAATGATCCTTGATATATGAATCTGTCTGCAAAACTGTAATAAATGAAAATCATTTTACACTTCGTGAAATTTCTAAATTTTATAGACAAGCTAAAAACCGCAGCTTATAAACCGACTCATGATTTTAAACATTATAGCTTTCATTTTGGAGAGGGAAAAGCATTGGAATTTTGTTTGTTGTATGTTGTTCCTGTTATGATTGGCTTGAAAATTAATCATCAAACCCAATATGAGGAATTTATTAACGGTACTAACGCGACGCCATTACAAACAATTTTTCAAAACCACGATCTTGCCTTCGCTGTACAACATCAGTTAATCGATTCAAATGAAACCTATGAACGTAGCAGCGATACTGACAAAAGACGATTAGTCACAGTATCAGAAAAAAATCGAGCAGGTCTATAATGCAATTTTTAATCATTCATTCTGGCGAAAACTATAAGACAAAAATCGGAGAACTAATATTCACCCCTCATGACAGATCTGAGCTGCTAACCATAGCAGGTACTCTCTCTGAATTCGCAGACTACACCATATAGCTTCTTCACTATCTAATATCCTTTGACTTGAGGCGACTATTCAGGCGACTGGGCGACTCTGAGCAGCGGTATCCCCGCTGTCATGCAAGGCGAAAATATCCGTTAAACCCTTGTTTTCATGCGCTTTTCACCATAAAATCGAACGCTGGCTCTCAAAGCTCACCGCTCCGACTCCAAAGGCCATGCGTTCGAATCGCACCGGGCGTACCACTGATAACCGTCTGTTCCGTTGGAATGGGCGGTTTTTTGTTACGGTTTGGGGGCAGCTTTCATGGAGTAAAATCGAGGCTACTGCGCAGGCTACTATGTGGTAGCCGGAACGATAAAAAGAGCGGCAATGCCTCGCCTCTTGTCATGGGGTTCACCTCCTTCAAAATCGTTTATATCTTCATTATATCTGACGTTTCGGCAAAAGCTCAGGGGAAAACGCAGATCGCGGCAAAAAGTTTGTCCCAGGGGGCATTTCAGTTCCATATCCTTCTGCCGTGGCGGGGACAGGAACTCCTCCACGTTCCGGCGCACGGCGGCGTAGTCCTGCTCCTCCCGCCGCGCCTTCTGACGCTCGGCGGTCAGCGCCGCCCTCCGTTCTTCATAAGGGTCTGGGATGGTCTCGCCTGTCGGCTCGGTCGGCGCTTCAAAGCGTTTCACGCTTTGAGGTCTCCACCGGAGACCCGCGCCCCAGCAAGCAATTTTGACTGTTCGGGCAAGGGACCTGAACAGCGCAAAATCCGCAAGCGAGTACTCGCTTGCTGTGCTTGCTGACTACTTCGTACCCCCGTATTTCCCCTCTACCCATACTACAATCCGAATAGGGCGTTTTGGCCAGATTTCGGAGGATTTTTTCAAAAAAAAACGCTCCTATCCGTAACTTTTTTCTCTGAACACTTCGCCGGATGCCTTGTGTTTCTTCGAATATTCGTATATAATGTATCGTGTTGAGTATTATCCATGCGGAGGTGCGGTATGAACGGGATCAAGGGCTATATCTCCATTCGGGAGGCGTCCTACCGTTGGGGCGTGTCGGAGCGGCGCGGGTCAACCAGTATTGCGCCGAGGGGCGGATCCCCGGCGCGTCCCGGTTCGGGCGCTCATGGGCGATCCCGGAAAACGCGGAAAAGCCGTCCGACCCGCGCTTCAAGGGGCAGCGCCGCGATTCCGGCAGGACAAGCACCTGACGGATACCCCTCTGCATTTTAGCATCCGCAAAAAGGAAGTGAACGCTATGACCTGCGACGAGAGCTTGTACCGCCAATATCTGAGTGGCGACGATGAAGGGCTTAATGCCCTGATGAGAAAATACGGCGACCCCCTGACCCTGTATATCGACGGCTATCTGCACGACGTTCACGAGGCGGAGGAGCTGATGCTGGATGTTTTCGCCTCCTGTTCACCAAAAAGCCCCGCATCCGGGACGGCGGCTTCAAGGCGTATCTCTATAAGGCGGCGCGGCACATGGCGCTGCGCCATAAGAGCAAACGAAAGACCCTGTTCAGCCTCGATACGCTGACCGGCGAGCCGGACGGGCGGCTGCTGGCGGAGGAGGTCATCCGCATTCTGCATTTCTGCATGGAGAAATGAACCCGCATCGGAAGTCCTGTATCTCACCTATTTTGAAGGCATCTGCATGGACGACCAATATGGTGTATCGCGGAAAAGAGAGCCTGCGAAGGCTGCTGGAACGGGGGGATCACAAATGGGAGTCAAGGTGAGGAGCGGGTCACGGAGACGAAGCGGCGCATCGCCAAAATTGAGCGGGAGAAACGGCGGCGGCGCAATACGATCGCCATGGCTTCCGCTGGTGGCGTGCGTGCTCGCGCTGCTCATCGGCGCGTCCTTCGTCATGCCCGGCATTGCCGCAAAAACATCCAGACAGGCGACTATGCGGGGCTTTGAAACGGCGGCCAGTATGTACGGCGGCAGCGCGGCCTTGGGATACATCGTCATCGGACTTTTGGCGTTTTTACTCGGCGTGTGCGTGACCGTTCTGTGCTTCCGGCTGCGGCAGATGAACCGGGAGGACGATCAGAACAAAGAACGCGAGGGGATTCATGGAGCTGATTGAGAACCTGCTGCTCGTCGGCGCGCTGCTTTCGGGCATCGCCTACCGGAAAAGCCGCAGGCAGGCTTACTTCCTGCTGCTTTGCTTCTACGGCTGCTTTGCCCTCGGCGCGCTCTACTGGACGCTGTATCTGCTGCTGTTCGATACCACGCCCCGGGTCTTTTTATGTGTCGGAGTTCGGCTGGGTGGCCAGCCTCATCTTCCTGCGCATTTTGCAGGCCACTCTGGCGGGAGCAGATGAGCGAGGCTTCCGCTGCCGCAGGGCGTGGCTCGCGCCTGCGTTCGGCGTGCCGCTACTGACGTTCTACTGTGCTTTCGGGGATATTCTCTCCAACCTGATCTGGTGCGGCATGATGATCGTTCTCTCTTACTGCGCCATCCGGGGGGTTGGTATACGCCAATGGGCAGACGGGCGCGGCGCGGAATATGCGGTGGTTTCACATAGGGGTGCTGTGCTTTGCTGTCTCGGAATATCTGCTTTGGACGGCGGGCTGCTTCTGGCCGGATACTTCCCCGGCAAGCCCCGCCTTCTGGTGCGATATGCTGCTGACGCTGACCATTTTGGGGCTGCTGCCCGCTGTGAGAAAGGCGGTGGACGCATGACCTATATTGAAAACATCTTCCTCTGCATGGTATCCCCGCTGCTGGTGGCTGCCCTGTGCATGGGCAGGCGGCAGCTCCGCTTTTTCCTGTTCTGCATTGCCGGGATGGGTGTGTGCCTGCTTTCAGCCTATATCAATACCTTCCTTGCGGCGGTGTGTCAGGCGGACGCCCTTGCCGCCACGGCGGAGATCGCGCCGGTGGTGGAGGAAATCATGAAGTTGCTGCCGCTGGTGTTCTATCTTCTGGTGTTTGAGCCGGAGGGTGAAAAAATCAAGCCCACCGCCATCACAGTCGCGCTCGCCTTTGCCACCTTTGAAAACGTCTGCTATCTCATCCAGAACGGCGCGAACCGCTTCTCTTTCATCTTCTTCCGTGGCTTCGGCACGGGCGCGATACGTCCTCCCTCCTTGAGAGCTGCTTTTTGGCGGCTCTCAAATTTTTTGAAAAATTTTGCGTTTTGGGTGAGAGTTTTTTCGATTTTTTGTACCTATATAAGTGAAAGGGTTTTTAGTCACAGTTCCAGGCAAACCGGAGAGGAGGCTCAAGCGAAATGTACGACACCGCAAGACGGGTCGCACTCGTCAAGCATCGGGTGCGGGAAAACACCCGCCGGAGGCAGCGGCGCGAGGCAATAAGCCTCTCCGCAGCGTGTATGCTGCTGTTCGCGGTCTGATGCAGACAGCGGGCACGGTCGTCGCTCCGGGACAGACCGCCGCATGGGGCGTGTTCGGCGCGATGCTGCTGCGGGAGGACGCGGGCGGCTATGTGCTGGTGGCCGTCGTCTCCTTCGCAGCGGCAGCGGCGATCACCGCGCTGTGCTTCCGGCTCAGAAACAGAAAAACCAGAAAAAAGACAGAAAAAGACACGAACAGGAGGGAAAAGCCGGACAAGCCGAACCGACACGAACAGGAGGAGAAAAGCCAATGAAAAACGAATACTCAGTATCCTCGGACAAAATTCCAACCCTGACGGATATACCTTCAGGGTTGGGCAGGTGAATGGGGAACCAGCACGGAGATTGCCTGATGGCTGTCTTTGAGCGAAACCATCTATGCTATATGGGAGGTCAATCATAGCTGGGGCGAATGGACCTCAACGGCAACAGGAACGCTTTTGCCGCCCGCCCAAGCGTTGGCAAGCGTCTATATTACCTTTCCCGCGCCCCGCGTTGGCAAGCCAAGGCAAGGGGGAAAACATCAGCAAAGCCATGAAAGCCGCCTCCGGTAACGCGGACAGCGGCCTGACACTCTATCTCACCGGTCCCGCGCTGTGGAAGCAGGGTGAAGAACCGGGGATGAGAATGCCGCTTATGCGGAGGGGAACACCTATCTGCTGAATTTCACCTTCTACACGCAAAAGCCCATCACAGATGAGACTGTCCTGACCTACAACGGCAAGCCTATTACGCGCTATGCAGACTATCAGGCACTTACCGAGGCGCTGGACGCCTATGACGGGAAACAGGACGCCTACCTCGGCTGCGTTCTTTTCAGCGCGGAGGGCACCGGCGATCCTGCGATGGAAGATCTGAAGGATCTCTATCTTCTCTCCCTCTACGCCTTTGTCCGCGTACCGGAGGCGCAGATCCCGGAGGATACAGTTGACGAGCAGTTTTCCCTTGCTCCCGGCGGCAGATACTATTTTGACCTGTCGGCGATGGATATTCCCGGAACGGCAAACAGCAATCTGCCGGACAGCACGCTGCATTATGTGCCGTTTACCTACACCGGCACAGTGTATGCCTATTCGCTGAGCAGCAATTCCAGCGGTGTGGCAAGATCTTCTCAAGCAGCGTCGACCGCAGCAAGCAGCAGCGCACAGTATGGCTATGCCCGCGACCACAGCCTGTTCATTGCGGATTACTCCGTGACCCATAGCGTGAGCTGGCTTGATTTGAATGCGGCAAGCCTTATTTTCGGAAAAGACTATGCCAGCGGAAATATAAGCTATGCGCTTCGCGCACCGTCCGTAGGAAGCAAGCACAAGTCGGCCAATGACGCCGATGAACACGGCGATCCGGAGAATAACGAATGGGACGCAATCCTGAACAAAGCGCGTCAAGATTGGCAGGATAATACAACAGGCTACATCAAAAACTGGAAAGATATGTACTCCACGGGGCAGGATACAGCCGAGTCTCCATCTACCGGCACCTCGCAGCGTATGAAGCGCGGGTACACTTCGGTTCGCTGTCTGAACCACAGCAATGCAGGAACCCCGTTTCCATACGACGGCTTCCGCCCCGTCCTTGAAGTCCTGCACGCTGATACGCTCGGCTCTGACGCTCTCAAAACCGTAGTGCTCGACTTAAACGGTGGCAGCATTGGCGATGCCACAGGCACGGTGAACATCGTTGTGAAGAACGGCGAAAGCTTCACCGCCCCCCAGCGGCGAGGGTCTGACCCGGCCGAATGGTAACACCGACAGCTATTTCTGGTGGCTGGGCAGCGATGGGGAGAGCTATGTCCCCGGAGCGATGATCCCCGCCGGTGTAACTTCCCTGACAGCACAGTGGACAGCCCTGACTTATTCCGTGACGCTGCATGAAAACGGCGGTACGATCAGCAGCGGCAATGTCACCTGGTACAACTACGGCGAGGGCGCGACGCTCCCCGACAGCAGGCGATATGACCCGCGAGGGGCTATACCTTTGCCGGCTGGTACGATAACGAGGTGCTGACCGGCAACCCCATTACGGAAATCAGTACTGACGAAACAGGGGAACAGGACATATTGGGCGAAGTGGACGGTCAATCAGTACACCATCACCTACGATCTGGCCGGCGGCACTGCGGAGGCAATCTCGACACCTACACCATTGAGACGGGGGCTTTCACCCTCAAGAACCCCACCCGGCCCGGCTACACCTTCACCGGCTGGAGCGGCACCGGCCTGACGGGCGAGGATAACCTGACCGTCACCATCCCGAAGGGCAGCACCGG